>SMTZ1_10005331_pt1 | contig 12919 bp, 10 predicted proteins | sample DeeMarSWOR136_30_FD_25667 | JGI IMG/M metagenome (IMG submission 25667) | reverse complement strand
CGTACGTGGATGGCCTGTTCGGTTTACATTACCTCATGACTGATACGAGCATCGAGAGCCGCGAGCAGGACGTGGCAAGTGACACTAACTGGGACGACGCTACATCGAGCTACGGCGGGGGGGGGGGCGTCATGTTCATCGTCTATTCCCGGGAGGGTGCCATGCGGGGAGAACGACTCGATGTCTCTGTTGATATCGGTGTTCACTATTTGAAAGGTGGTGAGGCCGAATATCTCAAGGAGGGCTCGATACAGCGCCAAAACGGTTCCGTTACATACGAATTAGAGGAATCGGAGACCGACATCCTCATGTCATACATCGGTGTTTCCGTACTCTTCTAAATCGTGTTCATGGTATCGTTGTAATCCAGGTGGCGATGGGTGGTGAGTTTACCGTAAGAACACTATGAAAGAGAGAACGAGTTTGGCTTTGATAGTGATTTCAGTTGCATGGGCCATCGTCCTTGCGATCGCTGCTGTAGTCAACTCCACGGCGTACGATATCCCCCGGATCGAAGAGATCATGGTGGACGGTGTCAAGTCCCCGTACCGGATAGCTGCTGCGGGGATGGGAGGTGAGAGTATCTACGGGTTCGAAGAGGTAAGGCACAACACGCCGCTCGAGGATGTGCGGTTCGGTATGCCGGATACAATCGCCGAGTTCTCCAACATCTTCGGAGGGATCGACGATGAGCGGGTGCTCCCGATGCTGAAGCACCTACCGTACAGGCATGGCGGCATGAACATACCTCCGCGTGACGGCCGGCTTCTCTACAATCTGATCGTCGAGAAGGGGTATAAGCGGGGGCTCGAGATCGGTACATCCAACGGCTACTCGACCCTATGGCTGGGGCTTGCCTTCCAGAAAACAGGTGGGGAGGTGATCACTCTTGAGATCGAGCCGCTAAGCGGAAAGGAAGCACAGGAGAATTTCCGCAAAGCCGGTCTGGATGATGTGATCGACGCGCGGATTGCCGATGCGTTTGAGGAGATCCCAAAGATCGAGGGGAAGTTCGATTTTATCTTTATCGATGCCTGGAAACCGGATTACATAAAGTTTCTGCAGATGCTGCGGGACCGGGTGCTGCCGGGCTGTGCCATTACCGCTCATAACGTCATCTCTCAAAACCACCATATGCGTGATTTTTTAGATGCAATCGAGAACGATCCGGGCCTCGAGACGACCATATACGAAACCAGCCGGGCGGGTGTTTCGGTGAGTATCGTACGTAAATAGACCGCCGTACTGATTGAGCGGCTTATACGGTTCCTGATTCGATCATATCTATATAGGCACTATCTATCAGATCAGCTTCGGAAATCCCCAATTTCTCCATAAGTGAGATGGTAATACTCATTCCATCAGATACGTTCTGTTCGGGAGAGAGTACCACCTCGAGTTCGACGAATTTCCCGAGGCCGTCAACATCGTCCAAGTGGATTCTGGTTTGCCCGGTTATAAAAATCGTCCGTCGTTTTCGGATAACTCCTCGGATTCCAAGCGATTCACCGAGGACCTTACCGATTGCATCAGGTTCCGAGGTCTTCACAATAGTATAGGTACACTCAGTCGGCTTAAAATTAATTTCCCTGTTATAATAAATCAGTTCTCCGTCTGAATCGGAGAATTTGCGAATTTTAAGGCGTCCTTTCCTGCAATTGAAAAAGGTGTCTTCTTGGAGGATATCAATCGGACCTGAATCTGCAATCTTTGCAACGAGTGATTGAACCCTATCGAAGTCATTCACTCTTGCCTTGATTTCAACATTGCGTCCAATCATTCACTTCAACTTCTTCTTTACAGCGAGAACCGCTTCCCGCTCTGCGCCCTTCAAATCCCGAATCGCATAGAGCACGATCGTTGATGACACGCCTCTGCGCCGGAGGTTCTTGATGTAGGGCAGTGTCTGCTCGGGAGCCGAGCGCAGATTATCCTTCAACGCCCAGCCCACTCCCTTCTGAACAATATCCTCTTTATCCCAGATGAGGTTCTCACACAGCCGCTGTGCCTCCGCAGTGAACTCTCCCGATTCCGCTACCTTCCGCGTGAATGTCACCACACTCCCCCGTCGCTTCCATCGATTCAATGAGCCGTTCCAACCCTCCAGAAAGGCCAGCGCTTTTTCTCGATACATCCACAGCAGCGGTTGCATCACACTGCCGCAGAAATGGTCGACATGAGACCAGCTCCGGAAATCGTCCGCCATGCGGTCCAGGATGGTGAAATGTCGAGGTTTCAACTCCTCCACGCTGAGTGTGACAACGTGAATGCCGGCATGCCCCAGTTCACCGATACGCTCGCCGAGCAGCGTTGCTGCCAGGTTCAAGCGATCCCGGAGTGAAAGGGCGAGCAAACGGGGGCGAAATACCTTCATTATCGATCGGAAATCGGATACCTTAAGACCATACGATAGATACTCGTCGTGTCTGTGAAACCGCCGTTCAGGTTTGGGATGCCGGCGACCTGCAGTGTTTTTGATAGCTAGGTGAAGATCATCCACTAACGTATCATTCATTCTTTTAACGCGACAGGAAGAGTGATGCCAGGCCGAGCAGGATAATATGTATCGATTGGTCGACGACAATCACCATCCAGCGTTCCGACTGATTGGTAACAGTGTGTCTCAACGTTTTCATTATCCATTCCACCGGCCATCGTAGGTCCAGCACGGCGTGGGTGACCGCGAGGACAGCCACTGTAATGTAGACATCGACGTTGCGAAAACCGAACCATGCCAAAAGGACCGCCAGGATGACGAGGTGATAGGTGAAAACATGGGATAACAATGCTTGCCACTTATGAGTCTTGTTGTTCGCTTGCCATTCGGTTTGCAGGAGCCAGTCTCCCACGAGGTGGGCCAGTAACAGACTTTCGAAAATTGTCATGCTTCGGTCCTATCTTGCGTTGAATGGTTCATGTCACCATGCCCCGGACTGCCACAGTTCAGGGCTTATCTCGGATCTATCCTTGCTCATTTCGGTGAGAATGGTGAATGCCTTCTGTACGTAATCAGTCGCTTTCTCCACCTGATCCTGTTCCATGTACACCTGGCCGAGATTATCGTAGGCGCGTGCGAGCCCATGCCTGTTGCCGAGTCTCTCGAAAAGCTCAAGGCTTTTTTCGAAGTGCTCGACCGCTTGCTGCCAGTCGCCCCGGCCCTTCAGGGTCAGACCGATATTGTTGTGGCTTGCGGCTAGACCGTATGTATCTCCGATCCGTTCCCATATCGATATGCAGCGACGGTGCTGACTGAGGGAGGTGTCCCACTCGCACTTCTTGCAATATATGATCGCAAGGTTGTTGCATGCATAAGCGATGCCACGTTCGTTTTCGAGTCCTTCCATTATCTCGAGCGCCCGCGAACAGAGGTCGACTGCTTCATTGAGCTCACCGAGGTGGTAGTGTGTGAGGCCGAGACCGGTGTAGATGTACGCAGCTTCACTGTTATCAGGAACTTCTCCCAGTTCAGTGAGGCCCGCTTCAAAACTGGCCTTTGCATCACCGTACTTCCCCCATTTCTCGAAAGCTTGACCCATCTTCCGGTGCAACCTCGCACGATGGTGCCCATCGCTGGCCCCTTCCTGCGCTCTCCCATATTGCTCGACGGCCGACTGATACTCGCCTACGACGAAGTACACATCGCCGAGCTCCTCGTGCACGGCAGTCACTTCTGTTCCAAAGTGCTCGGGAGATCCGGAGAGCCGTATCATGCTCTCATGGGCAAGGGTAATAGCTTTGCTGAATCCTGCAATTGCTTCCCGGTGAGCGTGCATACTCGCGGCGCGGCGTGAAACATGGACGAGATAGTGAAAAGCTTTCTCTGCCTCTCCTCCCTTTTCGAAGTGGTACGCCAGCACTGGTGCGAGCTCCTCCTTTCGGTCGAGGTAGATCGCTTCCATTGCATTCCCAGCTCGCCTGTGGAGCTCTCTCCGTTGCGACTTGAGCAGGCTGTTGTACGTGACTTCCGCCAGCGCCGGATTCTTGAAGTAGTATTCTGCGTGAACAGGTGCAGTCTGGCCGGATGAAGGTTCAGTGCTTCCCCGGGGGAACCGTATCGGCAGTGTCCGCCAGAGCGAGACGTCTTTCATCGGAATGGATCCGGGTGTCGTCTCACCCGGTGCTTCCCCCATTGATTGCTGTTCGATGAATCCACGTTGGCAGAGGATGTACAGGGACATCTCCAGTTGGCGATCTGTGATTGATGGGTCCAGCGTTTCAGAGAGCACACCGCGGTCGAACACACGACCGATGACCGAGGCGGTCTGCAGGATACGCTTGTCCTGCGGAGGGAGGCGGTCGATGTGAGCCATGACCGCACCGTGCAGGGTGGTCGGGATGCCGAGCTCCTTGATCTGCTGGGCCGTGATCGCTCGATCTCGTCGAGGGTCCAGGAGGCCGCCATCGCGCAGAAAACGTACCACCTCTTCCATGAAGAATGCATTCCCCTGGGCGTGGTCGAGGATCAAGTCAAAAGTTTCCTTCGGTATCTCGTGCTCTTTCAAAAGGCTTTTGAGCAGACTTTTCCCGGCGTCATGTTCGAGAGGTTGCAACTCTATCACGCGGTAGCACTCGCTTCGGGTTTTCAGCATGCGCTCGTGAAAGTCCTGGATCCGCTCCTCTCCCGTGCGGAAGATGAGGATTACGAGGAGCGGCACCTCGCTGGTCAGCGGTACCAGAGTCTCCAGCAGTTCGAGCGAGGAGGGATCGATCCAGTGAATATCGTGCCACGCGAGCACCACCGGCTGCGCACGGGACAGAAACCTGATATAGTCACAGAACGTTTGCTGTATATCCGCACGCATGCTTTCCGGTTCAGGTGTTGCCGGTGTGTCATAAAGGGGGAGATCGAGGAGGCGGGCGAGGTAGGTGCGGATCACTTCACGGGACTGCCTACCTGCACCGAAGGTATCGTTTTCCCCGATATCCAGCCGCTTCAGGCTCTCATCGAGTGCCGTCCTCAGCTCGGTGGGTTCAACGCTCGCATTGACACCGAGCATGCCGTACAGCAGATCGCGTGCAACCCAATAGCTCATATTCTGAGCGTATGACACACAGTACCCCTCGGCCCATGTCACCTCTCCCGTGTGTAACCGGCGCACTTCGCTGACGAGCCTGGTCTTGCCGAGTCCCGGTCCGCCGGTGACAGCGAGTGTGCCCCCGCGGCCCTGGCGCAGTGCATCGACTGCTGATAGGAGTTGCTCAAGTTCAGTATCGCGCCCAAACATCGGCTCCTCCGCTTCACCGGCGCACCGGCCGGGTACCCGTTCGGGCTTTAGGCGCAGGAGGCGAAACACTTCCACCGGCTTGGTCCTTCCCTTCACCTGTATCCTGCCCAGATTCTCTGTCTCGAAAAGCTCAGCGATCAGCTTATGGGTATTGCCGGTGATCATGACCGTGCCGGGCTCGGCCGCACTCTCCATCCGCTTCGCCAGGTTCACGGCGTCTCCCATGGCCGTGTACTCTACGCGGAGATCGGTGCCCACCTCGCCCACGACGACCAGACCGGTGTTGATCCCCACGCGGACATCAAAACCTGTGATTCCGCGTTCATGTTCGAGCTTTGTTGCATGCTCCCGGGCACGATCGATGATCTCAAGGGAGGTGCGGCAGGCGCGTGCCGCATCATCTTCGTGTGCGATCGGTGCCCCGAAGAAGGCCAGGACGGCGTCTCCCATGATCCGGGCCACGGTTCCCTCGTACCGGTAGATCGGGGCAATGAGGTCTTCGAAGGCCGCATTCATGATCTCCATTACCTCTTCAGGATCCAGGTTCTCAGCCATTGCCGTCGAACCCTTGATGTCGAGGAAGAGAATGGTAATCACGCGACGCTCACCTGCAATCCGACCGCTCGATGCGAGCAGCTGCTCGACATACTTCTTGGGGGCGAGGCGCTGGAGCATGTCAGCACGGGACAGTAATCCCTCCACCCGGCCTTTATCGGAAGGTGATTCGACGAGCGGCGAGCCGCACATGGGGCAGAAGCTCGCATGAGTAGGTACACTCCCACCGCAGTGCGGGCATGACATTGATGGTTCTGTACTGAGCCCCGCACCGCAGTGTATGCAGAATTTGGCATGCCCAGGATTTTCCGTATCGCACTGTGGGCACTTCACTACGTTTGCTCGTTTCCTTTCAGCTTGGCAACTTCCTCGCTCAGTTCGCGAACCCGGTGTGACAACGCCTCCACGAGGCGGAATGCGAGTGAGGGATCCTCCTGGATTCTGCGAAGGATGTTCTTCTTGTCGATGGTGAGGATGCGGGCACGCCCCAGCGCCCGCACGCTTGCGGATCGGACCTCGCGTTCGAAGATCGCCATCTCCCCGAAAAACTCCCCTTCACCCCGTATGGCCAGACGGACCTCCTTCCCACCCTTCTCCACGAACACCTCCACCCTGCCTTCTTGGACGACGAACATGCAATCGCTGCTTTCACCTTGCGAGATGATAAGCTCGCCGTCTTCATATACCTTTCCGAGAGAACCCGATTCCATCTCTTACTCTTCTCGAGACTTTGCCACCGTGAAAGAAACGATCACGATATAAATAAATTTTACTGCCGAGCAACCCGAATCTCTCAATAGTGATTTTTGCAACGACCGAAGAACGCTTCGAATCACCAACGCGCGATTCTCACGACTGCTACAGTTGGTTGTCGGAACGTTTGGATATCGACGGCTTTAGAGTTGCCCCCACTATAGACCAAAGAAGGCGGCTCAAGAATGCGGGATGAAGCATGCGCCGGAAGATCTCGAGGTAGGTCGCGCTCCCCGTGAAGAGGTCCCACATGACCATGCTCATCCGCCGGTTCCGCCCTTCCTTTCGCTGTTCATTGACAATCATACGGAAAACGGCGCGGCGAGTAAATCGCAATTTCTTGACCAGCCCTGTCATACTGAAGACGAATCTCCCGACACCGTTGTCTTTCTCGATAGCCCTGCAGACCGGCAAGTAGTGACGCTTGAAATCCGATGCGGAGATTCCCTGAAAGACGGCAGTTGATGCAGCAACCTTGGCGGTGCGGTAGGCGGCACCGATGCCGTCCTTGTAGAGACGAGTTACGCCGGAATCGCCGATGAACACGACCCGGTCACTGAAAGGGAGCGCGGCGCCCTTGATATTGATCAGCGGAAGGCACCGGCAGCTGGACTCGGCCGCACGCCAGCCTGGGGGCATACACCGTTTCACCTCGGGGGAATCGAGAAAGCCCTGCACCATCTCCTTATTGATCCTTTCCCCCAGGAGGCAGACCGATGCGTAGTCGCCTTTGGGAATGATGGCCGCGAATTCGAGCCCCGGTACATCCAGTAAGAAGACATGCATGGAGTTTCCCAGGTACTTCCCGGCGCTCTCTGCACCGAGGTGGTACTCGCAGATGTATGTCTTGGTCGTTCGGGGAGGATGGTAATCGAGCATTAGGTTCCGGAACACTTTTAGTATGGGAGAGTTGACACCGGTGGCGACAACGAGGAGGTCGTAGGCACGGGATTCCCCCTCTTTCGTTCTGATCCACGGGAGACCGTTCCGAAAGGAGATCTCTTCAACACGCTCCCGTGTCAGGTGAGCGCCTCTTTTCATGGCCAACGTCTGCAGGAAACCATCGAAGCTCGACCATTTCGGTTCTGTCTGATCGCGGGGTCCGCCTGAACGGTGCACTGCCCCGATCCTCATTTCGTGAAGAGGTGTTTCAATGCGAACGCTCCCCACGTCCATGTGCAGGGTGTAGGAGTCGATTCCCCGTTGGACCACAGTGGAAGAAAGATTGATGCCTTCTGTGGCGAGATGCTGAACAAGTGACTCCGATATGATCCCACCGCACATGTTGCATGCCGCGGGACCGACATCAGAGAAGTTACGGGGTTCGTAGATGTCGACGGTGACGTCCCTGCCGTTACGTTCCGCCAGCTCGAGAAGGAAATAGCTGAAAAAGGACCCGGCGGGACCCCCACCGACCACCGCCACCCGGGAGTCATCCCCAAGCTCCATAACAGGAGACGTTTCTTTCATTGTATTCTTTCTGATACTTTTTAAGTTCGCTTCCTTTTTTCTGTTCTTCGGACTATGGATCGATGATTGTTTCCGTCTCCCGAGTGAAAATTTATCGTAGCAGTACCATCTTCTTCGTTTCCAGGAAATCGCCGGCGACCAACCGGTAAAAGTAGACACCGCTCGCCGCAGGCCGCCCGCCGTCGTCATTTCCGGCCCACAGCTCATCGTATCGATTCGCCGTGCGCCTCTCGTTCACCAGGGTTCGTACTAACCGACCCGATGCGTCGTAAATGCTGATTGATACATGCCCTGGTTTGTTGAGTCCGAAGGAGATCGTTGTCATCGGGTTGAACGGATTCGGGAAGTTCTGTGCAAGGAAGTTCGCAAGCGGCACATCCGGCGTCTCATCTCCGGTCACATCGGTCGGCCCAAGCAGCGCATACTGGCTCTCGTTGCCGTGGACATCGACCGCCGCAACCTTGTAGTAGTACCCGCTGTCCCAGCGCCAGTCGCTATCGAAGTAGACAATATCGCAGGGCGAGGCGATGAGGTTCCCCGGTCCCGGCACGAAGTCTTCAGCAAGTCCTCGGTATATTGCATAGCAGTCGAGGTCGGCTTCGGTGTTGGGCGCCCAAGTGATGGTCAAGCCTTCGGGTGAGAAGCTCTGCTCGCCGGTGAGTGAGGCTGGCGGGCATGGGGCAAGATTGTCCACCGAGTAACCGCTGTCGGGTGCCGAGGTGTAAAACACCTGAGAGTCCCTCGTGTGTGCAATTACCTGGAAGTAGTGGAATTCGCTGCTTGCGGCGGTCGAATCGAATAGGGTCGGCACCGCCTTGGCATACGATGCGAGGTACTGTGCATCCTGCGTGGTCACGAATTCCCAGAAATAGGTTGCACCGCCGAGCTGTTCTCTTCGGATCGAGGGCATCGTAATACCAGGGTCGACAGATTCGATCGTGAGCACGAGACGTGCCTTGCCTGTATGTATCAGGGTAAGTGCTGTTTCCTCATTGAGGCTTCTCCAGATGGAGTAGTGTGAGATTTGATTGTTCTGCACGATATCGAGCCGGCTGGCATGCCAGTAAAGATACACGGAGCCTCCCTGATCACCCGGAATGTCCCGCACGGAGGAGATATCGGGTGCGGGGTATCCCAGCTGACCGTCCCGTTCAATCTCGTGTGCGTAGATGTCGAGATCCAGCGTCCGTTGATCTCTCCAGGTAATGATGGCGCCTCCTGCACCGTCGGAGACGAGCTGCGGGAGATCCTGAAGCAATCCCATGGTACACACGGCAACGCCGTCGGTAATCCACTGCACATCGCCACCTGCATCGACACGTTGAGCATAGATGTCAGGGTACCCGTCGAACGAACGGTAGTCCTCCCAGGTCATGACAGCTCCCTCAACGCCGTCGGAGACGATTTTGATATCTTCCTGCACACCTGTTGCTGTGCAGATAGGAATTCCATCCACCGTCCAGAGAGCAGTTCCACTCGGATCAATTCGCTGAGCGTAGAGGTTATTGTCAATGGAGCGTGTGTCCGTCCATGCGATAATCGCCCCTCCCGAGCCATCCGAAGCGATGCAAGGGTACCGTTGATTCTCCGATGCCATGCAGATGGGCACACCAGATGCAGTCCACTGTTCCGCACCGTCCACGTCGAGTCGCTGTGCATAGATATCGCTATAACTGCCGCTGCGGAAGTCATGCCACGTAATGATAGCTCCATGAGTCCCATCCGGAAGAAGTGAGGGATTCTCTTGGTTTCCTGTTTCGGTGCATACCGGAACTCCGCTTGTTGTCCATCTCTTTAATCCCTGCGCGCTCAGACCCTGTGCATAGATGTCCGAGTCAACGCCGCGGATATCCTGCCACACGATGATGACCGTTCCGTAACCGACGTGTGCGATGTCGGGATATATTTGGGAGCCCGATACGGTGCAGACACCGACCCCGTCGGTTGTCCAGATATCGTCGCCGTTTGCGTTGATGCGCTGCGCGTAGATGTCATAATCATCTGATCGGTAATCACGCCATGCGATGACCGCACCACCGGCGCCATCGGAGCAAATCTGCAAATCATATATATTACCTGTAGCTGTGCAAACCGCGACTCCGCCAACGGACCACAAGACAGAACCGTTCGCATCGATACGCTGGGCATAAACGTCCCAGTTACCGTTTCGAAAGTCCCGCCATGCGATGACTGCACCGCCGCTGCCGTCTGAGACGATTTGAGGCTCACTCTGGGAACCTAACCACGTGCTGACGGCAACTCCATTCACGGTCCAAAGCGGGTAACCGTTCGGGTCAATTCTCTGAGCGTAGACGTCATATCCGCCGGTACGGTAATCCTCCCAGGTGATAATTGCTCCTCCGGCCCCATCAGATGCGATTCGAAGGTCGCTCTGCATATCTGTCGCCGTGCAGACGGGGACTCCATTGTCGATCCACTGGGCCTGGATAGTCGAAGCTCCGAGGAAATGAACGGCTATAATGAACATGGAAACCATAAAAGTTCTAAACCGTGGCATGAGAAACCTCCGTTTGTCCCTTGGGATTCTTTTATACATATTATATCATAAGATATTGTAATCATTCAATTTCATTGGGGAGAATGGAAAGGATAAAAAGAGAAGATGATTACCCAAGTTCTATTAAATCCACTATATTGTAGGAACAGGTGATGTGATGTTACTCGATTTGCAGGCAACGATCATTTATGGTCCGATCCAATCGAGACGGATCGGGAGCTCGCTCGGTATCAATCTCCTTCCGGTGAACGAGAAGGTATGCAGCTTCGACTGTCTCTACTGTCAGTACGGCTGGACCGATTATTCAAGAGTGAAAACAGCCTCCTTCCCTGAACCGGCCAAGGTGAGCGAGGCCCTGAGAACGGCGCTCGGGAACCTGCCAGTCATGCCCCGGTATATCACGTTCTCAGGGAACGGTGAGCCGACGCTTCATCCTGACTTTGGAGAGATAGTAGACGAGGTGATCCGTATCCGGGATGAATGTGCACCGGGCTCCGGCACGGCGATCCTTTCGAACTCGTCGACGGTCTCCCGGCCGGAGATCCGTGAAGCCCTCTCGAAGCTCGATCTCCGCATCATGAAATTGGATGCCGGACATCCGGATACCTTCAAAGGCTACAGCCGCCCGGCGCCCGGGATCTCAATCGAGGAGATCACCCGAGGCCTGGCAGCACTCGATGGCGTCACCATCCAATCCCTCTTCACCAAAGGAAAGGGTGGAAACTTCTCCGAACCGAATCTCACCGAATGGATCGCCCGCTTGAAGAAGATTTCCCCTTTGACCGTGCAGATCTATACACTCGATCGGGGCTACCCCTCCGGTACCATCGAGAGACTGACACCGGAAGAGCTCGAGCAGATCCGTTCACGCCTCGAGAAAGAGGGGATCTCCGCTCGAGCCTTTTAATATATTCATTACTTTCGATATCTCACCGACGAAGGGCTTGGATTTCACATTGAAAATTCGGTTGACACCACCGAGATTTCAAGGTAAGGTATACCTATGATCCCAAGAATTCAGGAGCTCAAAATACTCGAGCGACTGGTGTCGCAGTACCCAGTTGTTGGGATCGTCGGGGCACGGCAGGTTGGCAAAACAACGCTTGCTCGAGAATTTGCGTCCGGGTGGAAAGGTTCTGTTACCTTTTTCGATCTCGAGAACCCTGTAGATCTTGCTCGACTTCAGGACCCGATGCTCGCACTAAGAGGACTCAAAGGCCTCGTTGTTATCGATGAGATTCAACGGCTACCCGACCTCTTTCAGGTGTTGCGTGTTCTCGTGGATCGTCCTCGATCACCAGCGCGGTTTCTGGTGCTCGGTAGCGCATCTCCTTCATTGCTCCGTCAAGGTTCAGAGACACTTGCTGGTAGGATTATCTATCATGAACTGAGGGGTTTCTCACTTGATGAGGTGGGGATTGCTAATCATGATCGTCTTTGGCTTCGAGGAGGGTTTCCGCGATCGTACTTGTCGAAGTCACATGCCGCAAGTGACGAATGGCGCCGCGGATTTGTGAGCACGTTCCTTGAGAGGGATATACCGCAGCTCGGTATCACAGTACGCTCTGCAACCCTCAGGCGTTTCTGGATGATGCTCGCACATTATCACGGACAGCTCTGGAATGCCTCTGAATTTGCACGCTCGTTCGGTGTTGCCGATACGACTGTGCGAAATTACCTTGACATTATGATTTCTGCATTGATTATACGTCAGCTTCAACCGTGGCACGAGAACATAGCAAAACGTCAGGTAAAGGCACCAAAAGTGTATATTGCTGACAGTGGACTTCTTCACACATTACTGAATCTACGTACGAAATCCGATCTGGAGGGGCATCCGAAAATCGGAGCATCATGGGAAGGATTCGTTCTGGGAGAGGTTATTCGGCAATTGGGAGCTAGAAGCGACGAATGTTACTTCTGGGCAACCTATTCAGGTGCAGAGCTCGATTTGCTCGTTGTCAGGGGGATAAAGAAATTAGGGTTTGAGATAAAGAGAACGAGTTCACCTCAGATGACTCCATCCATAAGGGCAGCTATGTCTGATCTTCGGCTGAATAGTGTGGATGTGATTTATCCTGGAAATGAGACATTCCTTATAGGGAAAAAGATCCGTGCGGTAGCCCTCACACGGCTACTCGAGGATGTCAATCCACTTTCATAATTGTGTAATCTTTTGCTTCTTATGAATTACATTGGGTTATTTATATGGGTTGCACTACGAGAAGCGGCACGGTAGTTTTTTCTTGCATAGTGGATTAACTCGATATACATTAAGGACTCGTTAAAAAATTAGCGACTCTCATATGCACCGCTAGCTCAATTGGCAGAGCAACTGACTCTTAATCAGTAGGTTCAAGGTTCGATTCCTTGGCGGTGCATTTTTTATTTGTTTAAT
>SMTZ1_10005330_pt1 | contig 12919 bp, 12 predicted proteins | sample DeeMarSWOR136_30_FD_25667 | JGI IMG/M metagenome (IMG submission 25667) | reverse complement strand
AGGTTTGAGGATTTTATAGTTGAGGAGATTATGCCTAGCGGGAAGGTTCTATCTGTAAGGGAAGGAGGGGACTGGCTTAGAGAGGAAGCGGGAGAAGAGAAGGGGCTTTGGACCCATTTTGTTTTGGTTAAGAAAGGGATAGATACGATTTCTGCTGTTAGGAGAATAGCTGAAGCTTTAAATGTACATTTAGATTTTTTTGGTTTTGCTGGGACTAAGGATGCTTCATCATGGACAGCTCAAAGAGCATGTGTATGGAAGGTTTCACCTGAAAAGTTGGTAAAAATAAAGGTTAGGGATTTGGAGATAAGATCTCCGATACAAGCGCTTAGGTCGATAGGTTTGGGAAATTTGTGGGGTAACAGGTTTCAAGTAACTATAAGGAATATTCCCTATGATGTTTCTGAAACAAAAAAGATGTTAGAGGAGGTCTTGGGTGAGATAGGGGAAAGAGAAGGTATTCCTAACTATTTTGGTCATCAAAGGTTTGGAATTAAGAGGCCAATAACTCATCTTGTAGGTCGTGCTATTGTTAAAGGTGATTTTAAAGACGCAGTTATGATGTTTCTATGTAAGGAAATAAGTGGGAATAGAAATGAGATTGGAGCGAGTTTTAGGAAGGATTTGGAGGATAGTTTAGATTTTGATTCGGCACTGAAAAATTTCCCTCGGGGTTTATATTATGAAAGGGTTATGTTGAGACATTTATCAAAACGTCCTCGTGATTTTATAAATGCTTTAAGAAGGTTGCCGAAATCGCTTTTAAAAATGTTTATTCATGCTTATCAGTCATATCTTTTTAATGAATATTTAAGCCGCCGTATTGAAGAGGATTTGCATTTTACAGAACCAATGAAAGGAGATTTAATAATAGGGAGTGAAGCGGAAAAAATTCACCATAAAAGTGTAAGTGTATATATGGGCAAAATAGGTGGTCATTTTAAGGAGCGGATTTTGGCCCCTCTTATAGGTTATAAAATTAAGCTTCCAGGGGGAAAATCTGGAGAATTTTTGCAGGAGATTTTAGAAAAGGAAGATATTTCTTTAACTGATTTTAAAATTGGTAAGATGCCGGATATATCTTCTAAGGGGAACTATCGTGAAATATTTATGGTGATGGAAAAACCAGTTATAATCTGTAAAATGGAGCAATTAGAGATTAATCCTCCTCATACTTTGCTTTCGATTGATTTTTCCCTTAGGTCTGGGCAGTTTGCAACTGTTTTTTTAAGAGAGTTGATGAAAACTGATCCGAGGGCGTATGTCGGAGGATAGATAAACTTTTTAGGATAATTGTTTTAAGTTGTTCTATTTTCTTGGATTGATAAAGGATGTGAGGTTTTGAGTAGGGTAGAATGGCAGCGAACTCATTATTCTGTGGAAGTAACGCCAAATATTGAAGGAAAAGAAGTTATTGTTAATGGAAATGTTTTGAGATTGAGAAAGCTTGGAAAGTTAAAATTTTTTGTTCTTCAGGATAATGATGGTATAATACAAATAACGGCTCGAAAGGGAGAAGTAAATAAAGAGATAATGGAAAAAATAGAACAGATCGATAGAAATGATGCTTTAAGCGTAATCGGGGTCGTTAAAGTTGATGAAAGGGCGCCGAGAAGTGTGGAAATAATCCCTACAAAAATAGAGATATTAAACAAATCAGAACCTCTTCCTTATGATCCTCTTGCTCCGAGTATAGAAACAGGGTTTGATACGAGATTAAAGTGGAGAGTTATTGATTTTAGAAGCCCAAAAGTTAGATCAATGTTCCTAATAAAATCGGAGATAACGAATATAACCAGAGAATTTTTCCATAAACGGAAATTTACGGAGTGTTTTACCTCAAAAATAACTTCTGCGGCAACAGAGGGAGGAGCAGAAGTTTTTCCTATTTTGTATTTTGATAAGCCTGCCTTTTTAGCGATGTCACCACAATTGTTCAAACAGTTTGCTGTGGGTGGGGGGTTTGAGAAATTTTTTGAAATTGGCCCAGTATATAGAGCGGAAAAACATAGAACTAGACGGCATTTAAACGAGTTTTGGGGCGTAGATATAGAGGTAGGTTTTACTACTGAGCAGGATGTTATGGAAATTTTAGAAGAATTGATTTTTCAGGTTTATAAGGAGGTTAAGAAGAGATGTGCAAAGGATTTTGAGATATTAGAAAGGGAAATAGAAGTACCTGGAAGACCCTTCAAACATTTAACTTATGATGAATGTGTTAATATGCTTGAAAATGAGGGAGAAGTTATTGATTGGGGAGAAGATTTCAGTACACCCCAAGAGAAAAAACTTGCAGAGATTATAGATGAACCGTTTTTTATAACCGACTATCCTTGGGCGATTAAGCCTTTTTATATAGCAAGACATGAAGATGATCCTAAACTTAGTTATGGTTTTGATTTTATTTATGAGATTGAGCTTGTGAGCGGGGGTAGAAGAGAACACAGGGTTAAAAAACTTATAGAAAACTTAAAAGAAAAAGGTTTGGAGCCAAAAAATTTCGAGTTTTATCTAAAAGCGTTTAGATACGGTATTCCTCCCCATGCAGGGTGGGGTTTGGGCTTGGAAAGATTACTCATGGTTATCACAGGCGCGCCAGAACTTAGAGAAACAGTAATGTTTCCTAGGACTGTGGAAGACATAGAACCCTAACTCCCCAAATTAACAAGCATATTTTAAATTTCAGCATCTTATTATTCATCACTTTATTCAAAGGATAAACGGGTTAGTTCTCCAGTAAGTTTGTAGATTATTTCCCTTAATTCTTCACCGCTTGCAGGTATTTTATTACGATCTACAGAACGAATTCTTATTTTCAATTCTTCAGAACCGTCTGGAACAAATATTTTGTTTATTCCGAGGATTTCTATGCCTGAAAGTAAACTTTCAATAACTCTCTGCACGTCTTTGGTGTCTTCAACGACTCTAATGTTTTTTTTAACCATGCTCTCTATTTTGCTGATAATCTTTCCTTTTGGACCGATTATGTTCATAATATCCTTTTCTTCAACTTTTAGAATTACAAAAGGACCGACATCTACCGCACCACCTATCGTGATATCTTTTAATGTGGGGAATTTTTCTTCTAACTTAACTACTGCTTCTGAAATTTCTACTTCTATGGGGGTAATTTCCCCCCTTTCGAGTTTTGCCTGACAATCTTGACATAACAATCCACTTTTTGCATCAAAGACGCAAATAGGTAACTTCATGAGGCTTTATCACTCCAATACAAAAATACCTTAATTATTAACTACATTATTAACTACTTTAAACGTGAAGATTTAAGCCCAATAATGGATTACAATATCTGGTTTTTTACCAAAAAGTTGATCCTACTGAGGCTTTCAAGTAACAATGGGCTACTGCTTTTTAAGATAGAAAGTAAATAGAAAGTAAAAAATGATAAAAAGTTGAAACCTTTTGCTTTTTAGGCTTTCACCAGGAATATGACTGCTGTTATGTATTGTATTAATATTTTATTATATTAACCATTCTTGTTTTTAGGAATCTTCACATCACTTAGGATTGGATTGTTTAGTGGTTTAAGAGAGGTTAAATCTTTAAGACGTTCGCTTCAAAACTATTTCAATAGCACTTGTGTTAATCTCGTTACCTTCAGAGGTTTTTAGAGTTTCTGTACTTATATTTATACTTGTGACTTCAATGCCTTTTAAAAACCTATTACGGACAATTTCCGCAGTGTCCACTGCTTTTGAAATAGCGCGCCCTCTAGCCTTTAAAGTCACTTGATCACTTCCGCCGTGGAACACCGTTAAAGAGGCAAGAACATAACTCATCGTGGGTTTCCCCCCAACGTATACCACATCCTCTTCTCCTTGTCTACCGCGTTTATTAGACATTTATTGGACCTCCTAACTTCTTGTTACCCTTTAAATGCTTAAAATAATATTTTAATACACGATAAATCCGAATAATTCTTAAACATTTTCCCAAGAAGATCTCTTCGACGTTTTGCTATTTTTTATAAGTAGTATTCAAGCTAGAATATATATTTATTAAAAGTATTTGAGTTGATAAAAGTACTTGACTTAAGTAAAACTTTTAACTGCAAAAAATTATAAGTTTTTGGAAGCTTATGATGAGATGTTTACATAATAAACAAAATTTGGAGGTAAGAACGGTTTGTATAACGTAACCGAACGCCAGCTAACTATTTTAAAAGGCCTCTTCGATAACGGGAAAATCATCCGTGTGTGCACAGTATCAAAAACCCAAGATCAACTCGCTCGGGAACTTAACATAAGCAGACAAGCCTTAAGTGTCCATTTAAGAGCTTTAAAAGAAGCAGGATATCTGAGAACCGGAAGAGGATTTTTGGACTTAACAGAACAAGCCCTAAAAGCATTAGGACACACTGGTGCAGAAGCCTTTATATTCATAAAAATAAACCCTCCAAGTAGAAAAACAGCTTATGATAGAATACAAAAGTTAGGAGCTCTACATTTATATCGAGTCACGGGAGACGTTGACCTAATAGCCCATGTAAACAGGGCTAATTTAGAGGAATTTCTCCGAAGCATCTCAGAAATAGAAGGAGTGCTCGAAACAAGCGCGCACGTAATATTAGATAGAGTTGATAAATGGGGATCAAAAGACTGAGAAAAATAAAAAACAAAAACATTTTTTTAAGTTAAAGAAAAAAACAAATAAAAAAAATCAATAATATCAAAATAAAAAAGAGGAGGATCAATGTGCCGGTTGTAGACCCAGAAAAACGCGAAATCGCTAGAAAAGCCCTAATACACGCAAAAATTTGCAGAAAATGTTACGCAAGAAACCCAGTAACTGCCACAAGATGCAGAAGATGCAGAAGCCATCGCTTACGAATGAAAAAGACAAAAAGAAGTTAAAAAAAACTTCTAATTTTAAAAATTTACAGGAGGGCGAGTGGTCTAGCTGGCTATGACATCACTCTCACGCAGTGAAGATCCCCGGTTCAAATCCGGGCTCGCCCACTTTACAGATATTGACCTGATAACAATTTTAACCGAGAACCTCTTCTCCCTTTTCCTATTCCTAGTACTTTTTGTGCTTGATGGGGGGGATTATTAGATTTTTAAAGTCTTTTATTTTAAAACAAGGTAGGATTATTTCTTAAATAGTTTAAATATGTGAGAAATTTATTGTTTAATAGTGGTGAAGAAGAGAGATGCTTAACTTTTGTGATCTTTTTTGTGGTGCTGGTGGTTTTTCGCTTGGATTTAAACAGGCAGGTTTTGAAGGCTTTTTAGCAGTTGACAACTTTGCACCGGTATTGGAGACTTATTCTTTTAATCTTCCTGAGGTTCCTGTTTTAAATCAAGATATTAATGAGTTGCATTCTTTCGAGATTTTAGATGAATACGGATTTCCTGACATTGTTATTGCTAGTCCTCCTTGTGAGCCTTTTAGTGCTGCTAATAAGAGGCGTATGAAGCGACAACTTGATCGGTTGTATTTTGATGAAGTGGGGGGTTTAGTTCTTGAGGCTGTAAGATTGATTGGGGATTTAGAACCGAAGGTTTTTGTTTTAGAGAATGTGGTGCCTTTGGCTTCTCCTAAGTTGAAAGATGCTTTGAAAAAGGAGTTTCTTAGAGTAGGATTTCCTAAAGTTTTTTTTAATGTGCTTTATGCTGAGGATTTTGGCACTCCATCCAAGAGAATGAGGCTTTTTATCTCCAATATTAAGCTTAATATTAGGGCTTTAGCTAGGAAATCGATAACGGTTGTTGGAGCGATTGAAAATCTTCCTGATCCTGAATCTTTACACATGGTTCCTAATCATGATTTTTGGGAACCTTTGAAGGCTTACAAAAAAAAGAAAGTATATAATGTAAGGTGGGGGGATGGTTTAACGTTTTTTCAAGGAGCTTCTGGTAAAGGATTGAAAAATTGGATAAGGCTCCATCCTTATAAGCTTGCCTCTACTGTTTTGGGTAAAAGTAGGTTTATTCACCCCTTTTGGAACCGATTTTTAACTGTTAGGGAACATGCGCGACTTATGAGCTTTCCTGATTATTTTGTGTTTTTTGGTGGAAGAGGTCTTCAGTTTGATCAAGTTGGAGAAGCTGTACCGCCACCTTTGGCAAAGGCTATAGCAGAATATATTAAATCACATTTCAAAAATGGTTGAAAATTAACTTTTAAGTATTTTTTATTTATTGAGTTTTGAGTTGTTTATGTAGTTGAAAGAGGGCTATAGTAGCTACTCCTAAAGTGCCTATATCACCGGGTAAGTCGAGGTAAACTGATAAACCATGTACAAGCTCTTTTCTTGTTAATCCTGAGGGAGTTCCTCCAAAAATTAGAAAAACTATGCCAGTTTTTGCTTTTTCCACCACTTCTTCAGGAGAAAATATGCGTTCAGCGTGGGTTTTTGGTGCAAACATGTATAAAAACACAGGTTTTAGTAGTTCTACAGCGTCGCTTAAATCCGCTAAAAATAAGAGGTTTTTTCCTTGTTTGAAGGCGAGTTTTTGAGCTTCGGGAACTCCAGCCATGGCTGCAGAGCCAGAAGCTTTTGTCACGACAACATTATCGAAGTCTAAACCGTAGCATGCTTTGGCAAAAAGGTCAACTGTTCTTGCAGAACCAATGTTATGGAGAATTATGAAAAAATTATTTTTCATGGAGAAAAACACCAAAATATCATAATTCTTTATTTTTGAAAAATTAGAGGGTTGAAGGTTTTTTACTTTACCAGTTTGTCCCGTATTGGCTTAAGAGGTTTTTGCCAAAGTTTAATATTGTTTCTATGTTGAAGTCCCAAAAAGAGCTGATTTCATAAGGATAGCTTAAAAAGCATTCTGAGCATTTTTCTGCAGTTTTTACGTAAAATTGGTATTTTTTAGATTTGAATAGGTTTGAGAATCCTTCTTTTAGGACGTTTCCTATTTTTGCGTTTTTGAATCGAGAACATGTAATTAGGTTTCCGTTCCAATCTACTGTAGCTAAAACCTTTGGTTCATGACAACTATAACTTTGTCCATTCATTAATAGTTTGAAGTATGAGGGAGAGTTTACGATTGGATAACCTTCTCTTTTCAACTGTAAAAGTGCATGACTGGCATAAATTATCTCTTCTCTTTTTAAGGCATATTCTTCATTATAACCGGGGAATTCTCGCATCATTTCGAACATGATTTTAACCTTTTCTTTCCTTGCAAGTTCGGAAATTTCTCGGAGTTGGTTTAAGTTTTCATTGCATACTACAGCGTTTATGAAAAGGTTTATGTGGGGATACTTCTTTTTTGTTTCTTCTATCCCTTGAATTGCACTATCAAAGACGCCTTTTTGCCTCCGGGATGCATCATGTTGTTCCGGATCAGCGTAATCTATGGACACAACAAGGTTTGAGAGGTGGTCGCCTATTTCAGGGATTTTTTCAGGCAATTCAAAACCATTGGTTATAACAGTTGTATCTAGGCCTATTTCTTTAGTATAGGCGAGGATTTCGGGGAGGTCTTTTCTTATGAGTGGTTCACCACCCCATGCAGAGTAGTCGATCATGCCTTCTTTTTTTGCCATTTCTAGCATTTGGAAGATTTTTTTTGTGGTCATTTCGGTTTCGGTTTCAATCTGCCAGTTAGGACAAAGCACGCATTTAGTATTGCAGCGCGGGGTAATCATATGGCTGAGAAGGATGGGACGATGAGTGATAAACCTCATTTTTATAAAATTTTTAGTGAATTTGAGGTTCCTGAGAAAGTTTCTGTTCACCTTCATACCAACCACGATATGAGTAGGATGTTAGGTATTAATAATCTTTCTTTTTTTATTTTTTGTTTAAAAATTAAATGTTTAAAAGGTGATTTGACATAAACTTAACCGCTTTTTATAAATTTATGGTGTTTCACGGTGGTAAAAGATTCTTTATCTCTGTTTGTTGAGGGTTTAAGGTCGATGATTGCTTTAAAGCTTGAGGATGAAACTACTCGTTACTTTGTTGAGGGCTGGGATAGAACTATAATATTGAGGATTAGGGGGGTAGGTACGGTCTTTTTGGTTTTTAAGGAGGGAAAGGCGGAGGTTTTTAAAGAAAAGGGCGGGTTAGAAGAGGCTGATATTGTGCTTGAGGGGGATTGGAATGCTTTTATAAGAATAGCTCAGGGAAGAATGAATCCTTTGATGGCTTATTTAAGGAGAAAGGTAAAGCGGAAAAAGGGTTCTATAAAGGATGTTCTTAAACTTGTAAAGATTTTAAAAGTTCCAAAAGGAGAAGTTTGATCTTTTTCTATTGTAAAAATTTTTAAACGCAGTTTGTAGAATAATATCATATCTTTTTCTATTGTGAATTTACTCGCTTAAGGTGTGGTTTTTTGCCTAAATCTGAGGTTTATTTTGTCGATTCGAGATCTCTTTCTCCTAATACAAGTCTTGTTGTAAAAACCCAAGATCTTTTCGAGGCAGCAGGTCTTTGTGAATGCTTTAATCCAGGGGATAAAGTAGCGATTAAGATTCATATGGGTGAATATAATAATACACGTTATTTGAGGCCCGTGTTTGTTAGGGCTATAGTTGAAAAGGTTAAGGAGCATGGCGGTGTACCTTTTGTAACAGATGCAACTACGCTTCCTTACACACCTTTCGCTTCTAGGTCCACTGCTTCTGATCATTTAAAAACAGTAGCTAGAAACGGTTTTACGAGTGAGACTGTCGGATGTCCGATAGTTATAGCAGATGGAGAAGTTGGAACAGATGATGTTCGGGTGGATCTACCGGAAGGTCTTCTTTTGCTTGAGCAATATATTGCTAAGGTGATAGCTGAAGCTGATGCGATGATTGTGCTTTCTCATTTTAAGGGTCATCCTTTAGGAACTTATGGAGGCGCTATAAAGAACGTTGGTGCAGGTTGTGCTTCTAAGAGGGGAAAGTATAACTTTCACTTGGCAAACCATCCGGAATATGGGCTACAGAATTCCGTATTTAAACCAGGGCGCTGTAAGGGTATGGATTGTGAGAAGTGGCAACTTTGCGAGAATTCTTGCCCTGAAGGAGCGATCAAAATTACAGAAAAGACCATTGAGTGGGATAGGGAGAAGTGTAATAGTTGTTTAGGCCACTTAATGGTGGCTTCTGATTGTCTTGTTTGGTATCCGCCTTACTTGTTTTTTATGGCTACCTCTGTGGCTATTGCTGATTCCGCAGCGGCGGTTTTAAAGACTTTTAAGGAAGGGAAAATCGGTTTTATTAATTTCGCTATAGATGTTACTCCGTTTTGTGATTGTGTAAATTGGAGTGATATGCCGATTATTCCTGATTTGGGAGTATTTTCTTCTAAGGATATAGTAGCTGTTGATACTGCTTGTCTTGATCTTTCTAAAAAGTCTAGGGGGATGCATGAAAGTCTTGCCGAAGAGAAGGGAGCTATCGCAGAAGAAACACCGAAATTCACTACCTGCTCATCTTACGCTGGTGAGGAAGAAAGAATCCAGATAAATTGCGGTAGAAAACTCGGTATAGGTTCAATGGATTATCTACTCAAAAAACCACCATTAATGAATCATGATATTTCAAATTATATGGTTGGTACAGCTCCTGTAGCCATTAGGCTAAAAGACTTTTACAAGCTGAACCACCCGATTCCTAAGGAAGGCTTTAAACGAAGGCCAAAAATGAATTTTGATCTAAATGAGATTCTTTAAGATTAAAGTTTCTCAAAATTTTTATTTTTTTGGTGAAATAGCTATGTATGGTTATGCAGGGAAACTTTTAAGAGCAAATTTAAGTAATAAATCGGTAAAAGAAGAGCCTCTTAGGTTAGATTATCTAGAGAAATATTTAGGGGGAATTGGGATTGCTACTCGTATTTTATATGATGAAGTGGGGCTTCAGGTTAGACCTTTGGATCCTGAAAATAGGTTAATTTTTATGACTGGACCTTTTACAGGAACGAAAGCTCCGTGTACCGGAAAACATGTTGTTGTTTCTAAGTCTCCTCTTACAGGGATTTTTGGAGAATCTATAGCGGGGGGACATTGGGGGGTGGGTTTGAAATGGAGTGGTTTTGATGGAGTTGTAGTGGAGGGTAGAGCGGAAAAACCGGTTTATTTGTGGATTCATGAGGGAGGTTGTGAGATAAGATCTGCTGAGGAAGTTTGGGGGAAAACTACCTTTGATACGGATGATATCATAAAGGAGGAATTAGGGAAAAAAAGGGTTAGTGTTTGTAGTATAGGACCTGCCGGTGAGAGGGGAGTTAAATTTGCTAATATTATAAACGATAAGGGACGCGCTGCTGGTCGATGTGGCTTAGGAGCGGTTATGGGGAGTAAAAATCTTAAAGCAATAGCTGTTCATAGAACTAAAAGGCCTGAGGTAAAGGATGAAGAAGCTTTTGAAAAGATTTGCAAAATTGCAAGAAAGGGGATTACGCAGCATATAATGACGGTTACGATGTTTAAGCCTTATGGGACAACTGCGTGGGTTGATAGTTATGGTATGTTTGGGGATGTACCGACTAAATATTGGCAGTTGGGAGAGTGGCAGGAGGGGTATAATAAAATAAGCGGGGTAGAACTTTCAAAATATTTGAAAAAGTTGGAGCCTTGTTATGGTTGTCCGATATCTTGTGGGAGGATTGTGGAGATTAAAAATCCTCCTTTTGGCCCGTTAACCTGTTCAACACCTGAGTATGAGACTGTGGCAGCCCTTGGTTCCCTGTGTCTTAACGACAACATAGAAAGCATAATTAAGCTAGGAAATCTTTGCGATCTTTATGGCATGGACACGATTTCTACAGGTACTGTTCTTGCGTTTGTTATGGATTTGCGTGAGAAAGGGATTATTACTGTAGATGAAATGGATGGGGTGGATTTGACATGGGGAAACTATTCAGCTATGATGGAAATGATGAAAAGAATAGTGGAAAGGGAGGGGTTTGGCGCTATTCTTTCGGAGGGTGTTAAAACTGCTGCTCAAAAGATTGGAAAAGGAACTGAAAAATTTGCCATGCATGTAAAAGGTCTTGAAGTTCCGATGCATGACCCCCGTGCTTTCCACTCGATGGGGCTTCAATACGCTACAGTTAATCGAGGGGCTTTTCATATGGTAGGTTTTCCATTGGGTTCAGAACTTGGGATTGTTTTGCCTGATGTGGGATTAATAAGGAGAATGGATCGTTTTGATGATAAGGGTAAAGCAGAGCTTGTAATCCTTCATCAACAGTTAGGACAATTGACAGCTATGTTTCTTGTTTGTATTTTTGGCGTGGTAGGATGGACTATGACCAACCTTCTTAGGGCTTTTGAATCCCTTACAGGGAGAAAGCTTGATATTGAGAATGCGAAAAAGATTGGAGAGAGAGTTTTCACATTGAAAAGAGTTTTTAATATAAGATGTGGAGTGTCGGGGAAGGATGATAAGCTTCCTTCTTTAATAATGCAACCTTTGAAGGAGGGGGGAGCAAAAGGTCATGTTCCTAATTTTGAATACCAGCTTAGAGAGTATTATAGGCTTAGAAATTGGACTGAGGATGGAAAACCTACTAAGGAAAAATTGATAGAACTTGGTTTAGAAAAAGAGGCTAGGGATTTATATGGGTGAATAAGGTTTGGATGGTGAAAAGGTTACCATTATTGGGGCGGGTATCGGAGGATTGGCTGTAGGCTCGCTTCTTTCGATTAAAGGAATTTCTGTGCAAATTTTTGAGAAATCAGAGACTATCGGTGGGAGGGCTACAAGTTATAATTATAAGGATTGTGTAGTTGATAATGGTGTTCATCTTCTCCCTATGGTGGGTACTGGTTCCCTTTCTGTCCTTTTAAAGGAGACGGGTGCGGATAATTATTTAGAACTGTTGGAGGGAGGAACTCCTTGGATATTGACAAAGGATGGTGATTATAGGTTGCCTGAAGGTCCTGCTGCCCTTTCAAAATTTGAGCTATTACCCTTGGAGGAAAGGTTAACCTTTGGAGCGATAATGATTGAGGTAGCAGGACCAGATTTTAACTTCAAAAAAATTGATGATAAGAGTTTAAAGGATTATGTGGATGGATTTACAAAGAGTAGGGAGTTACACTCGCTTTTTAATACCATGGCACGGTGGGTATTCATTTCAAAAAGTTATGAAAAAGTAAGTGCTGGTGCTTTTTTCCGCTTGATGAAGGAAGCTTTAATTTCGGGTAAATTTAACGGTTATCCTGCTAAAGGAGGATTTATAGAGATATCAAATGCTTTAAGAAAGGTAATCGAGGAAAATGGCGGGAAAATAAGGTTAAAAACAGAAGTTAAAGAGATAATAGTTAATGAAAAAGTTAAAGGATTAAGATTGATTTCAGGTGAAAAAATAAGCTCAGACATCGTGGTTTTTACACCAAGAGTTCAAACAATTTACAATTTTTTAGAAAAAGATCATTTTTCTAAAAAATTCAGAAAAAAAGTGGAGAAATTAAAGCCTCAAATGGCTTTATCTTTAATCTTCTGTTTAAAAAAGCACTTAAGGGAGTATAAAAGCGCTCTTGTTCTCCCAGGCACAAACATTGTGGAGATCTGGGAACCTACGAATCTTAACAGGACTATAGCACCAGAAGGAAAACATTTAGCTTACGTAGTTTCTCCTATAGAAGAAGGGGAGGATTGGGAAGAACAAACTGAAAAAGTGATAAATGACCTTCAAGAAAGATTTCCAAAAATTATGGAAAATAGCTTTTGGAAAATAGAAAAACATCACGATGAAAATAGTCCTGCTTTTGGAGTACAAGTAGCAGTAGATCAGTTTGGATCAAAAAACAGACCTAGTGTTAAAAGTGATGATATAAAAGGAATGTTCTTTGTAGGGGATACTGTAGATACCTATGGGGCAGGTACAAACGCAGTAGCTTTAAGCGCTTTTGAATGTGCTGAAAAAATCCTTGGCGAAAAATACAACGTAGAAATAATTGCAAAAAAATGACTATTCAACCGCCCGCAGCTACAA
>SMTZ1_10005457_pt1 | contig 12920 bp, 12 predicted proteins | sample DeeMarSWOR136_30_FD_25667 | JGI IMG/M metagenome (IMG submission 25667) | reverse complement strand
TGTGGAGGCGCTGGGGGACGCGTTGTGGCAGGACGTGCTGGCGGTGGCGGCCGTGAATGTGCAGCGGGATAAGGGCATCGCGTGGGGGAACCGCCTCGACCTCGTCCTGCCCTTCTTGGATCTCGATGTCGTCCGTCTGGGGCTGGTGGGCCTGTCTGCGGCTGTGGCGGAGCGGCCCAAGAAGGCGCTGCAGTACGGGTCGGGGGCGCAGAAGGCGATTCGACGTATTGCGCGGCGACGGGGATTTCGTGGTGCCCGCGAGTATCTGGCTGCGGTTTTTCGGACGGTGTTTCACGAGGGTCAATGAGGGCTGCTTCCTCGCTTGGTGTGCTGTACTGGGGTGGGGGTAGTTAGGGAGGCCGCGGTTACCGGCGGGTGGGGCACAGATTGGATGAGGTGGCGGGGAGAATGCTGTCAAGTCAACTTTTTATAGGACATGGATTTCTATTATTTTTTGTTTTGGGGTGGAGAGGGGACGAGCGTCAGAGGGGGATCATTGCGGCCGTCGTCTAGCCTGGTTTAGGACATCAGCCTGCCACGCTGATAGCCCGGGTTCAAATCCCGGCAGCCGCACCACTCTTAGGGTCTACTCGTGGGTGGGGGCGGGTTTTCGGGGGTTTAGCTAGCTTATTGACGATCGGGCCGGCCTTCGGCGTTCTCCTTCCTTCGTCTCGGTAGACGGTGCGTCCAGGTCGTTCCTGACTTCACCATTCGGCAGCATGTTGTCTGGATGTGGTTCGTATCGGGCTTCCATTTGGTACCGGATACAGGCGGGATTGCCGACCAAACAGTAGTGCTCCACCCAATATCGCTCCAACTTGCCGTCGTCCGTGAAGCGTTTGATCGGACAGATAGCATACCATTTACACGCCGTACGCATGGTCGGTTCCCCGGGGGCGTCAACGCCTCTACTTGCGTGGTTCTGATGGGGGTGGCGGTGCTAGTTAAACGTTATCGGGGGCGTCGAGCGAGCATCAGGCTGTCAGCGTGGGGTAGACCGCTTTTTCGCCCTTCGGAGCCGTCAGGGAGGCCTCCCTCGGGGCTGGCCATGAGCGCGATAACCGCGTGAGTATCGCCTCCGCCGCGTGTTTGCCGTCGTCCATGGCCTCCATGATGCTGGCGACGCCTCGCACCGCATCGCCGCCCGCATAGATGCGGTCGGCGCTCGTCATCCGCGTGTGGGGGTCGATGAGGATGCCGCGACCCACCTGCACTCGTTTGTCCACGTAGGAGACGTCGGGGCCCTGTCCGATGGCGAGGATGAGGGTCTCCGCGTCCACTTGCTTCGTCGTCGCTTCGTCGTACTGGGGGTGAAAGCGTCCGTGGGCGTCGAAGACCTGGACGCACCGCTTCAGGACGAGGCCGGTCACGGCCGTTTCGCCGAGGATCCGCTGGACCCCCCAAGAGGGCTCCAGCTCCACGCCCTCCGATAAGGCTTGCTGCAGCTCCCATTCATGGCCGGGAATCTCGCGCCGTGATTCAAGGCAGAACATCCGCACGTCGCCGCCGCAGCGAATCGCGGTGCGGGCGGCGTCGATGGCCACGCCGCCGCCGCCAATGACGACGACGCGGTCTAAACTGGTGAGGCCGTGGGTGTTCATCGTCTTCAGAAAGTCGATGGCGTGGATGACCCCGTCCAGGTCCTCGCCCTCCACGCGGAGACTTCGTGTCCGATGGGAGCCCGTCGCCAGGAAGACCGCGTCGTAGCCGCTGAGTGCTCGAAAGCTCGCCGCATCCACCTCGACGTGGGTCTTCATGATCACGCCCATGGCCTCGAGGTGCTGGATCTCGGCGTCCACCAGCTCTTTGGGCAAGCGGTGGGCGGGTAACCCCGTCCGGAGCATCCCGCCTGCCCATGCCTCCCGCTCAAAGATTGTGACGGCGACGCCGCGTCGGATCAGTTCCCACGCGCAGGCGAGGCCGGCGGGGCCGCTTCCGATGACCGCGACCCGCTCCGTGTGGGTGATCGCGGGTTTGGCGGCCTGATACCGGCGCAGGTAGCCTTGGAGACTGCGGTGCACCCACTCGTTCGTTCGATAATGGTACTGGGGGAAGCTGTCGGGGTCGAGGCAGAGCCATGTGTAGATGAGGGGAAGTGGGATCTCCCGTAGGGCTTCGTAGTCGCAGAGAAAGCGCGGCACCTCGTCCTCCGCTGCGGCCACGCTCTTCATGGCGTGCATGATGGCGGGGAGGTCGACGCCCTGGGGGCACGTGGCGACGCAGGCGTTACAGCCCGCGCACAGCCAGAACCCGTTGCTGTGGATGTGGTTCCGGACGCCTAACTTCGCCAAGTGCACGATCTTGTTGGGGCGCAGTAGGTCAACGTGCTGCGAGACGGGGCACTTGGCAGTACAGGTTCCGCATTGGAAACACGTCTTAAAGGAGGCGCCGCCTTCTCGGTCTAGGATCTTGAACTTGAACGCGGGGTCCACGCGATACCGCATTTCTCGTCGCCCTCCTACGTCGTCCCCTGTCCCGGGCCGTCGGCTGCCCCGTCGGCCCACTCGGATTCGAAGTACCGACACGTCCCATCCCCCTGGGGCTTATTATGGAACCCGCAGACCTCGCCGGGCCGAGCATACGGCCACTTCTTCCAGTAACACGTACCACATGGTTTCGGGTACCCTGGATACGTCGTCATTTTTCTCATCCTCTCGGTCATGATATGCCTCGTCGTCTTCTCATGGTGTGCGCGGTGAGTCCTCGTGATCTATCCCTTCCCCCGTGCTTTCGTCGATGACGTTACCAACGGCGGAATTGGTGTGAGGAGATCCTGCTCTTTCATCAATTTTTTTACGATCAGCTTAGGCGTTATGGCTTCCGTCGGACAATAGTGTGCACACGCCATGCAGGCGGCGCAGTTGGTCTCCCCGAACTGCTCATTCAACCCCGTGACCATCCGCGTCTCACTGCCGCGCCCAGCAAAGTCGATCACATGCTGTCCCGACACGTTGTTACAGGCCACGACGCATCGCCCACATAACACGCAGAGGTTGGGGTCGATCACCATCACCTCGCTTGATTCATCGACGTGCTGATCCTCGGTCTGCAGCTTGAACCGTGTTCCCTCGATCTTGTACTTTCGCGTCCAGTACCGCAGTTCCCGGCTTCGCTCCGTCACGTCCACCCCTTTTTCCGCGATGATGAACTCCAACATGAGTCGACGATGGGCTTCCAACTCCTCGTCGTGCACCACGATCTCCATGCCTTCCGCGACCTGGGTACAACAGGACGGGGTGAAACGTCCCTTGATCTTCACCATACAGAGGCGGCAGGCGCCGATCAGCCCGAGGCTGGGGTCATAGCATAAGTGGGGAATTTTCACGCCCAGTGTCTCCAAGGCATCCAAGAGGTTCTCTCCCTTCTTCGCCTGGACGGGTTTCCCGTCCACCGTGATGGTCACCAGGTCCGTCGCGTCCGCGGCGTCGAAGAAGGTGGGATGCAGCCCTAACTTCTCAGACACGGTCTTCAACGTATAGCCGTCGACGGAGGGCTCTAGTTGCGTCCACGGCAGGGGGGACGTCAGAACCGGGCCCCGGTACACGGTGAAGTTGCCCGTCCCCACGGTCTTCATGGTCTTCACCACCTGTTTGTCGTGGAAGGCGGTCTTCACGCATCGGTAGCCCAGATCACACGCCAAGACGATGATGGTCGCGGCGTCGGCCACCGCGGCTTCATGCTTCCGCACGAGGTTCAGGAAACAGGATCGGCTGATCAGCTCCTTCTGGACGGTGTAGCCGTCCCGCTGGAGCAAGTCGGCGAGGACCTGGAGCTTCTCCATGCCCCCGAGACCGCAGTGTTTGATGCATTCATCGCAGCTCCATACGACGATGGGCGCGTCTTTTTTCAGCTGGGTTTTCAATGCGTCGTAACCTATTTCACGCAGCGAAATGATCATCTTTATTCCTCCAACCGGATTCGTTGTTTCTCTTGCGGGGCTCCCGTGTACATCGCGTATTCGGCGCCCGCTTTGAAGCCCGAGAACGGGAGGGCCACCTTGAACACCTCCAAGTCGGTCTCGGTGACGAAGAGCCCCACGTCCTCCGTCACGGTGAGCACCCGCGTCTTCGGAAACATTCGTTTCACGCAGTCGATGCCGGCGCTACACGCGAGTACAATGATGGTGTCCGCGTCCAGTCGTATGCGTGCTTTGCGATACACGGGCTCGGAGCACGCGTCCTGCAGCACGACTTCTTCCGTGACCGTATAGCCGTCCTGCGTTAATCGGTCAACCAGCTCGTCAGCCCTCGATACGCCGCCTACACCGCACTCTCTGGCGCAGGTGTTACAGCTGATCACGGCGATCGTATCCGCTGATTTGAGCTGCTTGGTAATCTCTTCGTAGGGTATGAGCCGCGAAAACATCATGGTTATTCGCCTCCTGTCCGTTTACTGATGGCTTGTTGCGGGCACACCGCGATACAGGTCCCGCATTTTACACATTTGGTCTGGTCGATGACGTGGACGCCTTTGAGTTCGCCCATGATCGCGTTAGCCGGGCAGTTGCGGGCACAGACGGTGCAGCCGATACATCGGGCGGCGTCGATGTGATACGTAATCAGGGGGCTGCAGACGAGGCTCGGACACGTCCTCTCCAGAATGTGCGCTGCGTACTCGTCTTCAAAGTACTTGAGGGTGGTCAACACGGGGTTCGGCGCCGTTCGACCTAACGCACAGAGACTGGCCGTCGTCATACTGGTACACACGGTCGCTAAATTGTCCAAATCTGATGGGGCCCCCTTGCCCTGCACGATTCGGTCCAACGTTTCCGCCAAGATCCGCGTGCCCACCCGCCCCGTCAAGCATTTCCCGCAGCTTTCCGCCTTCGTAAAGGAGACGAAGAACCGCGCGATGTCCACCATGCAGTTGGTGTCGTCGATGACCACGATGCCGCCGGACCCCATAATGGCGCCCACCGCTTGCAGGGTCTCATAGTCAAGGGACAGATCGGCCATGGACGCGGGGATGCAGCCGCCGCTGGGTCCACCAATTTGAAACGCCTTGATTTCCCTGCCCTCGGGCGGGCCGCCCGCGATCTCGTACACCAGTTGGCGGATGGACGTGCCGATTGCGACCTCGAAGGCCCCCGTCCGCTTCACCGACCCGGTGACGCAGTACACTTTTGTCCCCGGTGTCTTGGTGGTTCCGCGGGGAAAGGCGTCCCTGCCCTCCGTTAAGATCGTGGCCACGTGGGCCAGTGTCTCCACGTTGTTGATGGTGGTCGGGTGATCATGATACCCCTTCGTGGCGGGGTAGGGCGGTCGCTGCCGTGGAACCGCGCGCCCGCCCTCGATCGACGCAATCATCGCGGTCTCTTCCCCGCAGACGAAGGCGCCTGCGCTCAGGAAGACATCGACATCGAAGTTGAAGCGGCTGCCGAGAATGTGTTCGCCCAGGTACCCGGCGGCCCTGGCGTCGTCCACGGCCTTTTCCAGCCTCTTCGCGGCCAAGGGCTTCTCCGCCCGCACGAAGATGAAGCCCTTCTCCGCGCCGATGGTGTAGCCCGAGATCATCAAGCCTTCCAAGATCCGGTGCGGGTCGGATTCGGCGAGCAGGCGGTTCATGAAGGCCCCGGGATCGCCTTCGTCGCAGTTGGCGATGACGTATTTCGGCGTCTCGGCTTGCTCGCGACAGATGTTCCACTTCAGCCACGTGGGGAATCCGGCGCCCCCCCTCCCGCGGAGCCCCGCCTGCTTCAATTCCTCGATCACGTCTTCCGGCGTCATCCCGAGGCTGCGCTGCAGACCCTGATACCCGCCGAGGGCCACGTAGTCGTCCACCGATTCGGGGTCGACGATGCCGCAGTTCCGGGTCACCCACTTCGTTTGGTGCTTCCACGCGTCTAACTCCGCCAGCACGGGTATGGCGTCCTGGCCCGTCGGCTGCTCCGTTCGACGCCGTAACGCGTACGCGGAGGCCAGATTGCCCGCGAGGTACTCCTGTACGAGGCGTTCCACGTCCTTCGCCGTGACGTGTGCGTAGATGGCAGGGGGATACGGGTCGGCTTCGAGCTCAATCCACGGATCGATGAAGTCGAGGCCCATGCACCCAACGGTCTTCACGTCAATCTGCTCGAGCTTCGCGACTTCGTTGAGGATGTCTTCCGCGCCCGACGCGATGGTGCAGCTGGCTAAGGGCACCTTGACGGTCAGCCAATGTGTGGTCGCCACTTACAACACCCTCTGTGGTATGGTGAGATGCTCGGTCTTGTAGTCCTTCAGGATCTTCCGCAACTTGGCCGGCGTTAAATGCCCATAAATTTGGCTGCTGAAGCCCCGTCGGTCCGCAATCATAATCACGGGCGCTAAGCTGCAGCACCCGAAGCATCGGGCGTACTCCACGGTGAACAAGCCGTCGTCCGTGGTGGTTTCGCCTTCCCGTAAGCCCAGCAGCTCCCGTAAGTACTGGCTGAACGTCTCCTTTCCCTTGGCGTGGCACGCCGTGCCTTTACAGACGTAGATCACGTATTCGCCGACCGGTTTCAGGCGGAATTGATGGTAAAAGGTGGCGATCCCGTAGACTTTGCTCAAGGGCAGATCCAGGTTCTTCGCTATGGCCTGTAAGGTCGCTTTCGATAGGTAGCCATGGGCGTTCTGGGCGTCTTGCAGCGCCATAATGGGGTTCTTCATCTCTCTCAGGCTCCCGAGACCTCTTCCTCGCTCGCGGACGTTAAGCGCTAGAGCACGCGGAGCGGGCCGGAGCCCGCCTTTTGTAAGAGTTTGATGTAGCGTTCGGGTCGAATCAGGGCGTTGGTGACCTTCCAGTCTTCCGTCGGTTGAATGGTCGCAATCCACCCCTCCTCATAGCAGCACGTGTTGATGAGTTGCGGTTTGTCCAGTACGGCGTCATTGACCTCCACGATCTTCCCCGCGACGGGCGCAATCACGTCGAAGGCCATGCACTCGCTTTCCAGCGTCTCGGGATCCGGGTACATTCCGCCGTAGACCGTGCAAAAGACCTCGTCCTCCTCAACCTTATCGCGCACCGCCGGGTTCTTTATGAACTCCACCAACGCCGCTTTCTTTTTCAGGAACTGCTGCGCATAATCCGTGATCCCCAGCTTCAGGTGGCCGTCCGGCGTCACTTTGACCCACAGGTGTTCGCGCGTGTAAAAGCGATCATAATTCACGCATATCTGCTTGCCCATGCATTCGACTCGTTGCTGTAACACCTTGTTGTTTAACTCAATGCCCATATTTTTCCCTCCTTCTCCTCCTCCACGAGATACATAGTAAGTAAAAACAATATATACATTATGTGTTTATAGTATGGTAAAACATATATGTACACATATAGTAATTACGATAATTACTTTTAGGCTCGTATACGTACGATAAAAAAGCCGCATGGAACCCATCGACAACGGCTTTCCGCCGGCGTGCACCATCATTCGCTGGCGATGTTGCAGATCTTAGTCTGTTTGCTGAGGGCTTTGGTGATCGCGATGTCCGCGATCTCCGATCCGAGTTCCGCCCTCCGTCGAATGGACCAGAGGATGAAACTGAGTTGAGCGATGACACAGGGTTCAATGGGCGTTTTACTTCGAAAGTATTTCGTCACGGAGAAGGATTTGCCCTGCAGATAGGCGTGACTACAGATCTTCTCCTGTAACTCTTCCTCGGTCTTCTGGATCGCCTCATATTCCTGGATCGTCTTTGTCGCCAGTTCAATGTCATTCGAGAATAGACTGTTCATGGCTTTGTGGGAGATACTGAACGCTTCATCGCTGATGTGGCGGACCTCGCTCAATAACAGGTCGCCGATGAGTTTCCGATTCTCTCCCAAGGCGACGACTTTATTGGCGATCTTTTCCGCCCAATTCGCCATTCCCCACAAACAATGCGCCGCGACCCGGAACCATAACACGTTCATGGAGTTTTGAATATTGATCTTCGTGGCCGTGACCTTATCCCGTTGAGCGGAATCTAGCAGGCGAACGATGACCCAGAACATGGTATCGGCTTCTTTTCGTCGGCTGATGGTATCTCGTGCCAGAACGAGGTTGGAGTCGAAGAAGGAATCCACCGCTTCCTTATACATGGTCGAGGTTATGATGAAGAGGCGTCGCAGGAGGGTATGAATGGGGAATTGCGTGACGTCGATGGAGCTTTGAAGCACCACGTGGTTGGGGGCTTCTTCCATGATGGCGATGCCCATCAAGCCTCGTAACGTGGATCGGATGGCGTCGACGTATTCGCTCGTTAGGCGGTCCTTGGACACGATTTTGACCACGTCCCGACCGAGAATGTAGTTACCTACCAAAATGCGGGACAGCATCATCGGGTCACTACACAGATCCGCGTAGACCTCAACGGTCTCCATCGGCTTCTCACGCTCGATCCCCGTCTTCGTAACCAGTTTTAAGGAGGCGTCCTCACCTTCTTCGAAGTAGATGAGATCGCCTTTCTTTAATCCCGTATCCTTTACCCACTCGCTGGGAAGGGATACCGCTAAGGTGGAACTGCCCACGCGTTGAATCTTTCTTGGCTCCACGGTCACACACCTGCCCCTCGTACGTATGTTCAAAGAGTATATAATACTTATTCTCTCGTACATATACATAAGTACAATACTCATATAAATATTTATAGTATTTATTCTCGGCGTCGCGCAGGCGGCGCACTCACTCCACGGTTCAGAGGCACCACGCACAAAACGAGGGCACGGGGCTTCAGCCCGCAAATTCCTTACAGGGGACACGAACCAGAAGAAACATCGCGTTTACGCAGGACGGACAGCGCCTTATGGATATCGTGGGAATGGGGCAACGTAAACCCACACCGCGAGCACTTCCACCCCCGTATCACTTCCTCGTCGGCGCGACACAGGACGGTGGGCTCCGTTAATAGGTCACAGAAGAAACATTTAGGCGATACGGGGAGAGCTTCGATCTGCGGGGCATCCCAGCTCAAGTGCTCGATAAACTTCATACCTATGCACCCCTCACCCACGCATTTAACACTTTCATACTTAAAATCGATACAAAATCGCCAAAGGATTTACTTTATTTATTAAACCGCTGAGTCGGTAGAAAATAATCATAATATTTACTGTCACTAGCTTGATGAACGCATGTCCGACTATGTAGGCTCGGAGCGGGGCGAACATAGCGGGGTAACCGGCTTCGAGGCGGACCGCACTTGGAAGGAGAACAAACCACGAAATGAGGCCGGCGTCATCCTGCGGCTTCAACGAGCGAATTGATAGGTGTGTTCCGCAGAAGCTAGTTAGGAATAAGGGCAACTTCGTGATCCTTCTTGACCCTTATAAGCCTGCGTTGCCTCGCCTAGCTAGTTGGCTAGTACCCCCGTGACAGGCCTCGATTAGCCGCTTAACACGCGTTCAGCTTCCCTGTTTTTCGGCGTCCCTTTCATGCGCTCGTGCAGTCGAAGACGCGTATCTGTGCGTCTTCCGCCGTTATTTCCGTGATGCGGCGTGAGCGAAGGCGTGGACGATGCGCTGCCGGAGCGCGTCAGCTGACTCCGGCGTCCACTCGTAAAAGCCCTTGCCGGTCTTCACGCCCAGCTCGCCCCGTTCAACCTTCTCTTTGACAATCCGAGGCACCTCAGGTGAGGATGCGAGGTACGGTAGTAGCCAGGACGCGACCGCCAAGACGAGGTCCCAGCCGGCCACATCAAAGATCTCGAAGGGGCCGGCCACGGACCAACGGCGTCCGATGCTCGTCTTCATGATCGTGTCCACATCGCGGGGCGTCACGAAGCCCTTCTGCACCAACCACAACGCTTCCCTCAGCAACGCCCCTTGTAACCGATTCGCAATGAAGCCGGGCACCTCTCTCTGGATGATAACGGGGCGTTTTCCTATTTTGGTGAGCAAATTGTACACGGTGGTGACCGTGTCATCAGAGGTTCGCTCGTTTCGCATCATTTCGACGAGGGGAACCATATACGGAGGATTCGAGTAGTTCGCTAACAAGACGCGATCGGGGCGATGAGTCACCGCTTGCAATTCGCTCAGCGGCAGGGTGGAGGTTCCGCTGACCAAAATCGTGTGCTCCGGACACGCCGCATCGAGTTCCTTGAAAATCCGCTGCTTCAGCGCCAGATCTTCGTAGACGGATTCGATCACCAGATCAGCGTCCTCAACGGCGTCCTTGAGTACCGTCGTCGTATGGATCTTAGTCAGAGCTTCCTCCGCTTGCTGAGACGTGATCAACCCCATCCTCGTGAGCAGCCCGAGGTTGCGCCGGATGTTCGTCATGGCCCTCTGCACGCTCTCCTCGCTCCGCGACTGGAGCTGCACAGGATACCCTGCGAGGGCGAATTCTTGGGCGTATCCATGGCCCATTAAGCCCGCCCCAATAATGGCAATTCGCTTTATCTGGTCCACTCCCATTTGGGTTCCCGTCCACAGGAGATTATCTTCCCCTGCGATAAAACTGTTAGGTCATTTATAACAAGCAAGCTACCGTAATACCTCTATGGAGTAGGATGGGGGGCTTCATCGGTTACGGTGAACGGCTCAGTTTTTCACCAAGGAGACCCGTGAAGGAGACGAGGATAGGGAGAAGATGGTAGCTAGCGCAAGACCGTTGTGACTTGGTGTCAACAAGGATTTCGTGCACTGAAAGCAGAGGACAGGGCGTCGCTGTACCGAAAGAGGCCTAGTGGATGATCTCGACCCCGATGGCCCCATCCTTCTTCTCAATCAACATCCGCATGGCCTCGTCGGCGCGACGCTCAGGAAGCTTGTGCGTGATCCACTTCAAGACGTGTAATCTCCCCTGCCCCATCAGCATCAACGCGTCTTCCACGTTCTTTCGCCTGTTGGTCGCGATGCCCCACTCCGCGACGATCTTCCCCGCCTTCCGCATCAGATCGGAGGCGTTGAAGGTGAGGTCAGGGCGCTCGTATAGGCCCATCAGGCACAGGGTGCCCGCGCCCCCAATCTTCGTCTTCAACATGGCGAGTCCCTGCTTCGTCGCCTGCCCGGCCCCCGCGGTGTCGTACACCACGTCGACGCCTGCGCCATCCGTGAGCTTCATCACCCGATCCACTGCGTCCTCTTCCCTCGGGTTCACGACCGCGTCGGCCCCCAGCTCTTTCGCCATCGCCCGTCGATAGTCCACGGGCTCCGAGACGATTAACTGCGAGATCCCCGCGAGACGCGCCGCTTCCAAGGTACGCAGCCCGATGGGCCCGGCCCCCAGGATGACGGCGGTGTCCCCGATTGTGGCCCCTGAGCGTTGCACCACCCCGATCACGTAGGCCATGTCCGTGGTCACAGCTGCTTCGAAGTAGGACACGTTGTCCGGGATCTTGTAGGCGTAGCCTTCGTGGCCGATGGTGTACTCGCCGTACCCGCTGGGGAAGCGGGCGACCCGCCGGCCACCAACTTCGAAGCTCGTCGGTACATGAGGATTCAGGCACTGCCTCGGGTTACCTCGCACACAGTTACGGCAGTGACCACATGGAATGGGGCCTGCACCCGTCCCCGCCACGTACACGCGGTCACCGATCTGCAACGACGCTACTTTGCTCCCGACCGCCACCACGTCAGCGGCAACCTCGTGGCCACAGCACGCGGGAAGAGGCGCGAAGGGATGCAGCCCCTTGTACACGTGGAGATCACTCCCACAGATGAGGCAGGCCCGGTTCCGAAAGAGGACTTCATAGGGCCCCGGATCGGGTAATTCGACGTCGAACCACGTGAACGCATCGGGCTCAACGACGATCGGCGACTTGAATTTCACACCCAACCTGTATTCCCCCGCCTAGAAGTAGACCACGTCCCTTAAAGCTCTATACTTTGAGCCGGCGCCTCGAGGAACGGTCGACACCTTCTCACCCCGCTTGAAGGCCGTGTTCAACCCGGTTCACACCGCTCTTTGCCGGTCGCTATGCGTACGTCTCACCCGCATAGTAGATACACACTTTACCCTACGTGTTATGTTTTCGAAGCATCTAGCCGGAGCGAGTGGCGAACACGTGTCTCCTTTTCAAATAGATATGACTTGTTGATGCACCGTTACCTAAACTCCCACTCGTAGTAGGGGGCATCCATCCCTATACAGCGTGTGTCTTTCATATGCTGGTTCGTGACGGCGGAGAAAAACCCGTTGAAGAAGCCGGTGGTAAAATAGCAAGAGACGTCTTCCGTCTCCAGTCCAAAAGACTCACAGTTTTCCTTCATCCGTATCGTCTCCCCCACGGTGGTCTTCCCCACTTTGCAGTAGTCAATGAAGTCAATAAACCGTGTCACTGCTTGGTCTTCCCCCATACCTTCCTCCAGCAGGTGTTCGCCCTCGTTCCCTCAACGAAAACGGGCATCTCGCTAGCTACCATCGGTTAATAAGCCGTCTCGCCGTCCCCCTTCCTCACGTAATAGCTAGCTACAAGCCCCCCACATAAGTTCTTAAAGTAGCGGACGCCTTTGTCACCGCATGACGTCCCCGACCTCTAACAATAAGATCTTTTATGGCCTATGGGTGACGAGTCTTCTTCTCCGGATCGAATGGGGCATCAGCACGAGCATGCTTCCCCTGTACATCCACGATCTGGGGGGATCACCTCTGGAGGTGGGACTTGTTTTCAGCGTCTTCGCCGGCATTAGCATCTTCTCCAATACCTTCTGGGGCGCGCTCTCCGACCACCTCGGGAAAAGAAAGGTCTTCATCGTCGGTGGCATGGCGGCCATTGTCCCCCTCTTTCTCCTCATGGCCTTCCAGAAAGACCGGCTCTGCCTCATCCTCTTACGGGGGAGCACGGCCCTCTTCAAAGGCGCGGTCGTTCCCGCTTCGTGGGCGTTGGTTGCGGACCTTTCGCCTCCTGAACGGGTGGGGGCGAACTTGGGCGTTCTCAGTTCTATTGAGACCGCGGGCTTTGCCTTCGGGCCAATCATCGGCGGCCTTGTGGCGGACCTGTTCGGTTTTCCGTCGCTGTGGCTGTTTGTGGCAGGGG
>SMTZ1_10015026_pt1 | contig 12922 bp, 12 predicted proteins | sample DeeMarSWOR136_30_FD_25667 | JGI IMG/M metagenome (IMG submission 25667) | reverse complement strand
AGTGGAGATAGCCTTTTTAAAGAATTCATAGATCAGGGAAAAGAGGGACTTCATAGCATAGGTGTATATGTGGATGATTTGGATAAATATATAGATGAGTTCAATAATAAAGGTATAAAAGTAATACAAACTGGACAAATTGGTAAACAAAAGTTTGTTTATTTAGATACTGAGAACACATTTGGCTTTTTATTAGAAATACAAACAACAGTCAAACGTAAAAGAAAAAAATAAAGAATTTTTAGGTAATCATTTAATTTTATAATATCAAATAATTTATTTTTTAAATATTGGAACTGTAAACTTTAAAAAAAAACTCAGATTTTCCTACTTGTTTTTCTCCTTGCTCTTTTATAAAGTCTATCTAATACCCCTCGTATATCATCTGGATTTTCTCTCATATCCTTCATTTGAATCGCAGCTTCACCTGGTAATATTTCAAACTGTTCATTTAAGATGCCATCGATAAATATTTCAGCTACTTCCTCCGCTGTCATAACTGTTCCCGATTCTGAAATGATTTTGCATTCTTCCGGTTTGATCTTATTTTCTTGAGCAAAACCAGGAGTATCTGTATCAACAGGAAAAAGAACCGAAACTTTAATATTATAGGGTAATAATTCATGTCGTAAAATTTCTGCTAAACCAAAAAGTGCATATTTAGTTGGACAATAAGTTGTATAGCCCATAATTGCCATAAATCCCATAACTGAAGATGTAAAAGTAACATATCCCTGTTTACTCTCTAAAAAATATGGTAAAACAATAAGAGTAGGAACTAACTGACCATAATAATTTACATCCATGTTTCTTTTAAAGTCTTCGAGAGTTAATTTTTCAATATATTGAGCGTAAGCATAACCTACAAAATTAAATAGATAATCTGGTACTTTATGTTTATTAATAACATCTGTAATTACTGGTTTTAATTTATCCATATCAGTAGTGTCGCAAGATATGATCTCTACAAATTGAGATTCTTCTGATCTTAGTTTATAACATTCTTCTTGAGTTTTGCTTAACTCATCCATGCCTCTCGCAATAATACAGATACTACCTCCTAATTGAACAAATGATTTTGACGTAGCTTTCCCCATCCCTTTGGAACCACCGGGAATTATCGCGAACTTTCCTATAAAGGGTTTTTGAGCTATTAATTCTTCATTCACCATTTTTGATCATTTATTGTTATTTTTATTCTAATTTAAAATTTTGAATTTATATATCTGATTTAAAATAATGTGCTGGAACACCAACTTCGGCAATTCCTCCATCTACAACGAAGTTATGACCTGTGATGAAATTTGATGCTGGTGAAGCCAGGAAAACTGAAACATTAACAACATCATCTACTGTACCGTATCTATTCAATGGTGTTTTCACATTACCTTCATCCATTGTCATTTTCATTACATCTAAATTGTTCCTATATGCGCCTGTTAAATGGTATCCAGGTGAAATAGCATTAACAGTTATTTTTGGAGCTAAACTTTGAGCAAATAATTGCATCATCGCTATTACACCAACTTTACTTATAGAATATATAGGAATTCCACCGTCTACTTTAACACCCGCAATTGAAGCTGTATGAATCATTTTTCCCGCAAGAGGTTCAAATTTTTGATTCTTCATTCTCCTACTAATTTCCTTTGCCACCAGCCATTGTCCTTTAAGATTAAGAGCTACAGTTTTATCAAAAATGTTTTCTTTGACTCTCGTTATATCAAAAAATCCAAATCCTCCACCTGCATTGTTATTCAAAATAAATATATTATCTAACTCTTCGAATGCTTGCTTAACCATACTCTGAACTTGATCTGATTTTGTCACATCACAAATAATTGGAACTACTTTTTGTTTAGTCTCTTTTTCTATTTTTTTACAAGTTTCTTCTAATAATTGCTCATTAATATCAGCTAGTATTAAATCTGCCCCTCTTTGCGCATAAGCAAATCCAAATCCTCTTCCAAACCCAGAAGCTCCACCAGTTATAAGAGCTCCTTTACCTTCTAAAAATTTTTCCATACTATTATTTTCACTTTTTTATGGTATAAGATCCATATAGTGATTATATTTTTTCTTAAATCTATATAAATCTTTTAAGTTTATTTTTGAAATTTACTAAAACCAAAACTTTAATTATTCTACTGGCATTAAAAGATAATATAGAAATATCAAGTGAATCAAATATGGTTGATAAAGTTGTACCTTATCTTATAAATTTAGGAGAAGTTACCCCTGCAAGAAGTCAAGCAGCTCTATTAAATGAATTAGCAATGGGATTGATTGACTGTATTAGCATATACGGTAAAAGTCTTAAAAAACTAGGAAAGATTTCAAAAATTTCAACAGCTTTCTGGCCAGTTCGTTTAATACCACTTAGTGATACGAGAGCTTGTGTTTGCAGTTATCTTTTAAATAAACAAGAGAAGTTAAGTGTTGGCGAGTTTGCCCAAATGCCACCAAGACCCGAAAATGTTATTAAAGGAGCAGATCCCGAATCCTTTTTAAATTCATTGCAAACTTACAATAATACGTATCTAAGACGCTCAAAAAACTTTAAACGGGGAATAATTATCCAAGAGGCCTTATTTAATGCAAATGAAGTAGGATTTTTCCAGAATTTTTTCCTTAACCAATATAATTTAAGTTCACACTCGACACCCTATTTTTTATTAGAGGGAGGTCCCATTACAAAAAGTGTTAATCAAACAAAAATAGTACCAGAAATCCCCGTGTATGTTTCACAGAAAGACATCAAGATGCTCGATACGTTCGGAGATGCTATTATAAAGTTATGCGAAAGATGGATAGAAAAAGGAGGGAAGGAAGTAGATAAGATTAGAGGTACTAAAATAGATACAGGAGAAGAAGAGAAACAACTGGCGATACTTAACAAAGAAATACAAACAGAAAAAGAACGAGAGATTGAAAAATCTCCAGAGGAATTAGTAAAATTAGGAAAGTACAAAATTAATGATAAAACCGGAGAATTAAATAATAACCTTAACTCGATTAAAAATAGTGTTGATGGCTTGAAAAATGCAATTAATAATCGCGATCTATTTTTAGTTGAAGAAGGTTTAAAAGATATTAATGTGAAATATAGAGAATTAGGAGACACTATCAGTAGATATAATAATGAAATTGCTCAGTTAAGAAAAAATGTTCAACGCGAAATCTCTGATCTTGAAAAAACAAAACAACAGAAAATTAAAGAACTAGAGCGTAAAAAATCTGAAGTTGAGAAACAAATTGAAGCAAAACATAGTGGTCTTAGCAAAGACTTAACTTCTGCTGAAGACATTATTGCTCAAATTAAAACTGAAAAACAATATTGTTTAGATAATATTGAATTTGTTAAAGATAAAGAGATGACTGATGTTCAAAACTTTTTTAATAATTATACTCTTGAAATAAAGACTCAGAATGTTATTATAGGTATTCCAATATATATATTCTTCTTTACAGATCCAAATTCAAATCGAACTACTGAAAGAGCTCCTATACTTCCTGTATTGATTGATAACGGGAAGAAGGTAGAAACAAAAGTTAAAGTTGGTTTCAGACAAAAATTAAGAGATCTAATGAATAAAGATAACTCAATGATAGAACTTGTTGAAACTCAATCTGATCAAAATAATTTGATGGATACCAAAAACCTAGACACTCGTCTTGAGGATGCTATTAATGATTTAAGAATTCGTAAAATTCTAAGTAAGAAACAAGCTGAAACGGCAAAAGATATAATAACAAACCTAGTTTGGTAGAAATAATTATTTATTTCTTTTTTATTAATTTTCTAAACTTCAATATACTCCATTTTTTTTCCGCAACATTCAGGAACAGGTTGATACCCACACTTATCTGAGCAACAACAAAGGAGATAATTATCTTTTAACATCATGGATTTATCACAACATACCGGAACTAATCTTTCAGAACCACAAATACTACAAATTAATTTATTTGACATTTTTTTCAACACATTAGCAAAAGTTTCTTCTAAGCATATCCAAATATTAAAGAAAGAAAAATTAATCCCTTATGGAATATAATTAGAGCCTTATTTCTATTTTCAAAGAAAAGGTAAAAATACCTTTATTCTTGTGATACATTAGATTCAATAATTATGTTTAATAATTAAATGCTATAATATTAGAAAAAATGGAGAGAGAAATTGATTAATAAATTAAATCTTACTAATACATTCAAATTGTATGAAGAGGCATTGAAATTAATTCCAGGAGCAATTTTAGGCATACGCAGGCCATATAATTTCGTTGAAGGAGAATATCCAATATTTTTTGAATCAGCTAAAGCTGGAAAAGTAATTGATGTAGACGGGAATGAATATATTGATATGTTATGTGCGTATGGACCTATAATTATAGGACATAGGGAAGAAGAGATAGATAATGCAGTAATTGAACAGATTCGTGATAAAGGCTTCTGTATGTCTTTAACGCAACAAGTTCAAAACAAACTGGCTAAAAAGTTAAATGAATTAATACCATGTTGTGAAAAATTAGTCTTAATGAAGATGGGAACTGATGCAACAACAGCGGCAATAAGAGTGGCAAGAGCATACACGAAAAAAATAAAAATTTTGAGTTGTGGGTATCATGGTTGGTATGATGCTTTCAGTGAGGTTCATGGAATCGAAGCAGGGATACCTGAGAAATTATATGAAGATATCTATGAGTTTGAGTTTAATAATCTTGAAGATGTAGAAAAAATAATTAAAAAATGTAAGGGAGAAATCGCAGCGATTATTGTGAATCCAATTCATACGCCTGGTGGTCGTGAGGTTGAGATGCCCAAACCGGGGTTCCTAAAAACTCTTCGTGAATTAGCAACTGATAACAATGCTTTACTTATATATGATGAAATAAGGACAGGATTTAGAGTAAATATGGGAGGGGCGCAAAAAATGTTTGGAGTTATTCCTGATCTTGCTGCTTTTGGTAAAGCTATGGGAAATGGATACCCTATAAGTACCCTTGTTGGTAAAGAGGAATATATGGATGTCTTAGTAGAAAAAGTATTCCTAAGTTCAACATTTTTCCCAAATAGTTTAGCACAAATTGCTTCATTAAAAACCATAGAAATTTTGGAGAGAGATAATGTACTAAACAATATTAAAGAAAAGGGGGAAATGTTTGCTCAACAAATTGAAGATCATATAACTGATACTAAAGTTCCATGTAAAATTACAGGTTGTCCTTGGATGCCATATATTACATTTAAACCCGATCCAAATTATGTTTATAGAAAAATAAGAGAAGAATTTTATATATATAGCATATCGTCATACCACTGTAGATTTAGAATATGCCTCAGAAATGATATACGAGTCATTAAAAGAATGTAGAAAAATATTTAATTAATCTCATGCAATTTTCTATATAAATTCGTTTTAAGTTTATTATATATTCTTATAAATAATTCATACTTAGGTTTGAGTGACCAAATTTAAAATAATAGCAATATTGATGATGGTATGGAGAAATTAATGATAACAGGAGCCATATGTGGAGCAGAGGTGACCAAGGAGAATAACCCTAATGTGCCCTATACTGTTGAGGAAGTTGGGAGAGAAGCTGAATTAGCTTACAACGCAGGGGCGAGCATTATTCATTTGCACGTTAGGGAAGATGATGGGACTCCTACTCAAAGTAAGGAAAGGTTTAAAGTGTGTATTGAAGAAGTTAAACGAAGATGTCCAGATGTAATTATTTTACCTTCCACTGGTGGTGCTGTAGGAATGACTAATACTGAAAGACTTCAACCTATTTACTTAGATCCCCCTCCAGAAATAGCCACATTAGATTGTGGAACAATGAATTGGATTGGTGGAGATGAAATCTTTGTTAATACTGAAAATACAATAATCTATTTTGTAGAAGAGATGAATAAGCGTGGAATTAAATATGAATTGGAGTGTTTTGACAAAGGAATGATTGATATGGCATTAAGATTAAATAATAAAGGGTATGTAAAGGATCCTATGCACTTTAATTTCATGTTGGGAGTAAAAGGTGGTATAAGTGCCACACCAAGAGATTTATTATTTTTAGTAAATAGCATTCCTCATAACTCTACATATAGTGTTGGAGCGACTGGTAGGCATGAGTTTCCTATGATCACATTATCTATAATAATGGGAGGTCATGTGAGAGTTGGTTTCGAAGATAATATCTATTTATCGAAAGGAAATTTAGCAAAATCTAACGGAGAACTAGTAGAAAAAGTTGTTAGAATTTCAAAAGAATTAGGGAGAGATATTGCAACACCTGATGAAGCACGTAAAATTTTAGGACTTTTAGAAATCAATTAATTGGAGAAATAAATAGAAATGATGTATAAACAATTAGCAAAATATTATGATTTAATCTACACATGGAAAGATTATAATGGAGAAGTCAATAGACTTAAACAACTAATTAAAAAGTATAAAAATTCTGATGGGAAAGAATTACTTGATGTCGGATGTGGAACAGGAAAGCATTTAGAGTACCTGAAACATGACTTTTTTTGTAATGGAATTGATATTAATTTTGAGATGTTAGAAAAGGCAAGAGAAAATGTTAAAGGAGTAGTATTCACTCAAGCTGACATGATAACTATGGATTTAAAAAAAAAATTTGATATAATTTTATGTTTGTTCAGTTCTATTGGGCATGTAAAAACATATGTTAAATTAGAACAAACGATTCTAAACTTTTCTAACCATTTAAAAAAGGGTGGAATTGTAATTATTGAGCCATGGTTTACAAAATCAACCTTCGATGTTGGGCGTCCCGGAATGACTACTTATGATACAGAAGATATTAAGATTGCTAGATTAAATTCTACCAAAATAGACAATGACCTTTCAATCCTGGAGATGCATTATTTGATTGGTGAAAGAAATAAGGATATTGAATATTTTGTTGAAAAGCATGAATTAGGGTTATTTGAGATTGATAAATTTATAGAATATATGACTAAGGCGGGATTAAAGGCAGAATTTTTAGAAGACGGTTTAATGAAAGATAGAGGTCTTTATATTGGAATAAAAATGTAAAAAAACCCTAAATTGGTGTTGTTATGAAAAAAGGATCTAAATACGGAACTCATAGAGTAATTGAACCTGAAGGTGCTTTACCCCAACCAGCTACAAAGATTTCTAATGATATGGATATATATGATAATGAAATTTTAATTGATGTTAATTACCTGAATATTGATTCAGCTAGCTTTACTCAGCTGAAAGAAGAAGCACATGATGATATGGAAAAAGTGAAGAAGAAAATATTAAATATCGTAAATGAAAAAGGAAAAATGCAGAATCCAGTAACTGGCTCTGGGGGAATGCTTATAGGAAAAGTAGAACAAATTGGGGAGGCATTAGCTGGTAGAATCGACCTAAAAGTTGGAGATAAAATTGCCTCGCTTGTTTCACTTTCCCTTACTCCTCTTAGAATAGAAAAAATTATAAATATTCAACCTAATATTGATAGAGTCGAAATTAAAGGAAAAGCAATTCTTTTTGAAAGTGGGATATATACCAGACTTCCTGAGGATATCGAAGAGACACTGACACTTGCCGCTCTTGATGTTGCAGGTGCCCCTGCACAAGTAAAAAAACTTGTAAAAGAAGGGGATACAGTGTTAATTCTCGGCGCAACTGGAAAATCAGGATTAATGTGTTCTTATATGGCAAAAAAAATGGTTGGTAAAAAAGGAAAGGTTATTGGGCAAGCCAGAAATGAATCACGCGCAGAATTTCTTAGAAATACAAACTTTTGTCATGAAATTATTATAGGTGACGTTCTAAAACCTATAAATATATTAGAGGAAACTTTGAATGTGAATAACAATCGTGAAGTAGATATATCAATTAATTGCTTAAGCATCCCAAATACGGAAATGGCAAGTATTCTTCCAGTGCGAGATGGAGGTGTTGTTTACTTTTTTTCTATGGCAACAAGCTTTACTAGGGCAGCTTTAGGTGCTGAGGGAGTCGGAAAAGATGTAACAATGATTATAGGTAATGGTTATACTAAAAATCATGACCAAACTACATTGGAAATTCTGAGAGAATCAAGTATTTTAAGAAAAATCTTTGAACAAAAGTACATAAAATAATTAGTATCCTTCATCTAAATTTACAATATTTTTTGGTTTTTCACCGCGAATGAACCTATTAACATTCTCAAGAAATGGTTTAAGATCTATCATTAATGCATCTGATTGCCAAGCTCTGTGAGCTGTCATAATCACATTTTTCAGTTGGTGAAAAGGAAACTTAGAAGGATAACATGGAAGTGGTCTTTGTTTTTCAATTCCTCTAACTTCTGGATAGTTATACCAAACATCTATTGCAGCTCCCCTAATTCGTTTATCCTTCAATGCCGTATATAACTCTTCTTCATTAATTGTGACACCACGACCCACATTAACAATAATTACATTTGGTTTCATCACTTCAAATTCAATTTTATCAAGAAAATCAATTGTTTTCTTAGTTGATGGAAGAGTATTAAGAATTATATCTGCTCGTTTAATTGCTTCAAGTTTTTCTTCAATTGTAAATATTTCGATATCAGGGTCATCACATTGTTTAATTCTCTTTACTGCAATATAGCTTATTTGAAATGGTTTACACATTTCTTTAAAGATTTTGGCAATATTTCCAAACCCAAGAAATAAAATAGTTTTTCCAAATAGAGTAATTGCAGGATATTGTGTATAATCCCAGTTTCCTTCTCTTAAAAGCTGATCATTTTCATTTATCTCCTTAGCTATAGTAAGCAAAAGAGCAAATGCATATTCAGCAATAATTTTCGAATGAGTATGTGAATTACAGAGAAGGATATGATTATTCTTATAATAAGCAAAATTAAACTCCTCTAAACCAGTTGCAAATGTTTGATGCATTTTTAAATTATTATATAAATTAAATTCTTTTTCATCGATTTTAGGACCAATAAGTACATCAATTTCTTTTAAAATTTGTTCCCTCTCATCCTCTTTAATATCATTATAAAAAAGTAATTCTGCATTTGGTTCAATCAACTTCCTATAAGAAATTTTAACCTGTTCTTTCGCAAAAAGATCTACTAATTCTACTCTTGGCTTTATCAGAACTTTCATAATATTATTTAATATTCAATTTATTTAAATATTTGAAGAATCTTGAAATATTGCTATAACTAGAAACCTAAGAAGCTATATTCTAAAAAAGATTTATAAAATACTTAAGTTATCTAATCATTTTCACAATTACAATTATTAGAGCTTATTATTGTATCCCCGCAAGGACATTCTAAAGGATGTCCATATTTTTCACAAATTTTATTGATTGTCTTACAAGAGAATAATAAATTAAATTTTTCACTTTCTACATGAGCTTCCTCAGCATTTAATTCTAATTCATTATATAATAATACTTCTAAAAGTTGAGCATGACGTATTAATTCTTTTGCTAAATCTAAACCCCTTTCTGACAATTTAAATGGAGAATATCTCACCCAATCAACAAATTGTTCCTTCTCAAGTCTCTCAATACAACTATTAATCGTTGATAATGGGATTTTGACTCCTTTAGTTCTATTCATTTCTTTTTGAATATGTTTGAGCCTAGCATTCCCATTGCTTCTATAAATAATCTTCAAAATTTGATAATCTATATCCAACATGGTTAACAAAAATTAATATTTAATGATTATGACCTCCTATAGATAGAACCAAAACCATTGCAAGTATTCCTATAACAATTATAACTAACTGTTTAATGATTTCTTTTGTTTCGGTTTTCTCATGAAGTTGAGGTGTTAAATCTGATAATGCAATATAGAGGAAACTTGATGCTGAAATTGCTAAAAATAACGGGACTATTGTTTTAAGAGCATCTAAAACAAAATAACTTATGATAGCAGAGGGAATTGTTACTGAACTTGACAATAGATTATATATTAGTGCTTTTTTCTTTGACATTCCATCATGCAGTAATATCGCAAAATCTCCTGTCTCTTGAGGAATCTCATGCATGATTATAGTAATTCCGGCAGCTAAACCAAGTCCAAAATTGTTAGTAAGAAAAGCTGCTGCTATAACAATTCCATCAGTAAAATTATGAAACGCATCTCCAACTAATATTAGGGGTCCAGTGGCATGAGCATGAATTTCACACTCATTGACTTGACAGTTTCTCCATATTAGAAACTTTTCTAGAAAGAAGAAAAAGATTAACCCTCCTAAGATTATTAAAGTTATTAGGTGAGGTTCTCCAGCAAGTTCAATAGCTTCAGGAATCAGACCCATTAATGCCGCTGTTAACAAAGTTCCTGTTGCAAAAGATAGGAGTGCTGTAATTATTTTTTTTTGAATTCTTTCACCTATTAAAATGAAAAGCGAAGCAGCTAGTATTGCCCCTACACTTCCTAAAATGCTAAAAAATATAATCCAAAATAACATTCAAATACATTCCTCTATGACTATTTTTTTGAGATTTACGAATGATCGAAACTTATCTACGAATATTCGTAAATTATATTATTTAAACATTCGCTTCATTTAAGTAAAAATAATTGAGAAAACTAATGCTTCCAGCTTCTTAAAATTGTCTATAATCGAAAAGATTAATTTTTTATAATGCTTTTTCTAATGTATTATGTAATTTCCTCAGGAATAAGCCATACTTTAATAGTTACTCTTCAATAATTTCTTGATTTAATTTTTTTCTAAAAAGAGTAATAAACTATTTGAGGAAAAGCGTTTTTACTTAATTGTTAGTCAAGTAAAATATCATAGATATTAGTGATTTAAAATTTGAAAGTCAATAGACGTAAAGAATTATTTAGCCATATAAGTGATAAGGATTGGTATGACTGGCATTGGCAAGTTAGAAATAGGATAACATCTTTGGAGGACCTTAAGAAATATATCAACTTAACTAAAGAAGAGGATGATTCTCGAATTTTGGAGGAATACAGAATGGCAATTACACCATATTACTTATCATTAATTGATCCTGATGACCCGTATGATCCTATTAGAAAACAAGCAATTCCCTCTATTTATGAATTAAATAGATGTTCTAGTGACTTGGAAGATCCGCTCAGTGAAGATATTGATTCTCCTGTCCCTGGGTTGACTCACCGATACCCGGACAGAGTCTTATTTTTGGTAACCGAGAAGTGTTCAATGTATTGTAGGCATTGTACAAGGAGGCGATTTGCGGGACATCTTGATATGGGGCCGCAACCCACACAGATAGATGCTTGTATTGATTATATAAAAAATACTCCTAATATTAGAGATGTTCTTTTATCTGGAGGAGATGCGTTATTAATGTCTAACGAAAAATTAGAAGATATTCTTAGGAAATTGAAAGCAATTCCTCACGTGGAAATAATACGTATAGGTTCAAGAGCTCCGGTTACAAATCCTTTCCGTATCACTCCAGAATTATGTGAAACGTTACAAAAGTATCACCCTATTTGGTTTAATACCCACTTTAATCATCCGAATGAAATAACGGATGATTCTCAAAGAGCATGTGAAATGTTAGCTAATGCAGGAATACCTCTTGGAAATCAATCCGTTTTGTTAAAGGGTATTAATGATTGTATTCATATTATGAAAAGATTAGTACAACAATTAGTTAAAATTCGAGTAAGACCCTATTATATTTACCAATGTGACCTTTCCGTAGGTTTAGGGCATTTTAGAACAAGTGTAGCTCAAGGTATTGAAATTATTGAAGGATTAAGAGGGCATACTTCAGGATTATGTGTACCCACTTTTGTTGTTGATGCTCCGGGAGGTGGTGGTAAAATACCAGTTATGCCAGATTATACAATATCCCAAGGAAATACTCGTGTTGTATTAAGGAATTTTGAGGGAGTCATAACAACCTATGAAGAACCAAGTGATTATGTGCCGAACTGTCATTGTGAAGACTGTGAAAGGCAAATTGGAGTTAGTGCATTGCTGAGTGGTGAAAAAGTTACCATTGAACCCGAAGATCTAAAAAGGAAACTAAGAAGGAAAAAACTTACCAAATAATTCTAAAATTTAAATAAGTTAGTTTTATTTCTGTAATTATCGAAAAGACTAATAGTTTTTGGCAAGAAAATGGATTTTATGGCCAACTTTCTTAATAATATTACTAAATACTCAGTTGTATCAATAATAGGTCTTGCTAAAAATGTAAGTAAAACTACTACTTTAAATTATATTATAAAGAATTTGAAAGAATATAAGCTTGGTTTGACATCTATAGGAAGAGATGGAGAAAAATATGACATAATTACACAATTACCAAAACCTCGAATATTAATCAAAAAAGGTACAATTGTGGCAACAGCTAGACAGAGTTTTGAAGCAAGCGAAGTTGAAATGGAACTATTGAAGACTACTGATTTTGATACTCCTTTAGGAGAAGTGTTAATATTGAAGGCGTTGACTGATGGTTTGGTCGAATTAGCAGGACCATCAACAAACAAAAGGTTAAAAAGATTATGCTTAGAATTAAAAGATTTAGGATGCGATCTAATTCTAATTGATGGTGCGTTTGATCGAAGATCATTTGCAACACCTATTATTTCTGACGCGACAATCCTTTCCACAGGAGCTTCTGTATCAGAAGATATGCAAAATGTTGTAAATTTAACAGTCCATACAATTAGTCTATTAAATTTAAAAATTGAGGAAGATAAAATAATAATCGATAAAGCACAAGAGATCCTAAGAAAATCAAAAGTGGGAATAATCAATAATAAAAATTCTATAAAATTTCTCGATATATTGACTTCTTTAGATTCAGCTAGAGAAGTTTCAAACGCTCTTGATGAAAATTCCAAGTATTTAGTTATAAAAGGCGCTCTCACTGACATATTTATAGCAGATTTAATGAAACTTACCGATAAAT
>SMTZ1_10005328_pt1 | contig 12922 bp, 11 predicted proteins | sample DeeMarSWOR136_30_FD_25667 | JGI IMG/M metagenome (IMG submission 25667) | reverse complement strand
AGAGTGTGCCGCGTGGGTGGCCGCCGGCCAGGATAAGGTCGCTTCCCGCGGTGCGCATTACTATCCCATCGGCGCCCAGTCCCTCGATAGAAAAGTCGGCAACGGCCAGCTTGGCGGCTCCGGGCCCAACGAGCAGGCGGGATTGGCCGGCGGCGGGGGCCTTTTCAATCTCGAACTTTCCACCGGTTATCTGCCGGAGAAAGTCAGCCAGTTCGGCCGCGGCATGCTGCTCGGGCTCGGCGGCATCCTCGGCGATGACGATGACAGCCTTGGCCAGACCATTTTCGGCGATCCTCACCGTCTGATTCTTGGCCGCTTTCCCGCATCCGGCGGCAAATGAAAGGGCGACAAAGAGCGATACAATTTTGCCTTTCTGCAGCATTCTTCAGCCTCCTTAAACTGAAAAGTTCCTTCGATTCGTGTCAATTTTACTGTATCAGAATTTTTCTGCCAGACGTCAGGTCGCGTAGCTGTGCAGGCCGGAGAAGAGGCTGGCGAGATTTACCCAGAGCAGCGTGATCACGATGACGACCATGCCTGCGATGGCCCAGAGGCTATTGATACGCGGGTGTTTCTTGCCGAACATATAGCGAAAATGGAAATACCCGACGTACACCAGCCATGATGCCAGCGACCACAGCTCTTTGGGGTCCCAGCCCCAGTAGTCGCCCCAGGCGCGCTTGCCCCAATAACTGCCGAGGACAAGGCCGAGCGTCAGTAAGGGAAAGCCGACGCAGATCAAGCGATACGTCGCCTGTTCGGGGTGCAGGAGATTCTCGTCTGGGTCGGGACTTCTGCCGGTCAGTTGGCAGATCGCCTGGAAAGTGGCTTTTGCCATGAAGATGTATGAGAGCACATAGACGGCGACGTGGGGCGTGAAGAGCCAGCTCTGCAGGGCCGGCATCAGTTGCTGCGGCTCGGCGCTGAACCTACTGATGAAACCGGCAGGGAAAAGCACGACAGTACCAATGAGCATGTCCGCGCCGTAGCCTCCCACCCGCAGGACGCGGTGGCAAAACAACGAGACCGGATAGATCATGCCCGAGCACAGGAATACCTCGAAGAGGTTCTGCAAAGGCACGTGACGGACGTGATACCAGCGATAGCCAAAAGCAAAGACGGTGACTGCAAAGCCGAACCGGTATAGAATGTGTCCGGTTTTCCTTCGACGCAGCAAGGTCGTTATAAACGCAAGCAGATATGCGCCCATGGCAATATAAATCACGTAGCACTGTGTTGTGTATTTGATTTCCATTTATGTGCTTTTTGCTTTGAACCTTGCGAATACGTGTCTTAGCCACAGATGCCAGAAGACGCCGATACACAGCATCCAATAGCCGGCATAAACCAAGGGCAGCCCCGTATCGGAATAGACCGAGAGGATTGTATATTGCCCGGCCTCGTCGTCGTAAGAGTGCTGGTAAAAATGATATCCACCGAAGCCAAGCGGGTGGTTTACTTCGAGGTCCTTTTCGGCGACGACTTTGTTGTCCTTGATGATCTGTAGCTCGCTTACATAATCGCTGATGACCCTGTGATAGCTCAGGAGAAATCTATCTTCGGGGTGCGTGTGTCCGGGAAAACGTTCAAAAACATATTTAGTGGACACCTCGCCGTCCGGCCGCGTGATTTGCACTTCGAGGGCCGGATTAAGGCCCGGTTGTGGGTCGTCGTAGGGGACGCGTCTGTCGTCTTCAATTGTGATTCTAAAATTCTCGAACGTCCTCAGGATTTTTACGGAGCCGAAGTCCTCGCCTAAGGAAAATTCCGTGCCGATTTCGACAGGTATTTTCCAGCCTTGGCCCTGCCGGCTCTGGATGTGCAGATACTGAGGCTCGTAGTATTCTATTCGGAAGTCTTTCAGTCTTATTGAGAAGGGCAGCTTTCTGAAGGTCTGGCCGTCTTCGAGTACGACGAGATTATCGGACTCCCCCTCGTAGATTGCCATTCGGCCTGTTCGGATTTTGTCGATGCCAAAGAGCCTTTTCTGGAGTTCATGGCCGATTTTCGAGCCCCACATGGCACCGGCCAGGACAAGCATACAGCTCGCGTGGATCAGCAATAGGCCGGGTACGCGAACCAGCCGACGAAACGCTGCGAGCGCGATTATCAACAAGAGCCCCAGGGCTGTCCAGTAAACAGCCAACGGAAGGCGGTTGAAGAAGTCTTCGGCTCTGGCGGCGCCGAGAAACGCCCCGTAGATAGACAGGGAAATCAATAAGATAATCAGTGCCAGCGCCACCCACATGACGGCGCATTTGAATTTGTTCATCATATTTCTCTTATGCCCATCGATAGACTCTAAGCAATTGATTATGCCTGAAAGCACGTTATTTGCAAGGATATTTGGTGTGAGATGCTCTTACGCTCGCTGAATCGATTTCCGCGCAGTTTGGAGTTGATATTTACAATGACTGAGCTTACAATGTGTTTCAAAGTATGCCTAATTTTAGTTTTACAGAAGTTCATTAGTAAGTCTGTCTCAGTGATTTTGAGATGTAATTTTGAAAAGCAGTGCCAATGAAGCTTGTTTTGAATAATATGACCTATCATGACTGCCCGGTGGAGGTGCGCGAGAGGGTTGCCTTTGCGGCGGAGCAGCGACGTTATATGCTCAGGAAGATGCACGCCGAGCTGGCTGTCAGCGAGGCGGTTATTCTCGAGACCTGTAATCGGCTCGAATTTTATGCCTACGCCAAAAAAGATTTCGATTGCAGCGGATTTTTCGCAGAGCTGATCGGACAGGTTCGGCCTGGTGCGGTCGATGCCTGGACAAAGTACAGCGCCGAAACCTCCGGCATCGATGTTGTTCGGCACCTCTTTGAAGTTGCTGCGGGGCTTGACTCGCAGATGATCGGTGAAAATCAGATTTTGTCGCAGGTTAAATCCGCTTATACCGGGTCCCTTAATTGCCGGATGAGCAAATTGGTGTTTCACCGGCTCTTTCACAACGCCTTTCGCGTGGGAAAAGCCGTGCGAACCGAAACGAATATCAATTGTGGCGCGGTCTCGATCGGCCTGGCTGCGGTAGAATTGGCGAAGAGTAAAATCGACGTCCCGGCCATTACCGCGATGGTGGTAGGCGCCGGCGAGAACGCCGAGCTGGTGGCAAGGTATCTGCTCAAAGCGGGCCTGCCGCATTTGATTATGGCAAATCGGGACACGCAAAAAGCACAAGCTGTTGCCTCGCGACTCAAAGGCGCCCAGGTCATCGGGCTGGCCGATATCGCTGCAAGATTAGCCGAAGTTGATTTGCTGATCAGCTCGACGGCTGCCGCCGAGCCGGTAGTGACATACGAGGGTGTTAAGGATAATCTGGCTTCAAGAGACAGGGCGCTGTTGATAATCGACATTGCTGTGCCGAGGGACATCGAGGCTGCTATCAATCAGTTTGAATGTGTTTCTCTGTACAACATCGATGATTTGAACGAGCAAATACATCGTACCAGGGAAAAGCGCAGCAGTGAGATCCCCAAGGCCCGAAAAATCGTCGAGGAGTTCACGGATAAGTTTGCAGGTTGGATGCAGTCGCTGGATCTGGTGCCGGTGATTTCGAGGCTGACGCAGAAAGGTCTTGAACTGGCTCACAGCGAAGCGGCCCGCTACGCAAAAGATTTCGGCGAAGGCAATAGCGAGAAATTGAAGGCCTTTGCTGAATCACTGGTTAAGAAGGTATTGCACGGGCCGATTAGTTTTATCAAAGACGGCGGGGGCGAGGAGTTGAGTACGGAGCAACTTCAAGGCGTTGACTTGATAAACAAGATGTTCCTTTCACAGGATGAGCACGATTAGCCCTCAGGTCTATTTGGGATCATCCAGTTTGTGTAGGTTAAAGTGGCGGGATGTTAAAACGGAGGTTTAGTCAATGGCAAAGCAAATGTTAAAAGGACAGTGCAATTTTTGCGGCGAAAGTTTCAGCAAGTCAGCGATGACCAAGCACCTCAAATCATGCACGCAAAAAGAGGGAAGTTCCGAGAGGTCGTCTCCCGGCCGGAGTTCGCGGGAAACAGCAGTCTTTCATCTTGTGGTTGAAGGGCGCTACGCGCCGGGTTATTGGATGCATCTTGAGGCGCCTGCTGATGCAACGCTCGAATATCTGGACGAATTTCTTCGCGGTATTTGGCTGGAGTGCTGCGGCCACATGAGCGCCTTTATGATCGAGGGCACAACGTACTCAGTCGAACCGATGGCGGATTTTGATGATGAGAGTATGCAGGTGAGGCTGGATGAGGTCCTTAGCCCCGGGATGAAGTTTTACCATGAGTACGACTTCGGCTCTACGACACACCTGGCGCTGAAGGTGGTCTCGCAAGAGCAGAAACAAATCAAGGGCAAATCCATCGCAGTTTTGGCCAGGAACGAGCCTCCGGAATTTAGCTGCATGTCCTGCGGCAAAATGGCTGCTCACGTGTGCACCGAATGTATCTTGTCGGGCGGAGGATGCCTTTGCGATGAGTGTGCGACCGAACACGAGTGCGGCGAGGAAATGCTCCTGCCCATAGTCAATTCACCTCGGGTCGGAGTCTGCGGATATACCGGGCAATGAGCAAGAATGTTTAGCCCCCAAATTTATTTGGGCTCTATTCCGAAAGATTTGGATGGATGTTCTCACTGTCGCAACTCGGGGCGGGGCGCTGGCCGTCGCCCAAACCGGAATTGTCATCGCCGCTCTGAGACAAGTCCATCCGGACATACGAATCAAGATCAAGGCAGTGACCACCAGAGGCGATCGGGACAGGCGCACGGCCCTGTGGAATCTCAAGGACACCGGTTTTTTCACCTCGCAGCTTGAAGATACGCTTCTTGCCGGCCAGGCCGACTTTGCCGTCCACAGCTTCAAGGATTTGCCGACCCGCCAGCGGGAGGGTCTTACTATCGGCGCGGTGTTCGACAGGAATTTTGCCGAGGATTGCATAATAGCCAAAGGGCCGGTCGGTTCGATCGAGCAGTTGCCGAAGGGAGCGAAGATCGGCACTTCGAGTCTCAGACGCGCCGCCCAGCTCAGACATCTAAGGCCGGATATCGAGCCGGCCCCCATTCGCGGCAATGTGCAGACCCGATTGAGAAAGCTTGATGAAAGAGACTTTGACGCGATCGTTTTGGCAAGGGCCGGGCTGGAAAGGCTCGGTCTGGGCGAGAGAATCTCATTTGTTTTCGATCCCACCGAATTCATCCCCGCCCCCGCCCAGGGCGCGCTGGGCATCCAGACAAAAGCCGATGATGCGACAACAAACAAACTCATCGCTGCCATCGACGACGAAAACGCCAGAACAACTACTTTTGCGGAGCGAAGGGTTCTGACGACCATGCAGTGCGGCTGTCACGCTCCCGTCGGCGCCTTCGCAAGTATCGCCGAAGGCCAGATTAGGATTCGCGCCTTCATCTGCGACCTACAGGGCAAGAATTTCATCTCTCGCCAATCCACCGGCCCCGCCGAAAACGCCGAAACCCTCGCCGAAAATCTCGCCAACGACCTGCTCGGCTCCGGCGGCCAAGAAATCCTCGCATCCCTCGAAAAGTGACCCCACCTGGTAACTCCGAGCAAAGCGCAGCGGAGCCGAGGTATCTATTGAGAATTGCGTGCCGACGAAAATTTCCTGTGCGTGGTCGAAGGAGTGGGAATCCAAGGAATCAGCGGGGCAAGCCCCGCCCTGCGACTACGTGCTTGGTCTGCAGAGCAGGGTTAAAATCAATGGCATTTTGGGCGGGCTTTTGGTATGGTGGGCACAAAAAACAAGAGACCATCATTCCCGCGGGAGCTGTCCTGAGCGTGGTCGAAGGAGCGGGAATCCACTCGGTTGCCGGGGTAACGGATGACTGCTTTCGCAGGGAGGAGAGGACTGATTCGCGGGGATCGGGAGAATTGGTGGGGCAAGCCCCACCCTACGATAATAAGCGCTATGCGCTATGAAAAAGGGTTTTGTATATCTTGTTGGAGCGGGGCCGGGGCGGGTGGACTTGATTACCGTTCGCGGGGCCGAAGCGCTGAAGGCCGCGGATTGCGTGATTTACGATAAATTGGCCAGTCCGGCTTTGCTACAATTCGCCCGTAAAGGCGCTGAGATTATCCACGTGCCCAAGCGGATCGGCAAGGGCTCGGTTACTCAGGACGAAATCAATAAAATGCTGGTCGAGAAGGCCTCGGCCGGCAGGACTGTTGTCCGGCTGAAGGGCGGCGACCCCTGCGTCTTCGGCAGGGTGGCGGAGGAGCTTGCCGTCCTTTCCGAGGCGGGCATCGATTTTGAGATCGTGCCCGGCATAACCGCCGGCATCGCGGTCTCATCCTATACCGGCATCATGCTGACCGACAGGGACTACAGCTCGCAGGTGGTCTTTGTGACCGGCCGGGAAGCCGAAGGCAAGCGAGAAAGCAATATCGACTGGAACCTGCTGGCAAAATTCCCCGGCACCATCCTCTTTTATATGGGGATGGCCAATCTTGAATCTATTGCCGGCCGGCTGATAGAAAACGGCAGGGGCGCCGACACGCCGGCTGCGGTGATCGCCAACGTCACCTTCCCGACGCAGAGGGTCGTAAAGGCGCCGCTTGGCGCTATAGACCAGGAGTGCAGGCGGCAGGGCGTTGGTCCGCCGGCGATTATCGTTATCGGTGCGGCCGCGGCAAGTGATATGCTCAACTGGTTTATGAAACGACCTTTGTTCGGCAGAAATATTGTCGTGACGCGCGACGCTGCCGGCAATGCCGATTTCGCAGCGAAGATTGTTTGCCGCGGCGGCAACCCGCTGGAATTTGCAGTGCTCAAAATCAAGCCGCTGACCGACTCAAACGATTTTGTGCGGACGCTCGCAAGGTTTAGCAGTTACGAGTGGGTCATCTTTACCAGCGGCAACGGCGTGACGATTTTCTTCGAAGCTCTGGAAGGGCTGGGCAAAGATGCCAGGGTCTTCGGCTCTGTGAAGGTCGCCGCGATAGGCGGTAAGACCGCGGCCAAACTGGGCGAGTTCGGTATCAAGGCAGATTTTGTGCCGACCGTCTTTACCGGTAGGGAGCTTGGCAAGCAGTTGACCCGCTTTGCGAATTTGCAGAACAGAAAAATATTGCTGTTGCGCTCACAGCTTGCTTCAGATGAGCTGGTCGGGCTGTTAGCCGGGGCCGGAGCTGAGGTCGACGATGTCCCTGTCTATACCGCCGTGACGGAAAAAAGCGAATCTGACTGGCTGGTCGAGGGAATCGGCGAAGGGAAAATCGACTGGCTGACTTTTGCGAGTCCTTCCTCGGTCGATGGATTTTTTGAACAAATCGCGAGCGAAGTAGTAAATTCGAGTAAGGTCAAAGTTGCATCGATTGGGCCGGTGACTTCGGAGAGACTGAAGAAGCTCGGCGTCAGGGTCGATGTCGAGGCGGCTGAGCATACGATTGGCGGCCTGCTTGATGCGATAGAAGGTGCGTACAAATGATAAACGTCTCGAAACTCTATTGCGGCTTGGCGGGCGAATCCGACGAGCTACGGTACGGCTCCAGCCGTTCGTCCGGCCCGATTGTCGTTTATAACTGCACGGAAAGGTGCAACCTGCGGTGCCTGCATTGCTACAGCTCCTCGCAGGAAAATCGTTATGACAATGAGTTGACGACCGCCCAGGCGAAGCAGTTGCTCTCACAGCTTGTAGAGGTTGACTGTCCGGTGGTTCTGTTCAGCGGCGGAGAGCCGCTTCTTCGCGGCGATCTGTTTGGACTACTGGCTGAGGCCGGGCGCCTGGGGCTGCGATCCGTCGTCTCGTCCAACGGGACATTGATCGATTCGCAGACCGCCGGCAGGCTTGCCGAGGCCGGCGTGAGTTATGTGGGCGTCTCTATCGACGGGCGCAAGCAGTTCCACGACAAATTCAGACAGACGGCGGGCAGCTTCAAGGCGGCAATGACAGGGATCGAGAACTGCCGCAACGCCGGATTAAGAACGGGGCTGCGTTTTACGATAACACGAGCCAACGCCGAGCAGGTCCCCGCCGTGTTCGATATTGCGGCCTCGGCCGGCATAAGAAGAATCTGCTTCTATCATCTGATTCGAATGGGCAGGGCACAAGAGCTTGACGAGCAAGTGCCGGGCGCGGACCAGTCCCGGCAGGTTCTCGATGTGATCATCAACAGGACGGATGAGCTGGCCGCAAAAGCGCTGATCGATGAGGTTCTTACCGTGGGAAATCACGCCGATGGCCCTTATCTTCTGTTAAAGATGCAGAAAGAGAAAAATCAGCTCTGTGAAAAGGCCAGAGGGCTTCTGCTCGCACGCGGCGGCAATAGGGTCGGCGAGAAAATCGGCTGTGTCAGTTGGGACGGTAGCGTCTATGCGGATCAGTTCTGGCGCAATTATGCGCTCGGAAATATCAAAGACAGAGACTTCAGGCAGATATGGGAAGATTCATCCGAGCCGGTCCTGAGCAAGCTGCGAAACAAATCAGGCTTCGCCGACGCCAGATGCCTGCGGTGCAAATGGTTTGCTCTTTGCAAGGGCAACTACCGATTCCTCGGCCCGCAGGCAGACGACGAATATTGGCTTAACGAGCCGGCCTGCTACCTGAAAGATGAGGAGATAGCTTAGTTTGGAGTCTATTATGGGCTTTCCGAAAACAAGGATGCGAAGGCTGCGGCGCAGCGATTCGATGCGAAGGCTGGTCCGCGAAACCGCTGTGAGCGTGGATGATCTGGTTTATCCGCTGTTTGTTCGCGAGGGCAAGGCCCTCAAGGAGCCGATCAAATCGATGTCGGGCTGCTTTCACTTTTCGCCGGACACGATTGCCGCCGAGGCCGCCGAAGCAGCTTCTTTGGGGATACCCGCGGTGCTGCTCTTCGGCCTGCCGGGCAAGAAGGATGATATCGGCTCGGAGGCCTGGGCCGAGGAAGGCGTTGTGCAGCGTGCCGCAGCGAAAATCAAGAAGGCTGCGCCGGAGTTGCTGGTCATTACCGATATTTGCCTTTGCGCCTACACCGAGCATGGTCATTGCGGCGTCATCAAGAACGGCGAGATTGACAACGACGGTACCTGCGAATTGCTGGCGAAGGTCGCCTTGTCGCACGCTCAGGCCGGCGCGGACATAGTCGCTCCTTCGGACATGATGGACGGCCGGGTCAAATACATTCGCGAAGCGCTGGAGGAAAACGGATTCGAGGATGTGGCGATTATGTCGTATGCGGCCAAGTACGCCTCTGCTTTCTACGGCCCGTTTAGGGATGCCGCCGAGTCGGCCCCTGCCTTTGGCGACCGCAGGAGTTATCAGATGGATCCCGCTAATGCCGACCAGGCAATGGCTGAGATTGCACTCGATATTGAGGAAGGCGCCGATATCGTGATGGTCAAGCCGGCCCTGCCTTACCTGGATATCATCACGCGGGCGAGGCAGCGTTTCGATTGTCCCATAGCCGCCTACAACGTCTCCGGCGAATATATGATGGTCAACTCCGCCGCCGATGCCGGGCTTTTGGATAAAGAGGCGACAATGACCGAAGTACTCACCGCCATCAAGCGCGCCGGCGCGAATATTATAATCACATACTTCGCTAAGGATGCTGCAGAATTATTATCATAATAGTCCTGGCTTTGCGGGATTCAAGTTGCGAGATACGAAGACAATTACATATTTCGCCGAGACCGAGACACAAGCATTACGAGAGAAAGGCTGATTGACAGGTGCAGGAAAGAGCGATAGAAAATAATTGCTATCGTGTTGTATCGTCTGAATAATCGTAAGTCGCGTAGCATGCTTTACGAATCTCTGACGACCCGTTTGGGAAGAAAGGAGGCCAAAAATGGACCTGCGTCCAATAACCAATTACATCGATCTGGCACAGGTTGATACCGAGTTGTTATCTCGCCTGCCCGCTCTCGAATCTCAATACACAGTCAAGCATGTCATAAAGCACGTGCCCCGTGCAGTGCCTTCCGTCTCGATGAATTTGTTAGAGAAGAAAGGAGTAGTCGTTGTTGGAGTCAGAGGAGCGTCCCAATTCCCGCTCATCACAATCTCACCTCCAGAGGATCCTCGGATGTTTGGTTTCGATCTGCTGGCCGTCACAGCCCCAAAAGAAATTATTGAATTGGCCAAGAACAAAGATTTTGCCGGTGCTCTGTCAAAAATTGCGCATCTTTTCAGCGGTGCGTGGCAATACACTTCCAAGGTCCCACAGGAGGCAGGCAGAATCTTGGATGAGGTCTTGCGTATTTGCGCGCGTATCCCCTTGGGAAAAATTGCCGCAGCGATCGGAGCTGATGGTTATTCGATTGCCATTGGTTTGCCACCTACGATTAGCTTTAGCTTCGCGGTGAAGACAGGTAATTTTGAAACCAACCTCATCGACCCGCCAACAGTAAAGCAGAAATCTAAAAGGGCTGTAAGTAGTTGACTTACAGCCCTTTGTCGGTCCGCATGTTGTATCTGTCAGGTTATCGTGGCCTCGCAATCTGTCGCCGCTCAGTTTCTCTCGCAGATCGGGACCACCTGCCGCTATTCAACGCCTGCCAGCCAGGTCTCGGACAACTGTTTCAAGTCAAATCCAGTGGGATGATGGATCTGCAGGTTACCGCCATCAATGAACCCGTAGAACTCGTAGATCACCTCTTTGGGGAGACCCGTGTCTTTGTCTATAAGAACGCTCGTCAGGTCTATGCTGCCATCCGGAAGCCAAACCACATCGGCTGCATCCACACCGTCGTAAATGGTGATGCGGTAGAAGTCGGGGCAATCGCAATTCGCTAAAGGCTCGGCTCCTTTCTCTCCAAATCCGGCGCTGGGGCAGACCTCGGAGTCGGGCGCGCCCTTGTTGAAGCCACCTGGTTCACCCAGATCATCGATATTGACTTCGAACCAATGAAACGTTCCGTCGAAGGTCTTGTTGCCTTTGCCCTCGGCCGTGACGGTCGGGTTATCAATCTCGAAAATGGGTGCCTTGCTGCCCTTGCCGATGCTCTTGAACGTCCCGATGCCGTCAAAGTCGAGTTGCTTGGCCGGGGAGGGAGGATCACCTGAAGGCCTGCACCCTCGCGGATCGCTGCAGCGGATCTCGACGATCTCTGTGCCCGCCGGGGCGCTTGCCGTACCGCCGTGGAAAGTGAAGCTCCCGGAGGCGCCCCTCTGCTGGTGATGAGTCCACTCACCTTTGGGCTGTGGCGGCTGGGCGGTGTTGGCACCTGCCTGTCCACCGAACTGAGCGCGGTCGATGCCCTCCGGCACATTACCGGCCCCGTTGCGTATCATTTGCCCATCTTCCAGGGTGTGATCCCAGTTACCATCCGTATCCACACCGCCTCCGGTGAAACGGCAGCCCGCAGGTTGCTCGCAAAATTCAAGTTCGAAACGAAGAAGGCTCTGTTTCTCGTAGCCATTGAGGAGGCCTGCATACAGTTTGGGCGAATTTCCTCCATTAGCATACGGACCCCACTCCCAAATATAGGCATCGGCTACGCCATCCTGGTCGGCACCCGGTCGTTGAATTGTCACGGATACCGAGCCGCTTAAGGTTATGTAGCTGATTTCCAGTTTCGGTCGCAGCTCAACATCGCTGCACTCGCTGCTCGGGCATGTTATCGCACTGGCCTGACCTTGTTCCAGCAGCAGGCCATAGTTGGGATAACTGCCGTCTACCCATCCCTGAACTAACGAGGTGATGTCAACCGAACACCAGCCGGAGCTACCACAGGGAGCAACAAATGAGCCTTCAACTGCTGAAGCGTAACTGCTCGCAAAGTTGCTCCACGTCACTTCGGTCTCAATCCAGGGAGCCGTTATCCGGTGCAACTGGACGGTCTGACCCCAGCCGGCCACGTAGATTGAGAAAGTCGCAGAATCAATATACGCTCCTTCGGGGATACAGGCTGACTCTGCCTTCTCGGTCATGCTCGCGGCCAACACCAGTGTAACGAACAGCATCATTCGAGCACTCGCAACAAAGTTTCTTGGTTTCATAATTGTCTGTCCTTTCATTTGGTGCTTTGATTGAATATTTATTGCTTTGCCTTTTTCTCGCTCTTTCGGCATTGAATCGCTTGACAGACTTCCTATCGATGAGCTGGCGTGCCCTTCGGGGCGGTTATGTCCAAGCGGACTGTCTTCCTGTGAATAGCGGCGATGTCAATCTCGATGTTATCGGCAATCATAATCGATTCATATTTTGGCCCACTCACAGCAGGCATCCTTCAGCCTGTCTGCGGGCTGGTCTTGTCCACTCACAGTGAACATCTTTCTTTCTATCGGTCTTAGAGGTTGGCTACTTTAACCGGATATTGCCGCAACGCTCATAAGGTGACACTTTGAATGATGCGGAGCCCAACCGCTTTCTGGTTCTGCCTCCGGTTCCCGGTCTTCTCCAATCAATCCACGGTGATTTTGTCCCTTGCCGGACGTCCATGACGACACCATATTTAGGCTGGGTGACGACTCCGACTACCCGATCGGAATGAAACTGCATGACTTGCGTGACGTTGACCTCTTCGCCTGATTAGTCAGCTTTTATATTCTTGAAAAACAGACCGATGTGCAGCCACCTCTGCCGTGTGAAATATCACGCATCGTACATGTCCTACGGCTTTTGCAGCAACCTTCATTAGTTTCTCTCACGGTCAATCTGAGAGGCAAAGACATCATTCTCGGCCCTTTTCTGCGCCCTCTGTCACAAGCTCCGGAAGTCCAGACATGCAAATGGGCCCAAGGGTCCGGCGGCCTTACGATCGTAGGCCGCTCCCCCTCATCTGACCATTCAACTGTCTGACGGTTGATGTCTATTGACCGTGGCGGCGCAATCAGCTACAGTTAGCGGCAATGATGAACAATGAGCAGCAAACGCCAAGACTTATCGCTTTTGAAGTGACCCGGCGGTGCAAGTTTAACTGTCGGCACTGCCGGGCGGATGCTGTTCGCGGCAGCAGGGCCGAAGAACTGACCACCGAGCAATGCAAAAAGATACTTACGTCTT
>SMTZ1_10012262_pt1 | contig 12927 bp, 13 predicted proteins | sample DeeMarSWOR136_30_FD_25667 | JGI IMG/M metagenome (IMG submission 25667) | reverse complement strand
TTCACGATGAATTTTCGAAAGAGGATTTTGAGGTACTTGTGGCAATATTTAGCTATGATCAACCCCACTACCAACATGGCCAAAGCCAGCAAGATGTTAAACCCATACAAGGTTACGACCTCTTGGAATTTTTCTAAATCTAAGATGTCCTGTTCCATTTCTAACCTCCCCTCAGCATTAAACATTGAATGGTTTTGCGAAGATCAATAAATAGAAATTGGCCCCGTATGTCAAACGAAAATAAACCAAATACGTAGTACGCTGCTGTTCAGATAGCAAGGAGGTAGAAGGGCTTACTGAACGATCCAGATGGAAAGCCCAGCAGAGTGATGCAGAATCTTTCTGGTGACGCTGCCGAATACAAAGGCCTTGAGGCTTGAGAGACCTCGCCGTCCCAAAACGATTGTGCCGTATCCCTTTCTTCGAGCCTCTTTAAGAATATCGTCCGCAGGACTTCGGCTCCCATCCACCACTCTGGTAGTTACCTGCTCCTCACGGAGTCCCGCCTCAAAAAGCATTTCCCTGGCCTTTTCCATGTATGGTGCAACCCGCTTTCCGGCCTTTTCCTTGTAGAGCCGCTGAATATCCGACGCGTCCTCCAGAACTTCGATAGGGACGTATCGGGTCAAATGCCTCATGGTATGAAGAATGGTTATGTGGCAATCTGTTCCAGAAAGCATGAACCCGGCATGATCCACGGCCCTGAGGGCATTGTCAGAACTGTCTATACAGACCAGTACTTTTTTTGATTCCACTGCACCTCCTACGATCCATACGGGGCAGTCGGTGCAATGCTCCACGAGGCTTTCCGAGACTCTGCCCATGAAAAAGGTCTCCAGATCGCTTTGCCCCCTCCGGGTGATGAGGACCGCATCCACCATTTTGCGATCTGCCCAGTGGCAGACATCTTGAGCGATCCCCCTCTCCTTTTTTCGGTAAAGGGCCTCGATACGCTTTTCACTAAAACCCTTATCTATGAGCGCATTCTTGGCTTCTCTCAAGAGCCGCTCGGCCTTGCTCACAAGTTTCTTATCTCCTGATACCATCTGGGCGTAAGTCTCTTTATCGATGGCTTTATCGTCCGTTAGAATGGGAGGAAAAGAGGGCATGATATAGATGAGGCTCAGATTTAGATTGTGCTCATGGCCGAACATTTGTTCAACATAATCCAATGACTTCAGCGCATTTTTAGAGCCGTCCAAGGGTATAACTATCTTTTTGCTCAGCTCTTCCATGGGATTCTTCCTCTTATTCAGGCCAGCAATAAATCAATTAAGGCAGATGCAATGACATTTGCAACAATATTGAATGCGCTTGTATCACTTTTTGCCTTGTATTTCTCTGTTTATAAAATCGAGCAGATTGTGGCCCAAGCGATTGGAAGGATGCTTGGCTACCATCTGCTCGGCAATGGACTTTGCTTCCTGGAATTTGCGCCGCTTCAAATAGAACTGAGCAAGGGCATTAAGGAAGTCCAAGTTGTCGGGCTCGAGCTCTAGAGCCCTCAGCAGGGCGGCCTGAGCTTCCAGGTCCTTGTGCAGGAAGTCAAGGAGTAGACCCAGGTTATAGTGAACGCGAGCCCGCCTTGGTAGTCCTCTGGCGGCCATAGAAAGGTAGAGGGAGGCTTCCTCGTATTTCTTTCTCTCCGCAAGCAGCAGCCCTAGAGAGTACTGCACCTCATGGAGCTGCGGCTGGGCTTGGACAACTTCACGCAGAAGCCGTTCAGCCTCGGTGTTCTTGCCCATCCGGTTATATACCATAGCCAGATTGACCTTAGCCGGATAGAACTGATCATCAATCCGAATGGCCGCCTGATACGCTCTGACGGCATTTTCCAGTTGCCCCAGATTCGTGTACATGTTGCCCAGATTATGCTGAGAAGCCGGAAAATCGGCCGTGTATTCCATGGCCTGACGGTATTTGTTCAACTCATTCTCATATATTTTGGCCTGCTTGCCAGTGAACTGTTCATGTGGGAGAAGAGTCAGCTTGTTGGCTGCCTCGATTCGGACTGCCTTCACAGGATCATAAAGCAAAGGAACAATGAGTTGGATGCGTTTTTGAGGGGGCAAGGCATGCAAGTTGCGGATCGCTGTCTCACGCATGAGTGGCTCCTCATCGGACAACGCCCGCTCGTAGGCCTTCACAACCTCCTCCCCAGAATAGGATCCAAGGAGGAATAGAGCAGTAGCCCTGACGATCACGGGAAAAAGCCGGTCATCTGATAGCCGGATCAGGTCTTCTCTCGCATCGGGCAGTCCTTTGCGCCCTGCATGGAGGGTGGTTCCATAATGGGGCTTGTATTTGGTTCCATACCATTTCGTGGTGTAATCCACTGACCACTTGTTTTCTTTGTCTATGTGGCAACGGTTGCAGGCGTTCGGTGTACCGATGGTGATGCTCAAATCTGGCCTTGGCACCCGGAAGCTGTGATCCGGTCGGTAGTCAATACCCATGTAGTAGCGGCCAGGCATGTGGCATTCCACGCACACAGCGCCTGTGCCCACATCAAAAAGAATCTTGCCATCAGCGGACTTTATGGGCTCTCCCTTCTCCCCTTTTTTCTTGTGGAAGTGGTGATCACGGGTGTCATAGATATCCGCTCTGTGGCACTGGAGACAAAGATCATTCCCCTCCTTGATGCGTTTTATGCTGTGCACATCGTGGCAGTCTGAGCAGCGCACATCACGATCGTGCATCTTGCTCTGGATAAATGAACCGTACACATAGACTTCCTCGAGAATCTGCCCGTCGGCAAAGTACATCCCCTCACTGAGCAGCTGGGGCACCGCATAATCCAGCAGGATCTTGATATCATGGGTGTTATCTCCTAATGACATGCGGCGTGCGTGACAGGGGGCGCAGAGTTCCACCTGCTGCCTGGAGTTCATGCCAGCTGTACGAACCACCAGTTCATAGTTGGCTGAGCTCGGCCGGCCCATTGCCGGAAGCTCCGCCCATTTCACATGCAGGGAACCAGGCCCGTGCCGGAAGCTCCGCCCATTTCACATGCAGGGAACCAGGCCCGTGGCAGGCCTCACAGCCCACATCGATGTCGGACCAGGTGGTCTGATAGGTGTCTGTTTCCAGGTCATAGTTTTTTTTGAGATTGGTGGAGTGGCACTCCGCACACATGCCGTTCCAGTTTTGGGCAGCGTTGGTCCAATAGAGCCAGTCCTTTGGGTCTAGCGGGGCATCCGGGTAGAGGTGGTACCACCTTTTTTCTCGATCGTCCCAGGCAATGGGAAGGCACTGAAGACGGCCGCCAGGGAAGGGCACCAGATATTGTTGTAAAGGAAAAAAGCCAAAGGTGTATGCAATCTCATAGTCAAACATCTCGCCTTTCGGTCCCTGGGTGTGGACATAAAACCTTCCATCTTTGCGGTAAAAGCGGGAAACGATACCAAAGTGCTCAAAGGTGGTGTTGTTGAAGTTGCCCAATACGGTCTCAGAGGTTGCGAAATCCATGGCCCTGTCATGGTGGGAGTTTTGCCATTTCTCGTATTCCTGTTTGTGGCACGACTTGCAGTTTTTGCTGCCGACGAACGTGGCACCATTTGTTGCTTCAGAACGGTCTTTGGTGCGAGCAGTGTATTTGACTTTCAGGAGATAGAGAGGCGGAGACAATACGATAATCAGTGTGGCGACGATGCCTATAATTTTCCAGCGCGTCATGGGATTCATGGTCAAGGATACCAAATTAGGTTTTGAACTTTTTTAGGGTTTCAAACATCTTTTGGATACGTCACCTGTTCGGCTCGAAATTCAGTGCGTTTAATCCTTTGGCCGGTATTGACTTTCACCATGTTGTTTTCAATAGAGATCACATAAAGATCCAGGGCCCGCGGGGCAGGCGTGTTTATCACATTGCCCCTCATGTCAAAGGCAGATGAATGACAGGGACAAACAAATTTCCTATCTTCTTCCATCCAGGGAACGGTGCAGCCAAGATGTGTACACTTGCGGGACAGGGCCAGAAAGCCACCGTCTTCGAGCCGGCAAAGATAAAAGTGTCCCATGGGGAATGCGGTCACCGTGTTTAGAGGAAACGCATCGACCTGACCAGCCACAATAATGTCGCCAAAACCCCCCTCTGCCGTCTTGGGTTTACGCGGCCAAAAGAAAGCAATTATGACCCCTATGAATTCCGCCAATGCGAGAACCCCCAAACCCATCCAGAGTTTTGTAAGGAACGACCTTCTAGATGGATCAGGTGGAGTGGTTCTTGATTTAGCCTTTTTTAACATATCGAAATAAACCTTTATCCCCCTGCCTACCAAGGCCACATCAGTTTCATGCCTTCGCCACGAAACAGGGCGCAGGTCAGTGTCATTAAAACGAATGCAACCATGAGCATGACAAATACGGCCTGCACGGATTCATTTCTTGTTGCAGAAAATCTTTTCCGAACCAACAAATAAAATATGATAACCGCCCCCAGCAAGAGAAATGTGGGTAGCAGACCATGGCTGACCGCTGGACTTATCCCAGATGATCCGGCATTGATGTGCACAACGAACTCATCCAGGATGATGAGAGTGGGTGTCAGAACCAGAGCGACCACTGCCCCTAAAATGGCCGTCTTCCGGCCCGCTCGAGAAACAAACCAGATACCAGCGGCATGGGTTTGATAGGGCAGGTAGGGTAAAATCATCAGCCCCAAGAGCACAGCCGCTGGTATGATAAACACGGCGAAAAGAGGATGGATATGTAGTAACATCTCTTGGATCCCGGCAAAATACCAGGGCGCTTTGGTAGGGTTTGGGCTCATGCCAGGATTTGCATGATCCGCCAAGGAGACATCAAAGAATATGGAAAATACGGAGATGAAGGCGATCAGGACTAGTGCGACAGCCAGCTCACGAAACACCAGGTTCGGAATGGTGTCGACATAATTTGGTTCGATCTCTTGCTCTTCATCTCTACGCTTTGGAATGACAACGCCTCCAGCCCTTCGCACATGCCAAAAGTGAAATGCCATGAAAAGAATGAGGCAGAATGGAATGATGGAAGTGTGAATTGTGAAGAATATGAGTAAGGTGCTTGATCCAACTTCCGTTCCCCCCCTAATCGCTTTTTGCAGCCACATCCCCAACCCCGGGATGTATTCGAACATACCCGTACAGATGGTGATAGCCCAGAAAGCCAACTGGTCCCAGGGCAGCAGATACCCGGTGAAGTTAGAGGCGAGGACAAAAAACAAGAGGCATGAGCCAAGGATCCAGTTGAAACGGCGGGGTCTGTAAAAGGCTCCAGTGAAATAAACCCTCAATAAATGCAAAAAGACGACAATAACGAGTAAATTTGCGCTCCAGTAATGGATATTTCGGATGTACTGTCCAAAAACCACATCATTTTGGAGAATCAAGATGGACTCATACGCCTTGCTAGGAGACGGCTCATAAACAAGCATCAGGAGAAGACCGGTCGTGATCTGGAGCAACACCAGCAGAACGGCCATACCGCCGAGACCCCAGGTAAGGGTGAATTTCAGCGTTTGTTCAGGAACGGTCCGCGGATGAATATGTAAGATCAGATTGTCGAATACGCCCCTCCCGGGTCCATGTGAGTACCCTCTCTCTTTAGCGATGGGTTCTTCTCTTTTAGATACGGCTTTGTTCATAGCACTCGGTTATGTCTCGGTTTCTCAGTGATTGTGAGAGCGGTCGGATGGGCACGAAAAAAGCCCAAAGGTGTGAAGTGATGAAAAGCCGTGTGCAGCCCATACTGAATGTAGCGTTTATGCACGGGGTGGGATAGATGATGGACGTCCCTGCGGCGAACGACCATAAAAGTCCAGATGGGATACCATATCCTCCTATCTTACTCCCAACAGCAGCAACCAGGCAGCCCCACCAATCAAGATAATGTTTCCGGGAATAGGGGATTTCACGGATCCTATTTTCTTCCCGTTATTATTCAGTACATTGCCTTCTTCATCCACTGAACCCACCAATTTACCCACCCGATTGAATACCTTTCCATTGGCTTCAACTTTTCCGATCGCGTTCTTGGAGATGTTGTATATCGTTCCCTTGCTATCAACGGATCCGATAAGTCTTCCTAAGCGATTATATACGCCACCTTCTGCATCGACCGACCCGATGGGTGTGCCCGCAGGATTAAAAACATTTAATTCAAGCTTTTCCTTTTCATCGTTTTTTGCCTCTGCTGGCCCTTGAAAGTGCGGCATCAGTGAGAGCGAAAGAATGCAAATAATCCCTGTTATCAAGCTCACACATGCCACTAATTTATTGTTTTTAGTTATATTAATGCGATACATGCCAATTTCTCCTTCATCTATTTCTTCCCCGTGATAACCTGTTCCCAGGAGCCTGATTTACCGTAGTCGAGGGAGCGAAAGATGGCCTGGCTCGATGCGGCATATACATATTTGCCATCTGAACTGCAGAACAGGGCCACACCGTTTCCTCTAAAATCCAGTTGTTGTGCAAAGTCGCGAGCTGAGACCTCAGGTGAAAACAGAGAGGATAGCCGTTCATTGAAAAAATTGCACAGTAGAAGGACAGCAATAATGACTAACATCACTTTGATCAGTTTATCTTTCCCCATTGTCAAAACCTCCTTTGAATTAAGAAATTGAGGAGCCGCTCTACCCGTTGAACTGTATATGGAGTCTGAACCAGGTGCCTAACACCTCGGTCAGGCTCTGGGAAACATGTAACTGTCTGGTTTTATTATCAACTTTTGAAAGCGATGTCAAATTTCAGATTTTCTTGAACGCACTGTTCATCGAGCCCTACAAGATCATCGCCCGTCAGTTTCTTATCGTCCTCTCCATTTTTTTATTTTGGCGCCCAATAATGATAAATGATTCCCCACCTCCTGTCTTTTGTGCCACCGTGATAGGGGCTCCATATAGGCTTCCAAGAGCCCTGACGCCCTGTCCCGGCATCGAAAGGTGCCAGTTGCCCTTCCTCAAGGAGCCATCTGCCATCTTCAAGCAGATACGACAGTTTAAATGCGGCCCGCGTAAAAGTGGGGTTCTGGGTCATGCTGTATGCAGAAAGTGCCGTCTCTTTGGAAGAAAATGGGCCTTGGGTTCTGACTCTGGAAACGCCAAAGACCGTCCCTTTATAAGGATGGGACTTGTCTTCGGTCTTTTGAACACGAACCTTAATGTTTTGCATTTCATACGATCGTTTAGACCACTTGTTTCTAAATTCGGGACGAGGCCAATTCCTGACATGATGCTGGACATCAACGGTGTCTTCGGTTAAATGAACGGCACTTTTCACTAAATTGTTTAATGCCGCTTGGATCTCATAGTCAGCATTCTCTTCTGCACCAGAATGAAAGGAAAGGAATATCAATATTAAGGAAATGAGAAATGCAAACAAGAAAGTCTCTTTGAGCAAGTACTTCCTGATCTGTTTCTTCATGGTATAACCTCCCATCCAATTCCCTGCAGTTCTTCTATTAGTCATTTTACAAAGAATATAAATCCCACTTACCTATGATCAAGTGTCTCCTTGAGCTAATGGCCGTAACCACCTGTTTGGATACGCTCCAGTCTGTCTCTTGAAAAGGTGAGATAATAAACCAAACTCGACGAACCAAAATCATAAACCCAGACGTGTTCTTGGAATCCCTCTTTTCGGGTGGGCTCTCCACACTTCTCTAGGACGTCAGACTTGGAATCTCCCACGTTTACAATCCCATCGCTGCACCCGAGAGAACTCACATCCTCTCGATCAATGGAGAATGATGAGGATGCGCAAAAGAGAAAAACGATCAGAAATGACAAAACAACAAAACAAACACCTATTTTTTTCACTTTAAATGCCTCCCATTCTTCGGTTGAGTGAGAAATAGGGAAAACCGCCATTGCGTATGTTGCATCGCGGTCGAGTGAAAACTCGATTACATGTTATTCTTTATCTGAGTTGGGGGCTCAGTGTATGTAAACTGCGGTTGGGTGTCAAAGAAAAACCCGGATTTATGCACAACGCTGCAAGACAGTCATCGAGGGCTGTTGCTTTTGGGAAGCAAAGAAGATATGAGCAAATAATTGGATTCAAGATTTTAGTTGGATAGTATTGCAAAATATGAGCTGGTGCTTAATTTAGGGCTAAATGCAAAACGTATAACTCTGGACATTCGAATGGAAAGGGGAGGCCCCATGGAAATAAAAAGATTTATTTATGTAGCCCTGATAGGCCTGATATCAGTGTTGTTCATCTCCGGATGTGCAAGCCAGGGAAGGCTTAGAGCAGAATCTAGGATAGATGCAACGGTGGCCATGAAGGATATACAAGAGAACCATGATAAATACGTTATTCACGCTAACGAGTGGCCTGCTGGGGAGGTGTCAGCCATTGTATTTGATCCAAAGGGCGACAATAGGACCATCGAGAACGACGGGTGGACCAAAGTCACCAGTAAGGAGCAGTTGTCAAAGGTCATTGACCGGTCCAAGAGAAATATCTACCGACAATTTTTTAAAATTTATGGGCCAGATGATGCATTCTACGGATATTTGCTGGGCGGTGAGCGATATGTCTGGATCCAAACGATTGATGCCAATACGCTGAAAGTAAACAGTACGAATTGGAGCCCTGTGCGTGGATCGCGCTACGACCCCTTTATGTAGTATGATTTTACCTTGACATAACGAGACTTTTCAGTTGCCTGAATGGAAGATCCCCGCGGTGCGCCGCGGGGATCCTATTATCTCTATACCGGCATCTTTAGGGCAACGAGGCCTGCCTGGGCCCTTTTGATCAGCATCTGTACCGTGTCGCCAGGTTTGACCTTGTCTATCTGCCGCCTCACATCTTGGGGCGTGGTGACGGGCTTGCGATCGATCTCTTTGATCACATCCCCTGGCTGAATGCCTGCCATTTCTCCCTTTCCGCCTGGCTGTACATGGGTTACCAGTACTCCCTTTTCATTTTCAGGAAAACCGGCCCGGCGCGCCGTTTCGGGCTTCAGTTCGGTAACCTGGATCCCCAGTCCGTTGGAGCTCTTAGCCGCCATCTTCACAGGGGCGTCTGAATCAAGCCGTTCGGCCAGTTCAACATAAACAGTCTTTTCTCGGCCGTCCCTCAGGATGGTCATGGGAATTTGTGCCCCTACAGGGGCATTCGCTATGGTTCTGGAAAGCTCACGACCAGATGAGACCTTTTTCCCGTCCACCTCGAAGATGATGTCGCCCGTCTTGATCCCAGCCTTTTCCGCTGGGTCGCCCTCATACACTTGGGTCACAAGGGCACCTTTGTGTTCCTTCACATGGTAATAATCCGCCAGTTCTGGAGTGAGGTCCTGGATGCCTACGCCCAACCAGGCACGGGTCACTCTCCCCTGATTTTTCAACTGCTCAATAATGCCCTTTGCCAGATTGACCGGGATGGCAAATCCGACCCCATCGTTCCCACCGCCACGGGACATAATGGCCGTGTTGATACCTACCACTTCGGCTTTCGTATTAAGAAGGGGTCCCCCACTGTTTCCCGGGTTGATCGAGGCGTCGGTCTGGATAAAATCATCATAAAGTCCGGCGCCTATTACACGTCCCTTTGCGCTGACGATGCCGGCTGTCACCGTCTGCTCCAATCCAAAAGGGCTCCCAATGGCCAAAACCCATGTCCCCACCCGAAGGGCATCCGAGTCGCCCAATGGAAGAGGAGTCAGATCATTTGATCCGTCAATTTTTATCAAGGCGAGATCCGTTTTGGAGTCACGACCCACTACTTTTGCATCGAACGCCTTGCCGTTGGCCAGCTTCACTTTTATCTCATCCGCATTTTCAATCACATGATTATTGGTCACAATATATCCTTCTCGAGCGATGACAAAGCCAGATCCAAGACTTTGTTGCTTAAAATCACCCTCTGATCCTCCCCTGGAAAAAGGTCCGAAGAAATCCTCAAAAGGGCTTCTATCGCCGAAGGGATTGCCAAAAAAATGTCGAAATACCGGGCCCCCGCCTTCTATTCTTTTTACCGTGCGGATATTGACCACGCCGGGTCGGGCCTTTTCAGCAAGATCACTGAAATTTTCCGGTATCATCTGTACGGCAGTCTCTTCTGACGCCGCAGCCATCTGAATTCCAGAGCCCAACAGGGTTCCAACAATAGACAGAATTAGAATGTATCTCGCAAATTTGTTTCTTGTTTTCATTTCTTTTACCTCCATGTCTTGAGTTTCGCCAGAAACGGCCTTTACTGTTGGGGACAATATAAAACAGGAACTTAACCGGAACATGACCGTAACATTACAAATTCGTCATGTTTTCAGAGAATCGCGTAGGGCAAAGTGCTTAGGGCACAGAGCGGGCGGCATAGCCCAAAAGTGGAGGAAGGGTCAGGATGGTGTATAGGGTGATCTGGGAAGGGTGATGGTGAAGGTGCTGCCTTGGCCTGGGCTGCTCACCACATCAATTTTGCCGGCCTGTGCATGGGCAATGGCCTGGGCCAGGCTGAGTCCCAGGCCGTTGCCCGTGTTTGGTCTGCTAGGGTCACCCCGATAGAATCGCTCAAAAATGTGGGGGAGATCCTTTTCGGAAATACCGATCCCTGTATCTTTAACAGAGAAGGCAAAGGATTTCTCGTCTTCTTTTTGGGCTGTGACGTCAATGCGTCCATCCCGTGAGGTGTATTTAATGGCGTTGTCCAGGAGGTTTGCGATCATGCGTTGGATCAACCGGGTGTCGCCCAGAAGAGTGAACGATCCCGGCGCATGACACCTTAAGATGATGCCCTTGTCTTCAGCAAGGGGATGAAATAATTCACAGGCATCTCGAATGACCGCCGCCAAATCCACCTTTTCCTGTGCCCTTCTCCCCACGCCAGCTTCGGTCTCTGAAATAACCAGCATGGTGTTAATCATATCCAGCAGACGATCGCATTCCTCAATGGTGCTGGCAGCCATCTGTTTGTACTCATCAAGCGTGGTCTCAGTGGTCAGCGCGACCTCTGCAATCCCACGTATTCTTGTCACAGGGCTTTTCAGATCGTGGGCAATATTGTCGCTCATTTCCTTTATTCCCATAACTAGGTTTTGGATACGGTCCAGCATCTGATTGAAGGTGGTCGCTAGCAAGGCAATTTCGTCTCCCCTTGGATTGGCAGGGACCCGTTCTTCAAGGGAGCCGCCGGAGGATATGTGCGAGGCGGTCCGGGTGAGCTCCCCCACGCCGGAAAGGGCCTGTCTGGCCATGAACCATCCGATAAGAGCGGCCAAGATGAGCAGAAAGGCCATCGTTGCAACGAATATTCGCTTAAAGGCTTCTGTGAAACGGGTATAATTTTCCATGGACTGGCCCAGTTGTAAGATCACACCCGACCCGATGACGCCGTAAAGCCCCGCTGCCTTGGAGGAGCTTCTGGATCGCCTTCCTCTCGATGCCGATGTCTCGCCAATAGGACATATTGGACGAGGAGAATACCTCGCCTCTAAGAGAAAGAAGGCGGAAGAATATTTTTCTCTCCCCAGCTGCCTGGGCCTCGATAACGGCTAAACGCTTGACTTCATCCATTCCACCAATGGACAGAAGCGTGGTGAATCTGCCAGCCTGCTCTGAAAGGTCCTGATCTGTCCGCTCGCGGATAACGGAGGTGATAAGGAAGTAAAAGAAGAGAAAGGCTATGCAGGAGGATAGCGTGAAGATGCCCGAAGGCTATGCAGGAGGATAGCGTGAAGATGCCCGCATACCAGAGGGTCAAACGAAATGCCAGGGTGTGACGAAATTTAGACAGGCTCCTTAAGGACATATCCCACCCCACGCACCGTGTGGATCAGCTTTGTTGGAAACCCTTTGTCAATTTTTTCACGCAATCGGGAGATTCTCGCTTCAACCACGTTCGTCTGCGGATCAAAATTATAGTCCCAAACATGTTCCATAATCATGGTTTTAGAGACCACTTTCCCAGCATTACGCATGAGGTATTCGAGCAGGGAGAATTCCAGGGGTTGCAATTCAATGTTTTTGCCGCTCCTCAGAACTTCACGTGTGAGTAGGTTCATGGAACAATCTCCCACCACAAGACGGGTTGGTTCAGAAGCGCCGCTGGCCCTTCGAATCAGAGCCTGTACGCGCGCAAGGAGTTCTGAAAATGCAAAGGGTTTAGTCAGATAGTCATCGCTCCCGGTTTGCAGTCCCTTGACCCGGGCATCAATAGACCCTTTTGCGCTCAGGATGATAACTGGGGTGTTGACCTTTTCTTTTCTCATTTCTTCTATGATGGAGAGACCATCCCGTTTTGGCAGCATGATATCTATGATCACCGTATCGTAGGGTTCTGTTAGGGCCATGTGCAGACCTTCCTCGCCATCCTCGGCATGATCCACGGCAAACCCAGCAGCTTTCATGCCCTTTGTAACAAAAGAGGCAATCTTCAGATCGTCTTCCACCAGCAATATGCGCATAGGATTCAGCCTGTTAATTGAGGTTTTCGAACCAACTCAATATATCAAACATGGGGTAATAAAGTCCAATACAGCGAATCCTGAATAACCTTTCAAAGGGGGGCAGAATGATCAAGGTGTGTTGTAAACGCTCAGAACTCTATCTGGAAACGGGCCTGAAGGATGTGTGCGCGGCCACTGTCAACCGCCGGAGGTATTTTACGATCCTTAACGACCGTTCGGATATAGTTAAACATGAAACGGGTTTTTTTATTGAGATACCAATTCAGACCGGCGGTGAAGTTGGCCTCTTTTCCCCCTCTGATAGCCTGGTCGTTCAGGTCTATAAAGGAGAAGCGAGCCGCCACTTCCCAGGCTCCCCATCCCCCCTGACGGGGATGAAACTTGCGCTTTGGCTCTAAACGGTAGAAAGTCCCGGATGGCGTGCCATAGTTTCGATGTTCCCCCGTGATGAAATAACTGCCAAAAATATAACAACCCCAGAATTGAGGATCGCCGAGCCTATCTGCATTTTCAAAGACATGAAAATACTCCCCC
>SMTZ1_10005321_pt1 | contig 12932 bp, 24 predicted proteins | sample DeeMarSWOR136_30_FD_25667 | JGI IMG/M metagenome (IMG submission 25667) | reverse complement strand
CTTGCCGCTCAATAGTTTTCTGGGTACCACACCGGCAGACCAGTATCACCTCACCTGCCGTGATCTGTGTCTTCCCCATCTGTGGTTTTCTCTTGCGCTTTGACATATGCCTCTCCAACCTTCTTCGTCACGATCCCTGTTCCGCCGCATAATGGGCACCGATAAGGACCTTTGACTTTCCATATGGGCTGATAGTTGGTAACCAGAGGCCGTCCTTCGCACATGGGACAAATCATGTATCGTTGCTCAAATCCTTCTTCGAGGGACATGGTATGCGACCACAATAATAACGCTACCTCAAGTAGATACCAGCCCAGCAATGCAGCAATCAACACTCCCCACCATGGTGGGTTGCTAACCCATTGATTGACTACGGGATTTTCTTGGCGCTTACGCATCCATCGATAAGTCCGATAAGCACCGATAACATACAGTATCAAGCCTGCAAAGACAATGATATCTTGACTAATCATGTGAACTTCTGATCCTCCACCAACTCATTATAAAAATCTACGGGCTGTGCCTGACGAGGTGGCTCTGGTATCACCCGTGTACCTGTGACTGCATCTTCCTGTAATCCTTCCCATGCTGGGTTAGGTCCATGGGGATGTACCATTCGATATGCCTTGCGCCACATTACCATCGCAAATTCTGGCCACCCCTGCTCTTCCGCACATCGTGCCAATTGAGTCAGTTTGATGACTCCGATATTGCGACCATAGCTACGGAGGTAAGCACGTGCTCCACGCTCATCATGTTGCCAATGATTGGGTAGCACACGATTCTCCCAACGATCATAGATGCCTTGAGGAAGAGGGGTTCGTATGGCCATATAGGCAGCTCGGAAAGCCCGCAAGTTGGGATACGCGTTATTCAGTAATTCCTGCTCCTGTCTCGTCGCCATCCAGTTCCTCCAAACGATTGTTGAACATAATGAATAGAGATCCAGCATCATCCATCAGCAAGGTTTCTTTCTTGGGATCGAACGGTCGAGAATTGTAGGGATATGGATACAGAAGTTGCGCTGTACGTTGAGTGTGTTGATCATATACCTGTGCTTCGCCTATCCGTCCACTATCCAGCCCCGATCCCTCGCTCACCCGATACCACTTACTCGGTCTGGTCTTCATCATGCTATCTCCTGTGAAACTAACAATCGATCTGCCACAATGTCGTGCTGGATGAAGCGAGGCTGTGGCTGATCCATTACAATCCTCTTGACCGCATTGCAGATATGACCAGCGGCTAACAGGGCAGTGAAGATAGTTGCCTTGGCTGTACACGGCTCATCCGGTACATCTTCCTCCCGGAGGTCGAGCAACGGCGCGGCGTACCACTCGCTGTCTTGGTAGTTCACCGTGTATAACTGAAAGATCTGGGCACCCATCCGAGCATCGAGATAGAACTTGGGCCTGGTGAGGATCGACCATTTACCCGCAATGGCCCACCATATCTCCTGCCTAGCTCTAATGCTGTCCACCGATGCGATCACGATATCACTTGTGAGGTGAGTCAAACGATCTACCTCACGGCTGTATGCGATGCCTGTCACGTCGCTGAACTCTTTGAGCATCGTAGCCACGCTGGTGACCTTCTTCTTTCCGATATCGGAAACCTTCAGGAACTGCGTCGGTATATTCTCTGCCTCGACGGTATCGAAATCATAGAGCAACAGGTGTCCAGTCCCCATCTTGGCAAGCCCGAGAGCCGTGATGGCACCTATACCGCCGGTACCGATCAAAGTAATCTCTGTGTTCTGGATCAACCAAGTAGTAATGATGTCTGATTGACGGGTATAATCCATCACCGTCTCCTTGTGAGAAAGTCTTTCCATAACCAGTAGAGTGCTTTCCTATTGCAGTATTGGTAGGGCTTAGCAGTCAGCGACCAGATCCAATGGGTGAAGCGATAAGGCACACGGATCATGCGCGTGAGCTGTCGCCAGAAGAAGTACTGCCATGGACGGTTCATCGATCTTGCGGTGCACGCATCAATGGCATAACCAAGCCACGGAAGATAATGCCATCCTGTATTCCCTCTACAGTCGCAGGCTTGTGACCTTCATGCACACGAATGACTGGAGCGGTCGTGAAGCTAGCTGCATCAGTAATGAATTTCTTATTGAGCTTAACCTCAGTCCCTTCAGTGCCGGGTTGCGGAAATATATTTTCATACTCTGGGAATGGTGACAGTATCGCCTCGGCACTAGACAGCACCAAGAGCTTCTTGGTAACGTTCACAACCTCTACCTTGTACATTCCATCCACGGTAATATCCATGTCTAGGTTAGGTATGCGGGCTTCGTGCAGTCGCATACCATCACAGGCTACTACTGTGAGATAGCCGTCGTGGTGAGAGAACTTGACATGCTGTAAAATACGACGACTTGGTTCTTTAGCAACAGCTTTTGCCACCCATGCAATTGCCCGTGCTATCTCCTTGCTGGGTAATCGAACAGTTATAAACATCCTCGCCTCCTGAGTTCATCTTTCACGGCTGGCCACCATGGCATGGAGGTCAGCCACCAAATGATCTTACTAATCTGTGTTGGTGTGATTGTCATCCCATAATGTCCCTTGCCCCTTATGATACTCTAGGGCAGTGTTATGTTGCCGGATCATAGCATCTTCCATTTCCTTCCACGTAATGAGCTTGAGTTCCCGCAGAGTCCACAAGTCCACATCGTATAATTCCGCAACCTCTTCGGGCAGTTCTCTCTCTTGTAGCAACATTTTGATCTCTCGCATCTTCTCATAGGTCAGGCCAAACTCACTCAATCTGCGCAACATGAAGTTGCGACCTGGCCCACGCCGTACCTTGCCTTTGAAGACCTGAACAGCATCTTCTACGATCTGTTGCTTCTCTCCCTTGGTGGGACGCCGGTCCTTGATCTGTGGAGTGAATCGGTACGATGCACTTTGCTGAGCCATGAGCATCTTACGGATGACCTCATGTTCCGTTGCGGTAAAGGGTTGTTGTACTTCACAATGTACGGTTCTTTCCTTGGTATAATGATCCACTCGACCAACCCAACCATATGGAGTACGCACAATAGAGACGGACCATTTAACCAGTTCTGGACTGGAACCCAGCGGGGTATTCACGATGGTACCCTCATCGATACCTGACCAGTTATGTGGTCCCGGCAGACCATTTCCAACAGGATGTCGGTGCCACCACAGCTTCAGCTTGGTAATATCCACACCCTGTGCATTGAGAGCGGCGATCCTTTCCGGTGGTATATCTGTGAGCCCTTCTGTTCCAGCATCGAGCAACCACACGGCTTCGACTACGATATTGCCTTGCTCATAACGTACAGTACCTAGACCTGACACCTCTTTATTACCGGCAGTGGTACACCAGCTCTCCAGCTTCAGCAGAACCTCAGTGCTTAGTAATATCTTCACCGGACACCTTCCTTAGTAAATTCATGCGTATCAACTCATCTGCCTGCACCAGCATACTGTCCAAGTGTAAGGTATTAGCAAACTGATACAGCAGTTGCAAGAGTGTAGGAATATCCACTGCCTCGCACGCTGCCTTACATGGTCCACCAAAGGCACCCCAACATGTTCGTTGGTCAACATCTAACGGATTGCCTGTCATCTCACCCCATACGTTGGCGTGAGCATGCATGTGTCGGCGTCCTTCATTGGGGGAATTTTTAGGAATAATGTGCCAAGTTAGAGTGGTGGTTCCCAAGCTACGTACATCGACACAAATGAGATAGGGACCATGACGATAGGTGCCGTTGAGATACGCTCTGCGTCGATTGGCACGAGTACGTTGACCGAGATAGGTAAATCCTGTAGCAGTATAGGTTGTCAGCTCTGGTGTTTCACCGATAAGGAAAACTGTTCGTTGCGTTCCACGACGGTGCTCTTTAGCCATGAGCTTAACATACGGGAGCTTGCGATATCGAGTGAGCTCATAATCCCAGCCTCCACGTCCTCCTTCCCGCGCACTGAGCAACAGGATAGCCGAGTTGCACTGGTCTAGTTCCGCCTGTATTGCTGCCTGATTCCATTTCCCGAGGCCAGGTCGAGCTAGTTCAGCTTCAAGTCTATTAGCTTGTCGCTCTAGCTTCACGAGATGCTTGGCTCTGATCTGCTTACAGGTACTTAGAAACTGCTCAGAGATCAGGGCTCGGGAACCTTCTTGTGGTTTCAATCGTATAGGCATGGATGTCTCCTAAAAATCACGGGCTGACTTTGGTGTCGAGACACCGTTGCTCACCAGCCAGTACCTCTCGTCAGTTCCGCCGGTGCGGAAAGTGGTAGCGTGATATGGCCAGCGGGTGGCCAAATCGCAATCGGATAATGTGGGTAAACTTCACCCACCTTTTACGTTACCGATGGCAGTCACAACCATGCCAGGGGTAATGAAGGTAGTGCGTGGATCGACCGTCACGCCTTCCACCCAGAACTGCGTGCCATCAGGGATAGTCAGACCTGCGGACAGGGCTGCTTCCAAGATGGGCTTTTGCACCAAGTTACCTTCATCATCACGCTCGATGGGCAGGTACACTCGGTTGCCTCCCGTCGGTAGAAGTGTCGCCACCTCGTACTCAGGGATGGCCTCTTCCTCGGCTTCCTGAACGAAGTCGTCTTCTTGGAAGAGATCCTCGGGCAGATCAAAATTTTCAGCCATTTCTAACCTCCTTGTTAGATTTCAATAGACTGAATGCCGTGAGGCATCCAGTAGCCTTCTTGTATTCTGATGTTTCTGGTGGTATAATATACTGTAGGAGACATTTATGGCAGAGCCTTTAGATGAACGTAGGACTGCGGATGGGCGTCGGCGTATCCAACTAACCGCTGGAGAACGACGAGAGCTGGTGGAACAGGAACGTGTCGAGGCTGCCGTGGCCCTATTCTTGGATATCACCCAGCATAGGACGACCCAGCAAATTGCCGATGAATTAGGCATTTCGCGCAAGGCCCTCAAGACCTTGACGAAACGAGAGGACTTCATCGCTCTCTATAACGAGCACTTCATCGAGCTTGGTCATGACCCTCGCCTCCAGGCAATCAAGTCTGGCCTTGCCGATCTACTGCCTCACGCATACGATCAGCTTGCCAAGCTCTTGGTCTCACCGGACACTCCGTCCAGTGTGCGATATAATACGATCAAGACTGTCTTTGAGCTTAACGGTGTCAAGCCTCAAGATCCGAAGGGTTCTAACAAGCGGGAGCTCGCTACCTTCCTGAAGGATGCCGGTGCTACTATCAATCTCAATCAGTTCAACTTCCAGATACCTCAAGAATATGACGAGGCTTTGGATAATGTAATTGAGGGTGTCATTGAGGAAGTTGAGCCGATGCCTCTAATTGCCGCTGGACAGCAATTCGAAGAGGTTCAAGCCCGAGAGCAAGAGCCTGAGCCAGATCAGCCCGACGACGATACACCGTAGTCTTACCATCCCACCAAGAAGAGATATGCCTATAGCCGAAGAAATCAGGACTGGGTGGTCCAAAAGGTATGTCGAAGCGCTTTATCATGGCGGTGGTACCTGACCCACGATGGGGTCTGAAAGAATGATCTCTTCGACCTTAACAATAGGAGTATACTCATAATCCATTGTTAATAATCTATCCACGGCTGCCTCTATGGCATCTTCCTCGGTTTCAGCCTCAATGGTAAATGATCTGAGAGTTACGTCCCAGTATTTCATCAAAAAACCTCCGTTTCCTGAAATCAAAATTCTGGGGAAACGGATTTTCGGTTTTCCCCAGAATTGAATACTCGAAATTTCCGATATCGGAAACTATAGTTTGTAGTCCATATCTGTGGCAATTTGCTCGACTGGGTCAATACCTTGGTACTTGATATCACCCATCCAAGCCACGCCTTCCTCAATAGCTATCAACATTGGACAGTCGTGGGTACCGTCTTCATCGTACCATACGAATGCCACACCTTGATGCCAATTGTAATCCTCTTTGGCTCCTGGCACCCGCCCATCTACGTGGCACAAGCATCCGGGCGAGAAAGCATAGATATATCGTGTGCCTTCAGGTGAGGTGATCCGTCGAGTAGCAAGCTCCAGACGGTGAATATGCCCAAACCCTTGTGAGTACACGGACTTGCTGACCTCTATACGGGCCGTATCACCCTCTTTGCTGCGTGTGACATCCCCGTGCTTGATGCACAGTCGATCATTAAGCCAAAACTTACCATCTGGATAGTCATCGATGTACTCGATATCCAGATTGGCCATGCCTAGCAATGTATCCATCGAGAACAATGGACTGTTGGCGATTTTAGCTGCTGGTCGAAGTTTGTGCGCATACATTACATGGGTCGTCATAATCTTGGTAAGTCGGTTTTCGTGATTACCCTTCAGGTAGATGATGCGTGCCTGCGGACATGCAAGACGAAACTGTGCCATCCACCATGTACACTCGATAATAGCCGGTTGTGTGGTGAGCACAAACTCGGGCTCACGAACGTACTTGTCTGTCCACTCGGTCATGTCCATCCAATCGCCAGCAAGGACGATGACATCTGGTTCAGTATCACGTGCCATTTCAAGTGCGACGGATAAGGCCCGTCTATCATGAGTAGGTACCAGCTCGCCAGTATCGAGATCACGTCGGAAACTGATATGCGCATCTGGTACTACCATTGCCAATAAACGTCCTCCCGCTTGAGTCCGTGGTACTCTGAACAGCTTCGGTGTTACCTCAATAGGATTGATGACTGGACGAATAGCCTCCGACTCGATCAACTCCATCCACGCTTTGACCTGAGTCCGCGGATCATTCGGGCTTCCCCAGTAATTGACAATGTGATTGTAGCAGTTCCACTTGGTGAGATCGACTTTGAAGATCTCAAAGAGATCATCTAAGCTGGCCACCCACCGAGTGGTCAGTATCAATTCGTTATCTACTTGCTCTTGACTTTGGGGCCCACTTTTTACTCTTTGAGCAACCCGTTGGCGGGACTTTCGCGCTCGATATAGACGGCCTGCTAACGTACCTTTGGTCATCCCGTACTTTCGTGCATATGCCCCTTGGGTTAACTCGCTTGCCTCGAAATGCTTAAGCAATTCCTCGTTGCTCATATCTCTTGGCTCTGCCATGGATCTTCTCCTTGTGTGGTACTCCCAGTATACCAGAAAACTGTCTCTGGGTCAAGAACAGGATACCACACGTATGTAGTCACTGAAGAACGCTAGCCGCTCTGTGGCGCGCTCCGCAATAGACTGATTACGCGCACGCTGTACAACTCGGTGCAAAACCCACTTGTCTGACAACACCTCTACTGCGATTTTGCGAACTCCGAGACGTGGGCGTGGTATTGCTGTACCTTGCGCTATCTCTCCCACAAGATGGTCCTGTAGCAACATAAGCAACAAGGCCATGCGCTTACGAGCTCTTCTGCTTCGCAAGGATTGGCTGTTGAGATGGTCCACTAGTTCCTCATAACGCCAAGTGCGTAGAAAATGCTTGACGTATTCCTGAGATTGCGTATTAACGAACAGACACAATCCCTCGTCCAGTACAAGACGCTTGAACTCTGTGGGTATTGCAAGATGTCGAGTGCGTCCTTGCTCGTCCTGCTCGTAACGGAAATCGTACAGCATCTGCCAAAGAGTATTCCGGTCAATACGTAGTGCCAATTTAGGGTACTGCAATACCCTCTCAATAAATCTCATAGGAGTGTTAAGGCCCAAGGATTGTACATACTGCTCGGCAGTTTGCTGATGCCATTCAGTGAGCCAGGTCGGGGCATAATCTACCCTGAATTTTCCTGGGATCGACATTTCATATTTGGCGCAACCATCCCGTTCTTCACTGAGATTGAACAGCACGGAAATTGCGGTGTGACTGTCAGGGTCCAAGTACCCGTCGTAGTCTATCGGGGTGGGTGTATGAAATACTTGTACTGCACCCGTCTCCGTCTCGGGAAACAGGTCGGGGTGTAAATGATAGATATTACCCTCTTGATCTTGACAGAATGAAAAGAACTGACACATTGTTACCTCCAGGAGGGAAAGGAAAGACCCCCGGCGAATGCGTCGGGGGTCTCGGGCCGTGTCCCTTACACAGCCGCAAAACGGTTATAACTTTCTAGCTCTGTAGTACCATCTCCAGAACCATCCCGTAAACTTGGATCGACAGCGCCACTTCATGATGTCCAGCGCTTCCATGACCACATCGAAATCCGATGCGGGTAATGCTACGTCCCAGTCTTCTGCGAACTCAATTCTCTTGTCAGGATACCGTACCTGAAAGAGTTCCCTAATGCTTTCTCGCAGCGCTTCTCTCTTTTCGTCGTTCACGTCGTTTTCTCCCAATGTCTAGGATGGTAAAAATCGAACGCCCGTCAATGCGCATCCCATGACGCCGCTTGTCATGTTTCTTGTCTCGCCGTTCCCATTTATGTGTCGGTCTCAAGCATCACCTCAGCTAATACTCCCTCAAATGTTTCAGCGTCTGGCCAATGAAACGGGCCGCGTATCAGGAAAAGTTCGTCTTCTTCGGCGAGCCGACCTAGCACCTTCCAAGCCGCCTCTTCCAATAATGGTGCTGCCTTGCTTTCGAGCAGAAATACTTGTAGCTTATCTTGACCATCAAGTGTCTTGTTAACATACACAATAGCCCAGAAATAAGCCAGCGGTTCTTCATTGATCAATCGACGCAAATGCTCCGCCTCTTGTTCTAGACCGTCCCGCTCCATCCAGACTTTGCAGACCCGTAGGTTATTCTGCCGACTTTCTATCCGACGAAATTCTCGCTCTGTAACACAATAATCACAATCGCAATCACGTCCGTGACGCATATCAATCCCTCCGTATGACTAGGAAGAAGAAGAAGTTGCTCACCCTATCCATAGTAAGGTTAGGCGGTGTCGAAACAGAGCTACTAAATAGCACCATCTCCACCATCCCCTATTAGTGAAGGCCCCATCGAAGTCGTCGCCAGACCCGTCCTCTACGATCTGCTCAAACAACTCCATATCGGACATTTTAGATAGGTAATCTATATAATCGTGCTGCCATTTCGCTTCTGATTCTATTTCGTGAAGCGGGGTGTCGGTATTAATTTCTCTCGTCATCACCTTCCCTTCTTCCAACCTTGAACCTTAACATCCTTCTCAGGATCGTATCCGCCTGGGCAATTATGAACCGCATCGGCCAGTAGATACACTAACTGTCCGCACCCAGAGCAAAAAGGGATCTTGACTCGGGGTCCTACGGACAGACTAGGAGGTTGCGCTTTATTGGCTCGGTTTTTCTTCATGACCTTCCTCGACAATCTCAGCATCAAGAGTACCTTGCAAGTAAGCCGTGTTTAGATCTTCCACAAAGTAGCGTAGAGCATCCTCGGGACTGTTCGCCGTAATCAACATTTGCACGACAACATTGTACTCCTTTTCAATCATGACCTTCCCTTAGTTTTCAGGCGCTGTACCAACAAATGTACAATTCTCTGTACTTCTTTGGGGTCCAGACCTGGCGGTGGCGCAGGACGTTTGAGCATAATGGATTGGGACCTGCCACATATTCGTCCCTGTGCCTGCACCTCCACTTTTCCCTCGATGGATACACGATGAAACATCTCTAGCGAAACAGGAACCCATACTGAACAGAAGTCCCGACCACATTCCATACACTCGAAGACATTGACACCTGGTACGACGTAGACGTTCTCGTTATCTGCCATGCTTGGCCTCCCGTGCATGTCGTTTACAGAATTTTGGACCTTCGTAGTCTGGAGGATAACGCATATGTTGCCGTGGACATTGCACAGGGATTGTCTGCCCAATATCAGCATCGCAGAACCCTGGGAACTTAGTAATGCCTAGTTCCAGATCTCGCGCCGACGGATAATACAATTTGACTGTCATTTTAGATGCCTCGTTGACTGTATTGTACCACACTACACCCTAAAAGTACAGTTTCCGATATCGGAAATCAATCCCAGTTCTCATCATCAAACCAGAAGTCGAACTCGGGAATATCCCTCGGGGGAAAGTGTGGTTCGTCTGGTACATAAGGATACACAGCTTCCATGCCAGAATCCCTAGACATCAGAGCACCAAGCACGCCTGCTATACAAATGCCAAGCAAGAAAAATTCCCATGAACCTGCGACAATTCCTATCATCATCAAGAAACCACCAATCACAGGACCGCCTTGATCCATCATACCCTCCTCGTTGATGTCAAAAATGCTACGCCGATAGGCACCCAGATGCCATTATTGGATTTCGTCAGATCCTGGTGCCATGGGTATGTCAGGGAACAGCCCTGATGTAAGAGCGTCCGATACTGATTGACGACCGTCCTCAAACAATTGACGGATCATCTCGATCACTCGGTTGAAGTCCTCGGTTCCTTCTAGCATACCAAGGCCCATACCCAAGATGATAGCATCAGAGGCTATGTGAACCGTAAAGGCTAAGCCACCTTGTGTATACAACCTTGCCAATGCCTCTGGGTCGTTGATTGCAGCCAGTAATCCTCCGAGCCCTAAGATACGACCACATGCCATGAAAGTATCGCCGGACACACGTGCGTCTACTGTCTTGAATGCGTCACACTTGAGTAGCTCGTCATAGATCTGTCCAATTCGCTCGCGCAGTTCTTCCTCATTCATCTTCATGCTCCTAGCGCAGCCACCGTATAGTGCAGCGCTTCTTCTAGAGTGCCAGCCATAATCCCAATAGTGTGCAGCAACATACCGTGATAATGAATGTCCCTCTCATCCAGAGTGGCAATCACGAGCTTGCCGTATGCGTCTGCCCATGCCAGCTCCATAACGGTTCCGATAGATACCTTCTCAAATCCAATCAGATGTGCCAGAATGATGTCACTGCGATAGACATCCCATCGATCTCGATGAAAAATGGCCTGTGCAGTAGACATTGGTTCGTTGATGTCCTTGTAGGCTTGGACCTTGTCGTCAAAGCGATCATTGAAGGTCTCGTCCTCACTCATCAACTGTGCAAAGTAATCTTTCCCCCGCATGGGACTCACACCTAAGATGCCATACTTTGCCAGAAATTCCTGAGCATATTGACGCCATGAGATTGCCCCTTCAAACGTCGTGTCGCTGATCGGCCCCGCGAGGTACACCTTACCAATCCACGGGATGATAGTCGGTTTCTTACCCATTGAGATCCTCCTTGCTAAGATCGTACTCCTCTTTGGTACTCCATTCAGCATTAGGCACAAAGTTACTGCGAAAATGCTCGGGTATCTTACCATTAGACCACAGATCATTTGAGGTACGGATTTCGCCCGTGGCCAGCATTTTCCAATAGAACCGATGTCCTCCAAAGCCCATAAAGCCCACAGTGCCTCTATGCTCGTGAGCATTAGGCTTATCTCCACTATCCTGATACATTGAATGGCCAATAACGATCTGATTAGGATTTCCTATACGCTCCATACGCTCACACCAGTAGTTACACCGAAAGCATACACAGCGTTCCATGAGGTAGATATTCATGGTCTCGCTGTAATTCAATGCAATATCCCCGCCACAAAATATACAGGGTTTATCGAAGATCCATCCTCGGCCTCGGCGAAACTCAACTTGAGCCTCAGCTTCGGTCACGTTGAATGGCTTCATGGACAGCCCTCCCTATTCCACTCATCCGGCTCGGAGGGCACAATGCCATGATCCTCACACCGACCTAGAAGGTCACCTTGCTTGAGCTTAGCACGTACACATCCGTCACTCCAACAGCAATAGTTCTTCCATCGAGCGGGTTTCGGAGTAGGGCGACAGTACGTACTCTCATTTTGATACTGTCCGTCACCTAGTCGATGGCATATCCATTGGTAGCAGACACACGGCTCCGCAGTGTAGGTGGCAGTAGCTGTGGGTGACGATATCGGAGTACGAGTTCGAGTTGTGCTAGGCTGAAGCGTCGGCGTACTACTAGGTTGTAGCGTGGAAGTTGGGCTAACAACTGTTTCCGACGGAGCCACAGTTGCTGTGATCGTAGGTGTGGATACTGGTCTGGTTGGGCTATTTCTCGGGGTAGGGGATCGGGTATCCATCGGGCTCGCGGTAGGAGATGGTGTGACTGGTGTCCTACTTGGCTCCATCCGGGTGACGGTGAGCGTAGGATACGGACTCCCAGTAGGCGTCCAACTTCGGGTTGAGAACGGGGTCGGGGATCGTACCATTGTGTGAGTGACGCTTGCTGAAGGGGTCCAAGTTTCGGCGGTGATCCACGCTGTGCGAGTAGCCTCGGGAGTGTTACTAGGGCATATGCCAGGTTCGTTCCCGCTACAGCATACAGCAACCTCGGTTCCAACAATGCTGCGAATGGTATCATAATCAATACCATTGCTAAGAGGTACGGCAACGCTGACCACATTTTCTTGATAAGTTTCATTGTCAAACTCCTCATAGATCATTGCTCCTAAAAGCATCAGCAGGGCTGCGATAGCAATAATTAGAAATACGATGATACCATTGAAAATCTCATGCAATTCTTGCTCACTCAGTTTCATTGTCATCTCCTACCTGTTCTCATTCTTAGCCTTACAAGGTAGCGGGCATAATAGGCCGCCGTTTTGACAGACCAATGCGTCTTGATCTTCCCCAGGGATAGGACACCAACTAAGCCCTCGCCAAACATTCCCCAGTAATGAAGCCATCTGAGCAGGTTAGCGATCATCGTCATCTCCTGACATCCTCTGCGGATTGATCATTGGGGTCGAACATGAAGTAGAGATAGGAAAACATCGCACCTGGAATACCTCCCAACAATACTAACTCGTCCAAATTGAAAACTACCCCCAGTGCTAGGACAATAGCACATAGGGCAATGAGCCGAAGTATCCCTATCTCACCCATGCTCGACCCCTTCCTGCAAGTGCCCTGACACTTGCGCGAGTATTTACGGTGCCCACAATCCTCCGCCAACAGGAGGGCCTGCGTCTTCAAAAGCCTTGCGAATAGCTCG
>SMTZ1_10009418_pt1 | contig 12934 bp, 13 predicted proteins | sample DeeMarSWOR136_30_FD_25667 | JGI IMG/M metagenome (IMG submission 25667) | reverse complement strand
TACCCGCATGTAGCTCTCGAAGCGCCTAAGTTCGCCAGGAGTATCGTAATCGGCAACCTGGTTTTTGTCTCCGGCTGCGAAGGGGCAAATTCCGAGACCGTTAAAATAGAAACGAACGTTTTCGAAGAGCAGATGCTTATAGCCCTTGATAAGGTTAGGATGGCCTTGGAGGAGGTAGGGAGTTCGATGAATAATATTGTCAAGACACTCGTACTCCTTACCAATCCAAAGGATTACGCCAGTATGCGAAAGCTGGAGCTGGAATATTATCAGAAGCATGCTCCACTCTTAGTCGAGCAGCCGCCAGCCAGCACCGTCATTGTCGAAGACCGGATGCCCGTAGATTTTGATAAGATAAGGGCAAATGTACTGGGAGTGGAGAGTCCCACTACTCAGCCCCCTTCTGTAGAAAGGCCTGAGTTTTGGATTGAGATAGATGTAACAGCTGTCGTTTCAAGAGAAAAATAGCGCTAGCTGTTCCTAAAATTAAAAAGAAGAATGTTGTTATTATCTACGCCTAGGGCACATTAAATATTCAGACATTGCAGAAAAGGTCTATTTCATTCTGGATTGGATAGGTATTCGGCTTTTTCAGCATCAATGGTATACTAAATTAGACGAAAGGGAGGTAAGGCTATGAGTTATTCTACAAGCGATGAGCAGATTTTTACCAATTGTACTGTTGGCGGGCCAGTTTATGTACATGTCAGAAACGGGAGAATAACACGTCTTGAGCCTTTGCCGCTCAGTCCTGACGATGCCGAATCCTGGGTCATTGAGGCACGTGGAAGAAAATTTTCTCCACCAAGAATAGCCATGGTTTCTCCGTATACTCTAGCTGAAAGGTCAAGGATATACGCTCCCAACAGGCTTCTTTATCCTCTTAAGCGAGTAGACTTCAACCCTAATGGCGATAGACACCCTGAGACGAGGGGAAAATCCGGGTACGAAAGGATTAGCTGGGACGAAGCTCTAGATATTCTCATACAGGAAATAGAGCGTCTCCATCGAACCTGTGGGCCGGGGGCAATTTTTAGTACGCCTCCCTCACACCACAACTGGGGGAATATAGGCTATAGATTCAGTGCCTACTTCAGGTTTATGGCGATTATGGGCTTCGTGTACGCTGACCATAACCCCGACAGCTGGGAAGGCTGGCACTGGGGCGCAATGCACAGTTGGGGATTCGCCTGGAGACTTGGTATTCCAGAGCAATATGACCTACTGGAAGACGCTCTAAAAAACTCCGAAATGATAGTCTTCTGGTCTAGTGACCCTGAGTCTACAAGCGGAATATATGCCGGGCACGAATCAACTATAAGGCGTTTCTGGCTTAAAGAGCTTGGGGTGAAAATGGTTTTCATAGACCCCTACCACAACTTCACCGCCGTAAACTTTGCTGATAAATGGTTTGCCCCAAGGCCTGGAACCGATACCGCTTTAGCAGCCGCCATTGCTTACGTTTGGCTTATCGAAGACCTGTATGATAAAGAATATGTCGAAAAACGTACCTACGGCTTTGAAAAATGGAAGGACTACCTTCTAGGTAAGGAGGATAACTCGCCTAAAACTCCCGAATGGGCTGAGAAGGAGACCAGAATTCCAGCCCGGGAGATTAAGGCTCTGGCAAGGGAATGGGCAAAAAGTAAAACTATGCTGGCTGCCGGAGGGCTTGGAGGTTGGGGAGGAGCCTGCAGAACAGCCTATGGAACCGAATGGGCGAGAATGATGGTTCTGTTGCAGGCTATGCAGGGTCTGGGCAAACCTGGTATCAACATATGGTCGACAACTGGAGGCGTCCCATACAATGCAGAATTTTTCTTCCCAGGATATGCTGAAGGAGGAATGTCAGGGGAGCCTATGAACACCGCAGCCTCCTACCAGCTCCTACCTCGAGGAATTACAAAACACCCAGTGAGGTCGACAATAAATGACCCTGGAGGACAGCATATACCCAGAGTTTTGATTCCGGAGTGTATTCTGAATCCGCCTCAAGAGTGGCGGGGAAAGGGGTTCTGTGGTGCATCCACCGAAACCCAGTTTAAGAAGTATAAGTATCCTGAAGATGGATTTTCAGAGGTGCGAATGTTCTGGCGTTATGGTGGCGACTACCTTGGTACCATGAATAACACCAACCGGTGGGTTAAGATGTATCAAAGCCCCAAGCTAGAGTTTGTAGTCAATCAGGGTATCTGGCTGGAGGGAGAGACCAAGTTTGCCGACCTCATTCTTCCAGCCTGCACCAACTTTGAACGCTGGGACATCAGCGAGTGGGCCAACTGTTCTGGCTACATACCCCACTCATCCTATAACGTTAACCATCGGATTATAGTCCTGGAAGAGAAGTGTATTGAGCCTCTTGGAGAATCTAAAGCAGATTATGACATATTTGCTTTGGTAGCTAAGAGGCTTGGATTCTACGATAAATACACCGAGGGAGGTCTAACTGACCTAGACTGGTGCAGAAGGATGTTTGAGGCCAGTGACCTGCCCAAATACACTACATGGGAGGAGTTTTCAAAAAAAGGCTACTTTGTTGTTCCTCTGCCGAAAGATTATAAACCAACCCCAGCCCTGAGGTGGTTTGCTGAAGATAGGAAGAAGGATACGCCGGACTGGGGTCCAGTTGGGGGCGGAATATCAGGATTGCCTGACGCAGTAGGAAACATAGCTACCCAAAGCGGAAAAATAGAGTTCGAATCACAGAGCCTCAAACGTTTCGACCCGAACGACCCTGAGAGGCCACTTGTCCCCAAATATATTCCCTCGTGGGAAGGACACCATACAAAGGAGCTTGTATCTAAATACCCTCTTCAACTAATATCGCCTCATCCAAAGTATAGCTTCCACACCCACTACGATGGCAAAGAGAGCTGGATGAATGAAATTCCAGAACACCGGATTAAGAAGGAAGACGGACGTTACTACTGGGTGATTCGGATAAACCCGAAGGACGCTGACAAGAGAGGCATAAAAGACAGCGACATAGTTAAAGCCTACAATGATAGAGGCGCTGTTCTATGTGCTGCTCAGGTTACAGAGCGAGTTCCACCAGGCGTAGTCCACTCGTATGAGTCCTGCGCTATTTATGACCCTATTGGGGAACCAGGTGAATCACCAGATAGGGGTGGATGCATTAACCTGCTGACACCTCATCGGTTTATATCTAAAAACGCCTGCGGGCAGGCTCCGAATTCCTGTTTGCTTGAAATAGAAAGGTGGAGGGAGTAAGCATGACTAAATATGGTATGGTAATCGATATATCAAGATGCACTGCCTGTTATTGCTGTTTTGTTGCCTGTAAAGATGAATACTGGGATAATGATTACCCCCCCTATTCCGCACCTCAGCCGAAGCTCGGGCAATTCTGGGTAGACCTTGTGAAGAAGGAGCGTGGAACTTATCCGTGTATAAAAGTGGCTTATATGCCCGTTCTTTGTATGCAGTGCAACGATGCGCCCTGTGTTAAGGCTGCCAAGAACGGTGCTGTGTATAAAAGACCTGACGGAATAGTGATAATAGACCCGCAGAAGGCTGTTGGGCAAAAGCAAATAGTGGATGCCTGCCCCTACCATGTAATATTTTGGAACGAGGAAAAGCAGCTCCCTCAAAAATGTACCTTCTGTGTCCACCTGCTTGAAGAAGGAAAGGTCCCCAAGTGCGTCCAGGCATGTCCAACTCAGGCTTTAATATTTGGTGACCTAGACAATCCTGAAAGTGAGGTGTCCAAACTGTTAAAATCAGGTAAAGCCGAGTTCTTCCACCCTGAATATAAGGCAAAGCCCAATGTCTGCTACGTAGACCTTTATAAGATAACTAAGTGCTTCATAGCTGGTAGTGTGGTATACGGGGATACAGACGAATGCGCCGAGGCTGTAACCGTAACCCTGATAAGTCAGTCTACCGGCAAGCTAGTAAAAACTACGACTAACAATTACGGGAATTTTGAGTTTGACGGTCTGGATGTCGGAAAGTACTCGGTGAAGTTCGAATGCCCGGGATACGCATCGAAGACAGTCGACGTTGACCTGAAAACTGACAGCTACCTAGGAGAGATAACCCTTAGCAAATAAGAATTTAGAGCCGTGCAGGTATCTGCACGGCTCTCTATTACGTTCTCCGATTTCTCTCAAGCCTTATCTAGAAGTTGACCTTATCCTTCCCTTTTAAGCCGAGAATTTTTCTCGCTTCATCAGGTGTAGCTATCTCTCGACCAAGCTCTTTGGCGATTCTCACCGCCTTCTCCACTAACTCAGCATTACTCTTAGCCAGGACACCCTTACTAATGAAAATATTATCTTCAAAACCCACACGAACATGTCCCCCCATCATCATGGCTAAGGTGGCTACGTTAAATTCTGCCGGATAGCCAGCACCAATAACCGACCACTGATAGTTTTCGGCTCCAATCAACCTGTCGGCAGTATGCTTCATATACATAATATCTTCCAAAGCGGAGCCGATTCCACCCATAACCCCAGTGACAAACTGAAGCCAGATGGGAAGCTGGATAACCTTTCTTCGGATAAGATGGTAGATGTTATACAGATGACCTATGTCATATGTCTCATGTTCGGGCTTAGTGTTACTCTCCTTGAAGATTTGGCAAAACTTCTCAATATCGCCAAAGGTATTTCTGAAGACAAAATTCTTGCTCCCTACGAGCAACTCTTTCTCCCACGGGTGCTTATAGTCCTCGTCCTTATACCGGTCGGCTAGTGGATAAACTCCAAAATTCATCGAGCCCATATTGAATGTGGCTAGTTCAGGTTTAAGTTCGGGAACCACTCTCACCCGCTGCTCTGCGGTCATGTCCGGGGTACCGCCAGTCGTTATACAAACAATTACGTCGCTTTTCTGCTTTATGAGAGTAGCAATCTCCCGATACACCTCTAGGTCAGGGGTTGGCTTGGCATCCTTGGGGTCTCTGGCATGGATATGCACCGAGGCTCCACCTGCCTCTGCTACCCTTACTGCCTCATCGGCAATTTCTTTGGGTGTTATTGGTAGATAGGGTGTCTGTGTGGGGATAGTAACATTGCCGGTCAAAGCAGTCGTGATTATAAGTTTCTCCATATTTATTCATCCCTCCTCTACGGTATATTTTACCCTCATCTGATGCGCACGTCAAATTGCAACCACCGTGGGTAAAGTCTATGTTGTTTTGCCCTTTTCCCTTAGTGCCCAATCAAAGAGGTAATCTAAAAACTCTTTCCTGCGCTTTTGTGCTTTTTCAGCAGTCCATGTGTAGAAACCACGTCCTGTTTTAATACCTAGCTCACCCTTACCAACCTTTTCTTTTAGAAGAGGTGACGCATCATGCGAGTCTTCAAGATGCTTCAAAACGTAATTTTGAATGGCCAACAACATGTCAAGCCCTACCATATCAGTACCCTCTAGCGGTCCCAAAGCCGGGAGCCGAATACCAAATCCCTTCTTGATGGCATCATCAACAGTAGCTGCGTCAGCGATACCACGTTCTACAATAGAGACAGCCTCGCGGGCCAAGGCATGCTGGAGTCGGTTACATACAAACCCTGGTACATCCTTTAAAACCTTTATCGGGTGCTTACCAGCATTCTCCATCAGGTTGTAAGTTGCTTCCATAACCTCATCGGAAGTATCCTTTCCCTTAACCACTTCTACCAGTGGAATCATATAAGCTGGATTCCACCAATGAGTTGCCAGAATTCTCTCCCGGTGACGAGACTTGGCGGCAACATCTGTCGGGCTCATTACCGAAGTATTTGTGGCCAGAATGGTTTCTAGAGGACAACGTTGGTCTAAGTCCTGAAAAACCTTCTGCTTTAACTCCAGATCTTCGGCGACATTTTCGATAATGAATTGTGCGTCTGAGGTTGCCTCATCCAGACTGGTAGTGGGTTTTATCCGGCCCATGATTGAGTCAATTTCACTCTCCGAGCCAAGTCCTCTTTGGGCCATTGTAGTCAGGATCGACCTGATACTCTCGAGTCTTTTAGCTAAAAACTCGCCTTTGACATCATCTGGATGAGGTCGGTTATATAGATGAACATTGTAATTCTTAGATGCAAAAACCTGGGCAATTCCACATCCCATCAAACCAGAACCAATCACAGAGATAATCTTAATGTCTTCAGCTTTCATAAATATCCCCTTTCTAATAACTAATAGCCACCAGCATACTCACCGGCTTATTGGTCTTGTTGATGATCTCCCTACCTTCGTTGGGAGCGATATAAACTGAATCCCATGGGCCGAGGACAATCTCTTCCTTCTTGGTTTTAACCGTAATCTCTCCATCCAAGACGAAATAGACCTTTTCTGTAGGCGATTCGTCATATTCAGCTCCACCCCCGGGGAGGAAGTGGGAAAGCCCGACCCAAAACTTCTGAGACCCGGTCTCTTCCTTTCCGTGAAGCTTGAGAGCAACCATACCGAAGTGCTTAGGTGCTGCATAGGGATTAACCTGAGCCAGTTGAACCTTTTTCATATATCCCTCCTTTCCCAATATCGACAGAATGTACCAGGCGACCGGAGCTTATTGGTCCCCCTCATCCACGATGGCTACCAATCTCACTATAGACCCATCACCTTTCACCCATCGGATAGGAAAGCCAGCGATGGTAACCCTTTTACCCAAGACTTCATCTATATCACCACCTACATTCTCCCATCCCATAATTCCATTGCCCAACAGAAGCCTGTGGCACGGTTCCCACAAGGGGAAATCTTCCAAGACATCGTGCCCGGTTTCTCGCTTATACTCCTCACATATGTCCGGTCGCAATGGTCCCGGTCCATGAGGAGCAATAGCTGTAGCTAACGGGTGGTCCAACGCTTGTTGGTCAACGCCGACTGCCTTTACTCCCTTTTCAACGAACCACTCGCCTGCCTCCTTATACAATCCGGGTGAATAGCAAAAATACTCTATGCTGTCTCTGAATTTAGAGTGCCAATGGGTATGAACAATGACAATGTCGCCCTTTTCAATTTTGGGCCTTGCCTTCTCTAGATCCTCGGGCATAATTTTCTCCCACTTCTTCTTGGGAATGTCCACGATTACCCCAGTGCCGTAATATTTATCCAGGGGGATCTCATCAGTATAAGGAGTATCCTCAACCACATGGATAGGGGAATCAGCATGCGTGGAGACGTGCATAGTGTGTGTAAGTATCTGGGTTAATACCCCGGATTTAGCATGGTAATGCATGCGCTCAATCTTGACATCAGCAAAATACGGCCACAATGGCACTTTGTCACCAAAAGGCTGACTCAAATCAACAAGCTTCACTTTTCCCATAATAGATACCTCCTTTGAATGTTATTTGCTTAGTTCTCAACATGTGACTGGCACTATCTTCTCTGGCTTTGATTTTTGGTTGTGGCTCATCCGCTAAGGCAAAACCCAATCTCCCCTAGCATATTACAAACAGAGGGTAGGCTTTGTCAACGATAGTATATGCATAAGCATAATATATAGCTAAATAAGGGTGCTTTTTAAATTAGCAGAACCTGTCTCCTACCTTACTTTCTTATACCCCGTCAATTATAAACACCAAAAAACCTGTCCTCAATAGACCTCTTACTGTCCATCCGGTATACGACTTTATGTTAAGTGCTTAACCGACGCATTGACTGGTTTCTTAAAACCAAGTAATATGATTGAATAACCACACGGCAGGATACAGAGAGGCTATTTAAGAATTTGCCGCGAGGTGAGACTAATGAAAAGAAGTAAGATTATTGACCTTAGCGTTACCACAGTTAACAATCCTCCGGGGGCTTATATTCAGTCCGAGATTATATATTCAACTCATAAGGATAGTGCCGAGCTTTGGGGTAAGATTCTTAACTGGCCAGATGATTTGCTTCCCGAGAGCGGGTTCGCCGCCGTAGAGCTAGCCAAGATTAGTACCCATGCCGGGACTCACCTGGATGCCCCCTGGCATTATGGCCCAAACTCAGGAGGAAAGCCAGCCAAGACGATTGATCAAATACCACTCGAATGGTGTTACGGGGATGGTGTGCTGCTGGACTTTAGCCATAAAAAAAGGGGCGAATCTATCTCAGTAGAGGACGTTAAACAAACTTTAGATAAGATTAATTATAAGATTAAACCCTTTGACATTGTGCTGATAAGAACGGATACATCAAAACATTATGGGGAGTCAGGTTATGAGAATATGCACCCTGGTATGACTAGACAGGCTACCTTGTGGTTGATTGAGCAAGGGGTCAGGGTAATGGGAATAGATGCCTGGGGCTGGGACAGACCTTTTGACATTATGCTGGAAGAACACAAAAGTGGAGTCAAGGGTAATTTCTGGGCAGCCCACTTTGCCGGGAAAGAGAAAGAATACTGTCATATTGAAAATCTCGCCAACCTTGACCTTATTCCAGTGCCTTACGGTTTTAAGGTTGCAGTATTTCCAGTGAAGATTAAGCGAGCCAGTGCTGGCTGGACTCGAGCAGTGGCTATTATGGACGGATAAAGATATCGGGGTGAGCGAAAGACATATTACATATTAAAAGTGATAATTTCCCTTCTGGTTCAACTTTGGATTGCCCCTCTCTGATTTGTAGCCACCTTTATAGATACCGTGGGCTGTGTTGAATGTCTTGATGTTGACATAGTAAGCAGGTAATATATGCTCCTGTCACTGCATTGCAATCGGCTTTTTACTAAGTTACAAACGAACTCAGGACATTCGCCTTGAATTTACCTTCAATATTAAGTATATTACTAACAGATTTGTTTAGGGAAAAGTAATGAAAGAGAAGCCTGAAAGAAAAGAGGAGTTCAGGACTACTGTTAACGGGACTGTAGTTAAGCGGGTATATACTCCCACTGATTTAGAAGAACCCAAACCAGATACCAGCTTTCCCGGAGAGTATCCATTCACCAGGCATGTAATGCCGACTGGCTACAGGGGCAGGTTATGGACTATGCGTCAATACTCTGGATTTGCTACTGTAGAAGAAACCAATAAGCGGTACAAGTATTTATATGAACAAGGGGTTACCGGTTTTAGTATTGCCTTCCACCTGCCTACCCAATTAGGCTATGACTCAGACCATCCTCTTGCTGTTGGCGAGGTTGGCAAGTGTGGTGTAGCCATAGATTCACTTCAGGATATGGAGAGGCTTTGGGATGGCATCTCTTTAGCCGACGTGAGCACATCGATGACAATTAATGCTACCGCCCCAATTTTGTTGGCAATGTATGTTGCTGCTGCAGAAAAGCAGGAGGCAAGCCAAGAAAAGCTCAGGGGGACTGTCCAAAACGATTTATTAAAGGAATATATAGCCAGAAATACATATATCTTTGGCCCAGAGCCATCAATGCGATTGATAACAGACCTCTGCTCCTACTGCGCCCAAAACATGCCGAAATGGAATCCCATAAGCATCAGCGGCTACCATATGCGGGAGGCTGGGGCTACAGCCATTCAAGAAGCTGCCTTTACCCTTGCCAATGGAATTGCATATGCGCAGGCAATGGTAGATAAGGGAATGGCGGTTGATTCCTTTGCCCCAAGATTCTCCTTTTTCTTTGCCGCCTACACTAACCTCCTTGAGGAGATTGCCAATGAGGTTTCACGCTCAGACGGATGGGTTTACCCTCACCGAACAGCAGCCAATCAATAACATCGTCAGGGTAACCTTGCAGGCACTGGCTGCCACGTTAGGCAGTTGCCAATCCTTACATACAAACTCCTTCGATGAGGCACTGGCTTTACCCAGTGAAGAGGCAGTACAAGTTGCTTTAAGAACCCAGCAAATCATTGCCCATGAGAGTGGAATTAGTGATACTGTTGATCCGGTTGGCGGTTCTACGTTGAGTGGCTAACAAATAAGATAGAGGCAGGAGTACAAGAATATCTCGCTAAGATTGATAGTATGGGTGGCGCCTTAGAGGCAATAAAGAAGGGATTCATCCAGACAGAAATTATGCGGTCAGCTTATAATTATCAAAAGGCAGTAGATTCTGGTGAGCAGGTTGTTGTTGGCGTTAACATGTTTGCCACCGAAGACAAACCAACATTAAAGTTATTGGAGATTGATGAAGAGATAGAGAAAAAGCAGCTAAAGAGACTAAGTAAACTGAAGCGTGAGAGAGACAATAAGAGAGTAAGCCAGGTTTTGGATAAGGTGCGCCAAGTGGCAGAAGGTGACCAGAATATAATGCCGGTGTTAATTGAGGCGGTTAAAGCTTATGCTACAGTTGGGGAAATAACTGACGCGCTTCGTGAGGCGGTTAAAGCTTATGCTACAGTTGGGGAAATAACTGACGCGCTTCGGGATGTGTTTGGCGAGTATAGAGAGCCAACCATAGTCTAATTTGTTAAGAGGAGAGCATTTGCTATGCGAGGTAAAAAAATACGAGTCTTGATAGCTAAACCTGGCTTAGATGGGCACGATAGAGGGGCTAAGGTGATAGCACAGGGTTTGAGGGATGCTGGGATGGAGGTTATTTATCTCGGGCTAAGGTTAACACCAGAGCAAATTGCTGAAGCAGCTATACAAGAAGACGTGGATGTGGTTGGCTTAAGTTGTCTGTCTGGAGCTCACATGGCTTTGCTGCCCAAAACAGTGAAGCTCATTAGAGAGCAGGATAATAAGGATATTCTGTTCATCGGTGGCGGCATTATACCTGAGAAAGATATTCCTAAGCTGAGAGAGGCTGATATTGCCCAGGTATTTGGACCAGGTGTACCCCTCTCCGAAATTATCGATTTCATTAAGACAAGGCTGGAGGTAAAAATTAATGATAGTAAGGATTGACCATATAGGTATTGCAGTGAACAGCATAGAAGATACGGTAAAGCTGTATTCAGATGGACTCGGATTAGAGATTGAGGATATAGAAATTCTGGAAGAGGAAAAGGTTAAGACGGTAATGATTCCCGTAGGCGAGAGTAAGATTGAGTTGATAGAGTCGACTGACTCAGAAGGACAAATCGCCAAGTACATCAAAAAGAAGGGCGAGGGAATACATCACCTGGCCCTGGAAGTGCAAGATATTCAGGATATGCTCAAGACATTAAAGGAGAAGAATATCCCCTTGATTGATGAACAGCCAAGAGTTGGAGTTGGAGGGTCTAAGATTGCCTTCCTACACCCCAAAGAAACAAAGGCACTAATTGAATTGGTGGAGCATTAAATGGTTGAAGATAGCCAAGCAAAAGAAAAACAATTAGCTGAGTTAGAGGAACGCCGCCAGCAAATAAAGGAGATGGGGGGGAAAGGGCAGGTAGAAAAGCAAAAAGCAAAGGGCAAGCTAACAGCGCGACAACGAATAGACATGCTGCTGGATGAAGGAACATTTTGTGAGATTGGAATATTTGCCAAAAGCAGAGGTGCAACTTCTTCTGGGAAAGTAGCAGCTGATGCAGTAGTTACCGGCTACGGAGAAATTGATGGGAGACGCGTGTATATCTACTCTCAGGATTTTACAAGCATGGGAGGCACACTGTCAGAAATGCACGGAGAGAAAATTTGCCACATATTAGATAGTGCAATGAAAGCTGGCTGTCCCATCATAGGTATTAATGACTCCGGAGGGGCAAGGATTCAGGATGGTGTTGACAGTCTAAGTAGTTTTGGTAAGATTTTCATGAGGAATACACTAGCCTCAGGAGTAATACCTCAGATATGTGCTATCTTGGGACCAACTGCTGGGGGTGCAGTATACTCTCCAGCGTTGATGGATTTCATATTTATGGTTAAAGAGATAAGTCATGCCTTTATCACTGGGCCACGGGTAATTAAGGCGGTAATGGGAGAGGAGGTTAGTGAGGAGGAGCTGGGTGGAGCTAACGCTGTCCAGAGAAAGGCAGGGGTCGCTTGTCGTTCCGAAAATAGCGAGATGGAATGTTTTCAAAGCATAAAGGAGTTGCTAAGCTATTTGCCTTCAAGCAATAAGGAAAAGCCAAAAAGAATGGACCGGGGAGATAATCCACAGCGTATAGATAAATCTCTATTCGATATTGTTCCAGCCAACCCAAGCCAAGTCTACGACATGCATAAAATAATTGAGAGGGTATTTGACCAAAGGCAGGATTTCAGCAAAAACTACTTTGAGCTATTCCCGAGCTTCGCGACTAACATTATCACCTGTTTTACCAGGTTGAATGGTTGGTCGGTGGGTATAATAGCGAATCAACCTATATCAAAGGCCGGCTGTCTAGATATTGACGCCAGTGATAAAGCATCCAGGTTTATCAGATTCTGTGACGCCTTCAATATCCCGATTATCACACTGGTCGATGTCCCCGGATACCTACCAGGAACAGGCCAAGAATGGGGTGGGATAATTAGGCACGGAGCAAAGATGCTTTATGCCTATTCTGAGGCAACAGTGCCAAAGCTAACCATTACTATTAGAAAAGCATATGGCGGTGCTTACATCGGAATGTGTAGCAAGCATTTAGGGGCTGATTTTGTTTTTTGCTGGCCCAACTCTGAACTGGCAGTAATGGGAGCCGAGGGGGCAGCCCCAATAATATTCAGAAAAGAGCTGGAAAAGGCAGATAATCCTGAGGAATTACTAAAACAGAAGGTAAAAGAATATAGAGAAGAATTTGCCAATCCCTATAAAGCCGCCGAGCACCTGCACATTGATGATGTGATTGACCCGGCAGAAACAAGACCTAGACTGATAACAGCTTTGGAAATGACCATAGATAAAATAGAAGACAGACCACGGAAGAAGCATGGCATTATGCCAGCATAACTGGAAATACTTGCCTTCAGTGTTATTTTCTGCTATATTAATTGTGTCTTTATGGGGCTGTAGTTCAATCGGGAGAACGTTTGACTGGCAGTCAAAAGGTAGGGGGTTCGAATCCCCCCAGCTCCACCAAATTTTAAGGCTAAAATACCCCCAACGTTGATTAAGATAAAAACGGCATTCCTCTTTGTGCTAATATTTTGCTAATAATTGTTTTTA
>SMTZ1_10033367_pt1 | contig 12936 bp, 15 predicted proteins | sample DeeMarSWOR136_30_FD_25667 | JGI IMG/M metagenome (IMG submission 25667) | reverse complement strand
TGGCTATCTCGATCGCGGTTGTCTACATTCCATCCTACTTCAGGGTGGTGCGAAGCCAAGTTCTAACAATAAAGGAACTGCCTTACACTGAAGCTGCAAAAGCAACAGGCGCAAAAGGGCGCACAATACTTCTTCGTTACATTCTGCCAAACGTGGTTCCCTCAATAATAGTGGTGGCCACAGTCAATTTTGCAGACGCTATTCTAACGGCAGCAGGCTTAACCTTTGTAGGGTTGGGAGTAGGAATAGATGTTCCAGATTGGGGTTGGGACTTAACCAAGGGTTTTGAGCTTCTGCCAAGTGGTGCATGGTGGGTCATAACTTTTCCTGGCATCATGATCGTTCTTCTCGCACTGGGATTCACTCTAATCGGAGAAGGACTAAACGAAATGCTGAACCCAAGACTTGAGAAATGATGTGATCTGTATGCCATTGTTAGAAGTTGACTCCTTGACAATAGAATACCGGACTAAAAGAGGAACAATTCGAGCCGTAAATAACTTATCCTTCACTCTGGAAAAAGGCGAAACACTGGGACTAGTTGGTGAATCTGGTTCCGGAAAATCCACCCTGGGGCTCTCAATAATTCGCCTAGTTCCTCGTCCAGGCGTAATTGTTGGCGGTCACATAAGAATTGATGGAACAGACATATTGGGTCTCTCAGATGAAGAGATGCGTTCTCTCCGAGGGAAGAAAATCGGTTTGGTATTTCAGGATCCCATGACTTCTCTGAATCCCGTTAAGAAAGTTGGAGCGCACTTCGTTGAGTTGATACGCGCCCATGAACCTGAAACAAGCGAAAAAGAGGCGCTTGAACGCACCGAAAAGGCACTAAACGATGTAGGAATATTGTCTGAGCGAATAGATGATTATCCACATCAATTTAGCGGTGGAATGCAGCAACGTATTATGATAGCTTTAGCAATTGCCCTTAACCCTGATTTAGTGATCGCTGACGAACCCACTACCGCTCTAGACGTTATAGTTCAGGCGAAGATATTGGATCTTTTGGGCTCTTATCCTCATAACTCACGATTTAAGCATTGTCTTGGAGAGATGTGATAAAATCCTTGTGATGTATGCTGGCAGTCTTGTTGAATATGCAGACAGCGGTGAACTGTACAGAAATCCGAGGCACCCATATACGCGGGGGCTTCTACGAAGTATACCAAATATCGAATTGGCAGAACAGAAGCTGGAGGCTATTCCCGGTGTTCCCCCAAATCTGCTTAATCCCCCAAAAGGCTGTCGCTTTTCATCTCGCTGTTCCATTGCTAGCAAAGAATGCTGGGTAGAAGAGCCTTCAATTGTTGAGTCTAGCCCAGGACACTTCGTGAGATGCTTTAGGGAGGAACGTAACCTTGAGCGCAGTTATGACCATTGAAGAATTAAGAAAGTATTTTCCGGTTCAGAAAAGCTTCTTCGAGAAACTGTTCACTCGAACTAGAGACTTTGTCAAAGCAGTTGATGGTATCAGCTTTTCAATAAACAGCGGAGAGGTATTTTCATTGGCTGGTGAAAGTGGTTGCGGGAAGACAACGGTTGGAAAGCTTCTTGTGAGGCTTCTCGAACCTACTGGGGGTAAAATATTCTTTGATGGAAAAGATATTACGCATCTTAAAGGTGAAGAACTCAGGTTACAGAGAAGAAAGATACAGATTATTTTTCAAGACCCCTACGCATCACTTAACCCCAGAATGAGAGTAGGAACCGCTATCGGTCATCCACTTGAAATCCATAATTTGGCAAGCGGGATTGAGAAGAAAGAAAAAGTCTTGAAAATTCTCGAAAAGGTTGGCTTAACACCCGCCGACCAATTCATTAATCTTTATCCACATCAACTGAGCGGGGGGCAGCGGCAACGGATCGCTCTCGCCAGATCAATTATAACAGAACCGGAGTTTGTTGTAGCAGACGAACCTGTCTCCATGATCGATGTTTCCCTCAGAACAACCCTTATCGATCTTATGCTTGAATTAAGAAAAGAACTTGGATTAACATATCTTTTTATTACTCACGATCTAGCTGTTGCCAAATACATATCGGATAGAATAGCCATCATGTATCTGGGAAAAATTATTGAATTAGGTAAAAAAGAAGCCATCTTCTCAAATCCTTTGCATCCATACACACAAGCCTTACTCTCGGCTATTCCAGTTCCTGATACTGAACGAAAGCGAAAAACTATAGAACTTAAAGGAGAGGTTCCCTCGGCGATTAAGATACCTTCAGGATGCCGTTTCCATCCACGTTGCCCAAAAGCTTTTCACAGGTGTCCCATTGAAGAACCTGTTATGTTGGAAATTGAGAGGAACCACTTCGTTGCTTGCCATCTATACTAAATGCGCGCGCGTCTGAGGTGAGGACTGAAAGTGCTTGGTGTAATCTCAATTATTGTGGCTGCGTTTTGCTGGGCTTTGGGTGCTTCTTTATACAAGAAGGCAATCCTTGATATGAACCCATTAAAGTTTAATTTGCTTAGAAGCATTTCTGCTCTGATATTCGCTTTTCTGATGCTACTTCTTCTAGGGAAATGGGGCCTACTTTCTGAGCTGGACTTGATGTCTCTAGCTATTATTGGCGCCTCATCTATTCTGGTACTGGTTGCTGGAGACACATTCTATTTCATTGGATTAAGAACTGTTGGTGTAACAAAGACTGTTCCGATAGCTTATTCCTATTCGATCTTTGTTGTCTTACTTAGTTTTCTTTTTCTAGGGGAAGAAATTACTGGTTCAATAGTTTTTGGGACAATTGCCATTTTCTTGGGAGTTTGGCTAGTGGCCAGCAAAGCAGTAGATCAAGCCTCTAGACAAGGTTTCGCAAAGGTTGGCGTTCTTGCAGCTTTAGGAACCTCCTTATGTTGGGCGTGTGGTATTGTACTTTTCAAGGTTATTTTGGCAAATAATGATCCCTTCGTCTTAGCTGCAGTTAGGATGCTCTTTCTTTTTCCAACACTTGGAATATTGTTGGCTATCCCAACAAGAAAAAAATCTCCGAGCAGACAATCTGCAAAGTCCCGGATATCTCTCGCTCTTCTAAGCGGTTTGATACCAATATTGTGGCTCCTATTTCGTCTATAACCCCCATCTTTTCCGCGATAATTGCTATGTTTTATTTGAGAGAAACCCTTGCCAAGAAAGTGTTCTTTGGAACCCTTCTTGTGACGGTCGGAACAATAGTTCTCCTTATGTAACAAGAATTCTTGGCTATCATCGCAACTTCATCGAGGACGTTTTCCTTTACCTTCAAGTCAGGAAGGCGACTGATTCCTGAAAAAAGCTGTTTTTCATAGTTTGGTGAGATGCGAAAAAAACAGGATAATTGTTATGGATTGCCTTGAGGGGATGAGGCGGTTCCTTGAGGATGGGGAAGTGGATGTGATTGTGACTTCTCCGCCATACAATTTGGGAATAAAATATAACTCGTATGACGACACGGTTTCCAGAGGGCAGTATCTTGACTGGATGGAAACGGTGGCAGAGGAATGTAAACGCGTTCTCAGCGACACTGGCTCATTCTTTTTGAACATTGGGTATAAGCCGAAGGACCCGTGGGTTGCCTGGGAGGTGGCTTTTAGGTTCAGGAAGCATTTCGTGTTGCAGAACGTTATTCACTGGATAAAATCGATTGCGATACCACAGGAGGATGTTGGCGATTACCCGAACGTCAGGGGAGACATCGCGGTGGGGCACTTTAAGCCCGTCAACAGCGAACGTTTCGTGAACAAATGCCACGAGTATGTTTTCCATTTCACCAAAGACGGCGAAGTCAAAGTTGACAAGATGGCTGTGGGTGTGCCATATCAGGATAAGAGTAACATTGGAAGGTGGAAAAGGGCGGTTCGAGACCTCAGAGACCGGGGGGACACATGGTTTATTCCGTATGAGACAATCTGGTCCCGGAAGAGGCAGAGACCGCATCCGTCCGCGTTTCCGCCCAAGCTGCCGATGATGTGCATCAAGTTTCATGGGTTAGAACGGACCAAGCTTGTCTTAGACCCGTTCATGGGAATCGGCAACACGGCGATTGCTTGCCTGAGGCTGGGCATCGACTACATCGGCTTCGAGATAGACCAATCCTACGCAGAAACTGCTGAACAGCAAACAAAGAAAAACTTGTCATCCTAGTTTGCTGATAGAATAGCTGCCGTGTAGGTATTCCTAAAGTTTTTCCACGATGTAAAGAATCAACAAGATGGGTAACGCAGACAGATTAAGATATATTGAAGCCCTTCATCCATTTTTCAATTAGTTCCTCGGGCCAATCGATTTCTTTCAATTTTTCTTCTATATTCTGATGGTTTATTAGAACTTCACCGTATTGTTCATTGAAGTTGGACAAATTTCCTTTCTCACGCTTTTCAGAAATGACATCATCTGGAATCAGGAATGGCTTTTTGTTCTTAGCGCTCCATCCAATGAATAGCGGGACGAAATTTTCACTGATGTAAAGAAAAACATTGGAAATCTCATTTTCTATCGACTCTTCCTCCGACGTAGATTTCTTTCCCGCCGATGGATTGCTCACCCATGACGGAAGATTCAGAATATCCATAATGTGACGTTCATAATCCTCTGAGCTTGACAATGTTTCTGGCAAATGACTATATTCTTCCCAGATACCAATCGTGTGCGTATGCCCATATACAACAGTCAAAAACCTTTCCGGATCAAGTAAATCCTCAAAATTTACCCACACTTTATCGCGTCTGTCAGTCGCAGCCGCGCGAGCGGTAATGGGTTCATATCTTATGGTTCTAAGTTTGTTCCACAGAGGTCTCGCGACCTTGAAGGCTAAAAACGGTAGCGAAATAGAGAATAACAAAGCACATAACATCATGTTTGCAATCCCCCCCAATCCAGCCAAAACAGTTGCAAAATCAATAAAGAATAGGGCTGCTATAACCCATGCCCAATTTCCGAAAGCAAGCGCTGGCCTTCGCCAAAGCACCATTAATTTCCAGGTTGGCAACTCGAAATGCTTGTCAAATTGATGGCCATGCAAAAAGCAATAATCATAATCCCCTTTTGTAACCCAATACTCATCTTCAATGATTTCAATATCTGCGGTGCCCAGGGGATACCTTCCCTTAATGCTTATAAGGTCACGATCATGGTTTCCCAATACATAGATCTTCTCACAATTCAATTCTGACAATAATTGGATTATGTGTATTGTTGACGCAAAAATGGATTCATCTGAAGCAGTCCAAAGTTCCAGTATATCGCCCAGAAGAATTATCTTCTCAGGCGGCTCAAGCTCCAATGGCGCCTCAACATCCGCTGAACGCCAGTCTCCGATTTTCAGCGTCTTTTTCTCGCCTTTTTCCAGTTCTTTGATCCAATTCAAGAAATCCGCAAAAGCATTTGGGTCACAAGCTTCAGTTTTTGTACTTAACCCGAAGTGGGTGTCTGCAACAACAATTATACTCTTCTTCTTATCCCCCAAAGAAATCGACCTTTTTGAAGGGTATGACTGTTTCCGCCAAGAAAATAAATGCTTTGTGGGTGCTACCTAAATTTAATCCTTCTTGGAATCCATTGTGGGAAAATCGGAAAGTGGAGGACGAGTCGTCAGATTAGATTGATCTGAAATCCAATAAGAAAAACGAAAAATAGTTGGTCTTCAACGAATATTTGTTATTAGGCTCCTAAATATGAATGTGTTCGCTGGCGGCAACGGGCCAGATTTGGCTCGTTGTTGGGCAAGTTATTTAACCTGATTGTGGGATATGTTGGGTATTAAAAGGGCAAAAAAATGGGTTTGGAGAGGGTATCATGCCTATGGCATACGTTTTGATAACCACTGAGACGGGTGCAGTGGACAGCGTTCTGGAATCCCTGAAAGAGATGGACTTTGTCAAAGAGACCTTCATGGTTTACGGGGTTTATGACATTATAGCCACGGTTAAGGCAGAAACAATGGATAAACTCAGGGAAATTGTCACTTGGAATCTGCGAAGCTTAGACAAAGTCAGGTCAACCTTAACCATGATAGTGGTCGAAGAAACAGAGTGAACACACTTCTTTTTCTTAGAATCTTTATTTTTTCAGTCAATTGACCAGTCACAATCTTCTTTGGAAGCGCTTTTAACGTATCTTCTAAGGTTAGAGAAAACTTTTATGACGCAACCTTGCCAAAAGCTGCTGGGAAACCAAAATAACGCCACCTATCGTCAGGAAGACCGCTGTCAAAGGAAGAAACAATGTAACATAAGCGCTTCTCCACCAACGAACAGAACCGTCATAATGCCACATCTGCTCAAGCGTCCAATCAGCGCTGATCGACAGCCCCTCATAATCATGCATCGCAGAAATCGAATGCCCCAAAAGGCTGACCCCAATTACCAGAAACAAAACTCCCAGTAAAGCAGACACTCTAAACCGATTCCTTATGGTCAGGCGATTCAGTTCAGCCACTTCTTTTGCCTCTAGCCAGTGCCCCTATGCTCACCTGACCAAAGATATTCATTATTTTGATAATCGCCATAAAACAAAATCCGTAATATCCACGGGCAGGCAACATCCTCTCAATTCCTAACCACGTAAAGGCAACCAACTCTGAGAACATTGAAAATCTTATATAGGTCAACGTTGCCTTTTACAGTTGAGTATCATGGCTGAAATTTGTCCTACCTGCGGCCTACCCTTAGATATTTGTGTCTGCGAAGAAATCGGCAAAGAACAACAACGAATACGAGTGCGCTTAGAAACCAGAAAATGGGGAAAAGCAGTAACCATTGTCGACGGCATCAGCAACAAAGAAGCAAACCTAAGCCGCCTAGCCCAGAAACTCAAAGCTTTCTGCGCCTGCGGAGGAACAGCAAAAAACGAGGAAATCATCCTGCAAGGCGACCACCGAGACAAAGTCAGAACGTACCTCATACATCAGGGCTACCCAGAAGAAAACGTTGAACTTCAATAACAGAAGAGAGAAACAAGATGGGTATACTCGCAGATTTCCGCGAAGTACTGAGAGGGCTGAAACATAAGAAAGTAGGCGAGGCAACAATCAACGTTTGCCCAAAATGTGGAAGCAAAGAAATATTTCACACGAATCCATGGTTGTACGGAATAAGCCCTAGACAGTATGCATGCGCAGAATGTGGGTACACGGGACCCATAGTTATGGAGCTGACAAAAACTTATACCTGTTCCGGACAGTAACCTCAGTTACACCCGCAGCCTCAGCAATATCCTTCTGAGTCTTCTTCTCATTCTTCACCAAACAAGCAATATACAGCGCAGCAGCAGCCAACCCCATAGGATCCTTGCCGGCAGCGGCACGCCTTTTCCTAGCTTCGTGAAGAATTTTGATGGCGTGACCCTGCGTCTGACCAGAGATGCCTGTTCTCTCAGCGATTTTAGAAACGTATGTTAGGGGGTCAGCGATCGGCATCTGAACATTCAGCTCTCTTAGCAGCAGGCGGTAGCAGCGAGCCACGTCCTTTTTGTCCACAAAACTGGCTTCAGCTATCTCCCGAAGGGTTCTGGGGGTTCCGGTGGTTCGGCAAGCGGCGTACAGAGATGCAGCGGCTATGGCTGCGATAGATCTGCCTCGCACCAGTCCTTTGTCCAAAGCCTTACGGTAGATGATTGCGGCTTTCTCCTTGACTGGACCGGGAATGTATGATTTGTCGGAGAGGCGATCCAGCTCAGCCATGGCTTGGGCAAGATTTCGGTCTATGGAGGAGTGAACTCGGGAGCGTATCTGCCATTTCCGGAGTCTCCACATCTGCAGTCTCGTGGATAGTGGAAGCTTGCGTCCGAATGCATCGCGGTCCACGCGTCCTATGGCTGTTGATAATCCTTTGTCGTGAACAGAGTATGAGGTGGGCACTCCAACGCGGCTCCTGGACGCCTTTTCTTCTTGAGTGAAGGCTCGCCATTCTGGACCCTTATCCATCATCTGCTCTCGGACAACCAGACCGCAGCCTCCGCAGATGGTCTCGCCAGTATCATAATCGTGGATAAGATTAGGGCTTCCACATTCAGGGCATTTTTCGGTTACTCTGCGGGAAATATCTTTTTTTTGCGTAACTTTTCGCCTCTCGGCAATTTTTTTGGCGAGAATTCCGTTTCTAACGTGATTCGGATTCGTCTTCCTTTTGGGGTTCAGAATCGTCCATCTGGACCCGCCGTAGATACCCTGAGGATATGACTTAATATATAAGCATTACGATTTGTCGTCCAGTACTTGGTATCAAGTGAGCTAATACGTACAGAAACCCCTTTTTTCCATCCATTTTGGTTCCCGAAAAGGGTGGTGATGAGAGATTTATTAATGAGAACCGAACTTTCCTGTAACATAGCAGAAGATTAAGCCCGGTGGTGTAGCGGTCAATCATGGAGGGCTCTGGACCCTCTGACGGGAGTTCGAATCTCCCCCGGGCTACCACTACATATGTTTTGGAATATTTTCCTCAAGTTTTTACGTTAAGTTTATAGTTTTGTCTTAAGACTTCTTGGCTATACTGGGGTTCATGAGTTTGGGTAAGCGTAAGTGTGTGGGTTGTGGTGCCGATTTGGGTGATGAGGACGTTTTGAAGATAATACTTGAGGACGGTTCATGCGAAGTGTTTCCTTTACCTACCTGCCCAGAATGTCTCAAAAAAGAGCTGATAAAAAGGGCGCGCCGTTAACAAACGGGCTTATGGTGTTTTCTAACTTTAAATATCCTGGGCAACCACACATTTACTGGAGTGTGGAAGAACGAAAAAAGTTGAATTCGAGCCAGCTGATTCCCTCCACAGAAACTGGATATGCTACACCAACAAATATGACGTCAACGAAGACGTTAAGGCTCTAAGTCAGCTGTTGAACTCTTCGCATGTCGCCCGCAACGAAGAAGAGGTTTTGGATGCACTTTACGATTCAACTTTAGCTGTCTTGGATTCAGCAACACAACTGGACAGTGAACAGAAAACTCGTGCACTCTACTTCTCGTATAATCTGTGCGCATGTGAAGAATGCCAAAAAGAGTGCGGGGCGCACATCAACAGAAAGGGGCAGATTCGCATATCAAAAAACTTCTTTCACAACACCCTAAACCACGAGGTGCCTCCGCCAATTGGGCTTCTTGAGCTGATGTACACCATACTCCATCAACTGTTGCATGGCATTTTCCCAGAACACAACGAAGAAACAATCAATGAAAAGACCGAGCAAACATGGAAAAGCGGAATGACCGAACTAGCGAAAGAAAAACTGAATCACAACAGTTAACCATGGCACACAGTTTTGCACGGTTAGCCGGTAGGAACCGAAAGTCAGAGCGCTGGAGGGTGACGGAGCCGTTTTCTGTAGAGCATAATTGCCAGTAGCGTTGCTGTCATGAATAGAGGCAGAATCATCCATGCTTGAAACTCGGGGACAGACTCAGAGGCTACGATTTCGATGGTGTGACTGCTGTGAATGTAGCTGATGTGAAACGTGTAATGTGTTTCGTTATATGTTTGGCTGTAGTCATCGCCCTCCACTAAGGCGTATCCATCCATTCTCAGGGAGAAAGTGCCCCAAAGCAAATTGTCCGGAACTACAACATCACAGGAACCGAATGTTCCGGTTTTGCCGGTTACCTCTAGGCTCAGCTGCTTTTCTGCTTGATTGAACTCGAACCCTAATATGGTGGAGCCGCTGTTCACCGTCACCGGGTAGGCGTCGCTGTCAATATATGGGTAGAACACCTGCTCTAAACCAACTCTCCGAAAATGAACGTTCAAAGTTTCTACCGTGCCATTTTCTGCAGTTTCTGAGGCGCCAATGCTCCATTTAACGGGTAAACCCGTCGACCTTTCCCAATAATAATTTTCAGAACGAGGCTGACCATCAAGCGTGTACGAAAGATTCAGATGATTAGCCTCCATCATTGCGTCCCCATACTTCAGGAGAACAGTTTCGTTTACAGAGAAAGAGCCTTCAGAAGTCCCATTCTCATTCACCCAATCCGGATATATCAGGGCACCCGCGAAGATGTTTGCTGGAATAACAACTAAAACTCCAGTGCCGCCCCCGTCACTCAAATCTACCCAAGACGTGCCTGTTTCTGTGGTTCCATTAAGCAGGTCTCTATCGAATCTGAATGTAACGTTGGTTCCAGAAATCTGTTGAACTGTAATGGTTTCAAGGTAGTCGACAGTGAATGGGGTGGACGTGGTTAAATTGCCGTCGCTGTCCCTTACAGTTCTGCTGATCGCGTAGGTGTAGTCAGCGGTCTGCCCAAAAGCGACACCAACGTTTACGTCAGCTGAAGCAAATTCTACGCCTGAAAAAAGCATAACCACGAGCATGAGAATCAGCGGCAGAACAATTTTTCGGTTCACAGCAACTCACACCAGCCATACAAGTGGGTTTTGTATGTATGCTCTTACATCTATTAAGGTTGTGATTCCAGAGGAAACCGAAAACGGAGAAGAAGGCACACAGTCTCCCTAATGACAGATTAAGCAACTTAGGTGAGGGGGCAATTGGACTAAAAGTTTTCAATTGTGTATATATTAAACTGTGCACCCATTATATTTTTGATGAGCACATGAACCAGCGCCAGAAACTCTTTGTAGCCGCAACAGCCATAATCGTCCTAACGGCGGTGTTTGCCTCCGCTTTCTACTCGCAGCAAAACAGAACAGAAAGTGATGCACTGAAAGTTGTAGCCACATTCTATCCCCTCGCCTTCTTCGCCCAACAGATAGGCGGAGAAGAAGTAGCCGTCACTCAGCTTATACCCGACAACATGGAGGTACACACTTGGCAGCCATCATTCGCTGACATTCTAGCCGTAGACGAGGCTGAGGTGATAATCTACAATGGTGCATCTCTTGACCACTGGTTCGAAGAGGAAATTCTTTCCAACATCGATTCAAGCAACAAAATCATCGTGGAGACCGCCAAGGGAGTACAGCTTATCGAAACCGAAACAGAACATTCTGATGAGCACGAACATGAGGGACTCTATGACCCCCACACATGGGTAAGCCCCTTCTTGGCGAAACAGCAGGCTCAAAGCATATACGAGGCTCTGATCCAAAAAGACCCAGATCATGAGGGCTACTACAGTGAACGCTGGCAAAACCTGAAGACACGATTCGAAGAACTGGACAACAACTACCTGACTGGACTCTCAACCAAAAGTAAGGAGGACGTTTTCGTTGCCCACGCTGCCTTCGGATACCTCGCTGACAGGTACGGCTTCAAGCAGCATGGGGTTATAGGCATCTCCGCGGATCAGCAGCCTAGCGCCCAAGTTTACGCCAACCTCGTCGACACGATGATGGAGCATGAAACCTATGTGGTGTATGTGGATCCCGTTTACACAGCTGAATCTGTTCAAACCCTCAAGAACGATTTGGAGACCCGCACAGACCAGAATGTGCAGATTCTGAAGCTCTACTTCATGCTCGGCTCCATAGACGGCCTAGATTACTTTGGACAACAGGAGAAGAATTTGGAAAACCTAAAGATAGGATTAGAAGCTTCATAGGAATAAGGCAAAGTTGAAATGAAATGGCAGACAATAGTCAATCGGGCGTCATGAAAAAAGAAACTCCCATACTGGAGGTTTCAAACCTCTACGTGAACAGGTCAGACTCTTCGGTTATCGAACACGCCGATTTCACAATCCACAGAGGAGACTACGTTGGAATAGTGGGTCCCAACGGGGGAGGCAAAACCACTCTTCTCTTAGCCCTCCTGAACATTCTGCCCAGAACCAAGGGAACAATCCGTCTCTTCGGACAGAACATAGAGTCATTCTCCGACTGGGAAAAAGTTGCCTACGTGCCGCAGCACGCAGTCAATTTTGATCAAAATTTTCCTTTGGCAGTAAGAGAGCTGGTGTCCCTTGGCAGGGTGAACCGGAGCAACATGGGAAGAACGTTGAAGCGAAATGACTGGAAAGCGGTAGATGAAGCCCTTGATTTTATGGGGATATCTGAGATTGCGACTAAGAGGATTGGGCAGCTTTCTGGGGGGCAGAAGCAGCGGGTTTTTGTGGCTAAAGCTTTGGTTAGGAATCCTGAAATCATTTTTTTGGATGAGCCGGTGGTTGGCGTGGATGCGGAGACTCAGGAGAAGTTCTACAAGAAACTTAGCGACCTCAACATTGCCAGGGGCATCACCATTCTGATAGTGACTCATGATTTGACAGCGGTTTTCTGTCGGATGTCCAAAGTTATGTGCATCAACAAATGGGTGAACGTGGCTGAAATAACCGAGGCATTGGAGCCCGAAGAGGTTCTGAGGAAAGCCTACGGCGAGCACTTCCACTTTGTCTTCCACGGGCATGAATGCAGGCGGGTTTTCGAAGATGAATGAGCTCGTTGAGGTTTTCAGGCTTCTGGAGTTCCAGTTCTTTCAGCATGCGCTGCTGGGCGGGACTATAGCGGCTTTGGCTTGCGCGTGGGTTGGTCTCTTCTTGATACTGCGGAAGGAGGCTATGATAGGCGATGGGATAGCGCACACCGCTTTTGGTTCTGGGGGTTAATCCGATTTTGACTTCGCTGCTTGTTTCGATTTTAGCTGTTTTGGGCATATCTTACATGAGACGGAAAGGTTTGGCTCAGTCTGACTCTGCTATAGCTGTGATGTTGGCGGTGGGGTTTTCTGTGGGTTTGATCATAATAAGCTTGGCTGGCGGATTCAATGTTGAGCTGTTCAGTTTTCTTTTCGGCTCAATCCTCACCATCGACCAGACCGACCTAGTTATAGTGTCGATTTTGGGAATCTCGACGATACTGATTCTGGGAATCTTCTACAAGGAGCTTCTCTCCATCACCTTTGACGAAGAGGACGCCCGGCTGATGGGCATCCCTGTCCGTCCGCTGTCGCTAGCCTTCAACCTGTTGGTGGCAATCACAATCGTGCTTTCAATCAAAGTGATAGGGGTGATTCTTGTAGTCGCCCTCCTAGTTTTGCCTGGGCTCTCGGCTCTTCAACT
>SMTZ1_10005318_pt1 | contig 12936 bp, 8 predicted proteins | sample DeeMarSWOR136_30_FD_25667 | JGI IMG/M metagenome (IMG submission 25667) | reverse complement strand
CCGTTCCCATGTGCCTCCTATTGTATGCCCTACAGCGATGCCCGGTTGCAGTTCCATCGTGGGTCTGACTGCGGCGACTTCCAGGGCTTCGCACGTTGCCCGAGCGATATCTCCGCCGCTCAGGATCAGGCCACCAATCTCCCACCGCTTCATGACCTTGACTGCTATCGCTGCCAGAATGCCGGCAGCGGAGTCCTTCAGGGTGGGGGCATGGCGGCTCAGTGTTGTCGCAATGGCAGTGCTCTTTCCACAACTGATGAGGCTGCCGGCTTCCCTGGCTAGCTGGTTCATTCTCGCTGCCCTACCCTTCTTGGAGAGGAACTGGTCCGGCTCGACTGTGATGAGCGGGAGATGTAGCGAAGCCTCCGCCTTTCGTAGCTGATTGATGGTTGCGTCGTTGCGGCTCCCGATAACCAGGAGGACAGGCTTCCCGCTTGTCGCAGACTTCGCGTGCGTCATGTCCTGGCTTCTATGGCCAAATGCGATGGGCAACTCGCCGGCCAGTCCTGCCGAGCCGCACGGCAGCCAGGTAGTGCTCCCCAGGGCTAGGGCCTGAGCGAGATACCTCAGGTGAATCTGCTCGGCAGCGTCCACTACCAGGACGCTGTGATCGCTGTCTGCTATGTACTGCGCGATGTGTGACGGTCCTCTTATCACCTCCTCTAGCCTCACCGTTCCTACCTGAAAGCCGCATTGCTTGTGGAGCAGCGTCGGTATGTGAGCCTGTGTCACAGGGGAGCTAGGGTCATTTGCGAAACAGGTTTTGCTCACAGGTACGTTATCGACCAGGAGCCTTCCGTCGATGACGGTGCGCTTGTTGGCAGGAAAAGCGGGGCAGACTATTGCTTTCTCGGTGCCCAGCGTGTCCATCAATGCTCGCAACTCAGTGCCGATGTTTCCACGAAGGGTGGAATCGACTTTCTTGTAGATGTACATGCCTAGGAACTTGGAGGCCTCTCTCCTTGCCTTCCTGTAAGCAGTATCTGGGTCATCGGCTCTGCTATCAGTGCTGACGACCACCACTGCGGCTGGCTGTCTGATTGTGCCTTCGAATGAGATGACAGTATCCAGGCCGAGCTTGGCAAACCCTACGCCTGTATCCATCGCGCCCGTCAGGTCATCGGCGATGATTCCGAACCGCTTGGCTAATGCTGTCTGCTGCATTCTCTTTCGTAATCCTAGTGGCCACGGCCAGCAGTGTCAATTCCCTACGTACGATGTTTCACCAGCGCGGCCGAAGTGACATGAAGGCACGGGCTCTGGCTGAGTGACAGGCTGCCTGTGTCTGCGCTCGCAGGGTGACTGCCTGTTGATAGTGGTGCAACTAGCGGAGGCCCTGCCGCCGCTAGGCCCTCAAGAGTCTGTCTCGGGCACGCAGAACCGCTCCACCGGTGGAGAGCAACCTGCAGGTGAAGGAAAGCTCGGCATTTCCCTCGGTAGGTACTGCCGACACAGGTGAACGCGGAGCCTCAGACTCCCTCGAGCGTAGCCAGCTGGGCAAGGGCGTCATACTTGTAGTCGGCCGGCGAGCTAACGCGAAACGTGTCGGGCAGTGTGACGGGAGGTTCGCCCTTCACCGATTTCACGAGTTCAAATGCCTTCTTCACGTGTGCCTCATCGCCCTCAAGGGCCAGGACCACGGCTCCCTCGGAGCCGCCTACACCTCCCGAGCAGATATGGAAGGCTCGAATGCCCCCAAGCACGGCCAGGGCCTGTATTTCGGTGACCAGCTTGCCGGTAATGGCGGGGCATAGCTTGGCTGGCAAGCCCATGCTGTATTTGAAGTGGTAGATTCCGCTGTGATCGCAGGGCTCCATAACGGAAGGAACCATCTTCTCCAAGCCCGCTGCTATGATCAAGTGCGAACCCCGGGGCGTCACTATGGGTGTGAACATGCCCCAGGTGCCACCCTTCAATGACGAGGCCATGATGCCCGCGTTGCCCTCTTTGTCGATGGCGCTGGCTCCTTTGATGAAGACATCGTCAGGCCCGAAATCCAGTATCTCGACATTCGAGTCCGCATTCTCCACCACCTTGCCCTTGCGTATGACGTGGGCGGTACAGGGCGGCGGGCCCGAGTTGGCGTTGGTCATCCCGTTGACCACCATGCCTACGGTCTGGCCCGCCTTTGGCTCGACGGATACTCCGAGCAGCTCCTCAGTGATGTAGGCGCTGGTGACACCTCTGGCGATAATGAGAATGCCGTTCTTCAAGGCGTTCTGTACTTCGGGGAGAGCCACTACCCCTTTAGCCAGGAGTCGCCTGGACTCGGGTGGGTTCAGAGTCACCAGGGCCGCGACCTTCTTCTGCCCTGGCTCGGGGACGCTTACCTCGTAGAACATAGATGCCTCCTTAGAAGTGGATTCCTGGATTCGGGAATACGCGGGTGTCCGCGCCGACTGGCTATGTTAGCGCCCCACTCCGCTACTGTCAAGGTCAGTGCTCCTTCAGCACTGTTGTTGCTGTTCTACGGTTCTGTCACCTCCTGGGTGAATAGCGCAATTGACGAACGGATGTTCGGCGAATAGAATAGAGCGGCTGTGTGTGAGGGCTATCAAGTTCGTCCCAACGCTGGAGCCGTCTTGTGGTCAGCAACTACGACGTTGTCATAGTGGGTGCCGGTCCGGCAGGCATCTTCGCCAGCCTGGAATTGAGCGGGTCAGGGCTCAATGTCCTGATGCTGGACAAGGGCCAGGAGATCGATTCCCGTGTTTGCCCCATTCAACAAGGGGAGAAGCGCTGCCTGTCTTGCATGCCGTGCCATCTGGTGAGTGGCTTTGGTGGTGCGGGGGCCTTCAGTGATGGCAAGTTGACGCTGTCAACCGAGGTGGGTGGTCCGCTCAAAGATATGATTGGAGTTGACCAGGCCAGATCGCTGGTGGACTATGTTGACAGCCGCTATGTCGAGTTTGGCGCGCCCGATAAGGTATATGGAACAGGAGAGGTGATAGCGGACCTGGAGCGCAGAGCGACCCTGGCCGGGCTTAGACTGATCCCGATGAGACTGCGCCATCTGGGAACGGAGAACTGCCGTGACACACTGAAGTCGATGTATGAATACCTGTCGTCTAGGGTGGATATCAGGCTAGGGACAGCGGCCAGGAGAATCGTGGTTGAGGATGGCGCTGTCAAGGCTATCGAGACTGATGGTGGAGACAGACTGAGTTGTTCCTACCTGGTGCTGGCTCCGGGCAGAGAAGGGTCGGAATGGCTGGCCGAAGAAGCCAAACAGCTGGGACTGAAACTCCATTCCAGCCCTGTTGACGTGGGCTGCCGGGTGGAAATACCGCTGGTGGTAATGGAAGAAATGACCGCGGCGCTGTACGAATGTAAGCTCGAGTTTTACTCGAAGAGCTTTGACGATCGGGTAAGGACGTTCTGCATGTGTCCTGGGGGAGAGGTAATCATGGAATCCACGGGGGGATCTGATCCCGTAGTCACGGTCAATGGTGTAGGTTATGCCAGTCCCAGAACAAAGAACACCAATTTCGCCATTCTGGTGAGCACAAGCTTCACCGACCCCTTCCGTGAGCCGATTGCCTACGGCAGGTATCTCGCCAGACTAGCCAATATTCTCAGCGGAGGGGTATTGCTGCAGAGGCTGGGAGACCTGATGGATGGACGCCGTTCCACGGACGCCCGCATCAAGCGCAGCATAATTGAGCCGAGCCTAGGGGCGGCAACACCCGGCGATCTGAGCTTTGCCCTTCCGTATCGCTATCTGAAAGGGATAGTCGAGATGCTCCAGGCCATGGATAGGCTGGCTCCTGGTATCGCTGCGCCTCAGACCCTTCTCTACGGAACGGAGGTCAAGTTCTACTCCAGCCAACTCGAGCTAAGCCGATGCTTGGAGACTGGGATCGGCAATATGTTTGCCGCTGGTGACGGTGCCGGCATAAGCCGTGGCCTGGTTCAGGCCTCGGCCTCAGGAGTGGCGGTAGGCAGAGAGATACTGAGGAGGAGAGGCAAGGACCTCCGCTAGGGTGTGCTATCCTACTGGCGAAGGTGATTCCTGCCGGCCCCTGAGTTGGCAGGTTGGTGGGTTGCAGGATAGGGCCCCGTGGTTGTGGATGGGCGGCGGTCGGAATCAGTGTTTGTTGACAACCCGCCAAATTCAAGCGTAGAATCTTCATTCCGACAAGCGGGAACAAATCTGTTCGTTGAGGAGGTAACGCTATGGATAGTCTACTAACGGAGCAGGAGGTGATGTTCAAGCAGCAAATGCGGGACTTTGCTGTGAAGGAAATAGAACCTTTTGCTGCTGAATGGGACCGCAGGGACGAGTTCTCCGTAGAGGCTTTCGGGAAGCTAGCAGGGTTGGGACTGACTGGCTTGACCATTCCTGTGGAGTATGGAGGTCAGGGTGGGAGCATGGTTGACTCCCTTATTGCGTCGATTGAGCTGGCTAGAGCCAGTGTCTCGGTTGCTTCAATCATCGGAACGCATCTGGCGTTGGCGCTCGGGGGCATATATCGCTTTGGCAACGAGGAGCAGCGCCAGCGTTTTGTGGTGCCGGCAGCCAAGGGGGAGAAGAAGTGTTCCTATGGCCTGACCGAGCGCGAGGCCAGTAGCGATATCTCCAGGATGACTACGACTGCCAAGAAGGAAGGGGACGAATGGGTTATCAACGGCGCCAAGTGCTTTATCTCCGGCGGCGATGTGGCTGACCTCGTTCTCCTGTTTGCCACCATAGATAAGGAACTGGGTGGAAAGGGAATCACCGCCTTCGTTGTTGAGAAGGGGACTTCGGGCTTCTCAATTGGCAAAGTGGAAGCGAAGATGGGCATCAGGGGAATCAGCGCTGCCGAGCTCATCTTCGATGATTGCCGCGTCCCGGTTGCCAACCAACTCGGTGAGGTGGGCAAGGGGATGCGAATTGCATTGTCCATCTTGGACGAGGGAAGACTGGATGTTGCCGGACAGGGCATAGGTGTGGCAGAAGCAGCGTTGGACAACGCCATTGCCTACTCCAAGCAACGCCACCAGTTCGGGCAGCCCATCTGTGAATTCCAGGGCCTTCAGTGGATGCTTGTTGACATGGCCAATGCTGTTGATGCTGCGAAGCTCATGGCGTATCGAGCTGCCCGTCTCGCCAATGCGGGGCAGCGCTTCACCAAGGAAGTAGCCCAGGCGAAGCTGGTGGCTTCCGAGGCGGCTGTGGAGGTCACGAGAAAGGCTATTCAGATCCACGGCGGCTATGGCTATATGAGGGATCTGCCCATGGAGCGCTTCTACCGGGATGCCAAGATACTGGAGATATACGAAGGCACCAGCGAGATTCAAAGGCTGGTTATCTCCAGGAGCCTTCTTTCTTGAACTCGGCCCGAGTAAGGCCTCTCAGTTGACGAGTCGAAATCTGGCCACGTCGACCAGCCCCAGGTCAGTGAGTCTCAGTTCAGGGATGACGGGCAAGGCGAGAAACGAAAGCAGGGAAAATGGGGCTGGAGGCAGATTTCCCATTTCGGCTGCGGTGCTCTCGAGTGCGTCATGCTGAGCCACAACAGCCTCGAGAGGTTCGGGAGAAAGCAGGCCAGCAACAGGCAACGGCAAGCGGCCGATGATCTTTCCCTGGGCGCATGCTACGAGGCCGCCCTGGAGTGCAGTCACTTCCCGGATCGCCTTGAGGATATCCAGGTCAGTAGAGCCTACGGCTACTATGTTGTGGGAGTCGTGAGCTACTGAGGAGGCAAGGGCTCCTTGCTTCAGACCAAAGCCCTTGACTAGCCCCAAGCCGAGATTTCCGGTAGCCCGGTGCCTTTCCACCACCACGAGTTTCAGTATGTCTCTGTCCAAATCGGGTTCGACCGCCCCGTCAACAACCTTGACCCTTTCCGCGCTCTTCTTGGTGACTATCTGCCCTGGGACAATCTCTATCACCGGGTGAGTCTCTCCAGCGGGCGTCAACTTCAGGGATTCGGTCGTGGGCTGCTTGATGTGGACGGTATTGGTTAGCTCTGCGGTGATGCTTGGCACAGGTAGTAGAGGTTTGCCTTGCTGCGCCACCAGCTTGCCTTTGAAGAAGACCATGTCTATCTCTAGCTTGGGGAGATCGGTGACGGAGATCAGGTTTGCCAGGTACCCTGGAGCGATAGCTCCTCTGTCGTAGAGGCGGAAATGCTCCGCAGCGTTGATTGTCGCCATTTGTAGAGCCCTGGTGGGCTCCAGCCCTCTGCTGATGGCCTTCCTCAGCACCGAGTCGATATCGCCCTCGTGGAGCAGGTCCGAGCAGTTCCGATCGTCCACCACAAAAAGGCATCTCCTGTAGGACTTGTCGGTGACCAGAGGCAGAAGAGTATCCAGGTTCTTCTCGGAAGAACCTTCGCGGATCATCAGATACATACCCCTCTCCAACCTCTCCTTTCCCTCCTCGAATGTGGTTGACTCGTGGTCAGACCGAATCCCTGCTGCTGCGTAGGCGTTAAGCTCCTTTCCGTGTAGGCCCGGGGCGTGTCCGTCGATGGTTCTGCCTGCTGCCGCGCTTATCTTGCCCAAGACCTCCTTGTCGCCGCCCAAGACGCCTGGGAAGTTCATCACTTCTCCCAAGCCGATCACGTCGGGATAGGACAGGAGCCTTCTGACCTCGGCGACGCCAATTCTCGCACCGGAGGTCTCCAGCGCAGTTGCCGGGACGCACGAAGGAGCCATAAGCAGTATGTCCAGGGGTAGTCTCTCTGCCCAAGCCCTGACAAATTCTATACCCTCGAGACCACAGACGTTGGCAATCTCATGCAGATCCGTCACCACAGCCAAGGTGCCTCTAGGGACTACTGCTTGGGCATATTGGACGGGATGAAGCATCGAGCTTTCGATGTGAGTGTGGCCGTTGATCAGCCCTGGGGCCAGGTAGGCACCCCGCAAGTCTATACTCTCCTTTGCTCTGTAGTAGTCTCCCACGCCGGCAATCCTGCCCCCGTAGATAGCCACGTTGCCTTGCCTTTCGCCACCGGCAAGGGTGTCCACCACGCGGGCATTTCTCAAGAGCAAATCGGCTGGTGTCTCACCTTTTGCGGCTGAAATGAGCTCAGTTGCCTTCGTCATGCCTATTCCTCCACCAGACAGATGTCAGGCAAATAGCGAAACCTCTCATCCAGGTCGAGGCCGTAGCCGACCACGAACTTATCGGGCAGGGTGAAGCCAAGGTAGTCGATCGGTACCGGGACATTGCGGCGAGAGGGTTTGTCCATCAGGGCGCAGAGTCTGATGGATGCGGGCTTCTTCTCTTTCAAGTAGCCAAGCAAAAACGACACGCTGAGGCCGGTGTCAACGATGTCTTCCACAACTATGACGTGCCTATGCCTGATCGGCTTGGTGAGCCCGCGCACCAGCTTGACTCTACTCGATGTTTCCTCGGAAGAGCCATAGCTGGAGAGCGTGGCGAAATCGAGCTCCACAGGCAAGTCAAGTTGGCGGACGAGGTCAGCCATGAAGATGAAAGACCCCTTGAGAACGCCGATGAGCACGGGCTGCTTCCCCTGATAGTCCCTTCGGATGTCGGAGGCCAGCCTGGCCACGGTGTTCGCTATCTCATTCCTGTCGACAAGAACCTTGGGACGCGAACTCATGTGCCCCCTGAAGCTATTCGCAGTGCATTATGGTCAGTTGACATATTTCTTGGTGGGTTCGTCTGCCCCCAATCTACGAGCATTTGACAGAACCCATGGGATGTGATATCCTATCATTTGCCCTGAGTAATCAGGCCAATACTCGGCAGAGGAGCCGAAGCTCAAAGGCCAAGCCCCGGGAGTTCGAGGCCCCAAAGGCTGAGGGCAAGTGAGGGGGAGGCCAGGGAGCGGGGGTGGCGGAAGCCGAGAAGGTGAGGTTACTCGGGGCATTTGTTTCTCCGCGGAGTCCCTTCCGGTAGACATGCTGTTCGACGCACTGTCGTTCTAATCCTGAGCGTCGCAGGATTCAGGTTGCATTTCGGCCTCGTCTTCTTTCGTTACCTCAGGGCGAAGTATGGCGATGAACGGCAGATTGCGGTACTCTCCTTTGTAGTCGAGACCGTAGCCGACCACAAATTCGTCGGGGATTTCAAACCCGATGTAGTCGAGAGGCACGTCAATGAGGCGCCGCGCTCTCTTATCGAGCAGAGTGCAGACGCGGAGGCTTGCAGGGTTGTGAGCCGACAGGTGGCTCAGGATGTAGTTCAGCGTCATGCCGGTATCCACGATATCCTCGATCATCAATACATGCTCTCCAGTGATGCTGCTGTCGAGGTCTCTCGTTATCTTGACGACCTGACCATCGCTTTCGTAGGGCGAGACCGCCATGAGATCGAGGGTGACGGGTATGGAGATGTGCTGCATGAGGTCGGCCATGAAACAGATGACTCCCTTCAAGATGCCGACCATCACCAGGCGTTGCCCGGCGTAGTCGCGGGAGATACGCCTAGCCAGGGCTCTGACCTTGCGCTGAATCTGAGCATGGCTGTATAGGATCCGGCTGACTCCCTCTATCTTGGCTTCACCTAGAGGGCCGTAGCCATACTTCGCGAGCAGTCTGATGAAGTCGTTCTTTGTCAGGAGCCTGATGTTGATTTCAGGGTAGAGTTCTCTCAGCCGACGTAGCTTGCGGTTCTTCGCTGTTATCAAGTCTTGCTTCAGTGTGGTGAGTTCGATATAAAGGTCCAGTTCAGGCAGGTAGAAATCAGGAGTGAACATCTCAGCTATGTCACTGCCATTCCATCGGAGAGGGAAGGCGCGGGGCTCGTAGAGCCACTCGATCCGGTAGAAATCCAGAAGTCTGGCAAAATCATCTTCGCTGGGGTGAGCGAACTCGCTCGGTCTTAGCGACGTTGTGGGCAGTTGGGTTGCCTGGTCCACTCTTGTCTGTCTCTTGCTGGCTCTGTGGTTCTGTGCCAGGAATTGATGAAGCTCGGCCTTCTGAAACAGAACCGCGCAGATATTGGCTACGCTGGCAAGGAAAGACGTATCTCCCTCTGAGAACTGATGAGGCTCACGGGTGTAGACCCTGATCTCTCCAACGGTCTCTCCTCTCTCGAGTACAGGGAAGCCGAGTATGGACGATACCTTCTGCGCCTGGGCGATTTCGGGGTGTTGGACCCGTCTGTCCTTGGTGGCATCGGCGATGACAACCACTTCGCCATCAAGGATTTCCGGCAGGCTCTTGTGAGCGTCAAGCGGGCCTTTTCTGAGGTAGAGGTCGCTCAGACCATGAGAACCCATGGTGATCAGATACTTCCTCGGGGCATCGAGTAGCAGGATACGACATCCGTTTGCCTGTAGCGCTTTGGCCGTACTCTTGGCTACGGAATTGAATATCTTTCTCAAGCTAAGAGATGAATTGGCGACCCTGGCTATCTGCTTGAGGGCCAGGTAGTAGCTTCCCCTGGAGCCAGTCATCTCGTCCTCACAGACTACTCACATTTGGTGAATCCGCAGTTGGGGCAGATATTGCAGCCCTCCTGATGAATCAGGGCACTACCACACTCGGGACACTGACCAGCCCAGCTCTTCGGCGCCTCAGATACCTCTATGGTCTTCGATCTCTGAGGAGCGGAGGAAGCCTCGTCCCTGACGTATTTCTGTAGTACGCTGGCGATAGCGTCGGCACAGGACATGACGGCGCGGCCTTGCTCCCAGGAAATCGAGGGGCAGCGGATACCGTGCAGGTGTCGGGCGACTGCATCCAGGTCCACCCCGGCCCTCAGGGCCAGGGAGATAAGGCGGCTGATAGCCTCAAGCTGGGCTGCGGCACAGCCACCGGCCTTCCCCAGAGTTGAGAAGACCTCGAGTATCCCGTGTTCGTCGAAGTTCACGTTAACATAGATGTAACCGCACCCGGTGCTCACTCTCTCGGTTATGCCCTTGGTTACCTTGGGCCTTTTCCTGGGCACTAGTCTCCCTGTGCTCTGTGCCTCTCTCCTGCCAACATTGAGAACCTGGGCCTCTCGGCTTCCATCCCGGTAGATGGTTATTCCCTTCAGTTTCTCGCTGTGGGCCAACATGTATACCTTGGCTACGTCTTCAGGAGTTGCACTACTGGCGAAGTTCACGGTCTTGGATACCGCGCTGTCGGTGAATCTCTGGAAGGCCGCCTGCATGGCGACGTGCCATTCTGGCTTGATATCGTAGGCGCTTACAAAGAGCTCTCTTGCCCTTTGTGGAACGTTTGGCATGTCTCTCAGTCTCTCTCCCTGAGCGAGACCCTGCATCAACTCTTCGGAGTAGAAACCTCCCTTCTTGGCCGCGGCTTCGAAGTACGGATTCACCTCTACGAATTCCTCTTTATCGAGAATGCGGCGGATGTAGCTCAGGGCGAAGATAGGTTCGATACCGCTGGAACAGTTGGCAATTATACTCAAGCTGCCTGTAGGTGCGATGGTAGTGCGGGAGGCATTGCGAAGGCGCAAACCACCAGGGACATCGTAGATGCTTCCCTCAAAGGCGGGGAAAACGCCTCTATCCTCCGCCAGTCCCGCAGAAGCGCTGTCGGCCTCTTCGGAGATGAAGCGGGCTATGTCTTCAGCCAGGCTGAGGGCTTGTTCGCTATCGTAAGGGATACCAAGCTGAATCAGCATGTCAGCGAAGCCCATCACCCCGAGCCCTATCTTCCTCGTGGCCCTGGTTTTCTCCCCTATCTGTGGGAGCGGAAACTGGTTGACGTCGATGACGTCGTCGAGAAAGCGGACTGCCAGCCTGATGGCCTGAGATAGCTTGGGATAGTCGACTTCAGCGCGCTTGTGGTGAAAAGCGACCATCTTGGATAGATTTATGGAACCCAGGTTGCAGGACTCAAAGGGCAGTAACGGTTGTTCACCGCAGGGATTGGTGCTCTCGATTCTTCCCCACTTGGGGGTAGGGTTGTGTCTGTTTATCTCATCTATGAATACTATGCCAGGGTCACCCGTGCTCCAGGCTAGATCGACTATCTTCTCGAATACTCCCTTGGCATTGAGTCTATCGCTGGCTTCGCCGGTTCTCGGGTTGATCAGGTCGTAGTCCGCGCCTTCCTCAACTGCCTTCATGAAGTCGTCAGTAACGGCTACGGAAAGATTGAAATTGGTCAGAGCCTCAGGGTTTTCTTTAGCTGTGATGAATCTCAGGATGTCCGGATGGTCAACACGGAGGATTGCCATGTTGGCGCCACGACGCATGCCGCCTTGCTTGATCACGTCAGTGGTGGTATCGAAGACCTGCATGAAGGATACGGGACCGCTGGCTACGCCCCCAGTGGAGCCAACCCTGTCTTTCTCGGGTCTGAGACTGGAGAAAGAGAAACCGGTGCCGCCGCCGCTCTTGTGGATCAGGGCGGTGTGCTTGACAGCATCAAAAATGGACTCCATCGAGTCCTCGACAGGAATGACGAAGCAAGCCGAAAGCTGCCCCAGGTCGCGGCCAGCGTTCATCAGAGTAGGAGAATTGGGCAGGAATTCCAGGTTGGCCATCGATTGGTAGAATGCTTCTTCCCAGTAGGAGACATCAGCCTCTGAATCGCAGGCGTAGTTGAACTCGGCTGAAGCGACGTGCTTGGCGACCCGGCGGAAAAGCTCCTGCGGAGTCTCCAGGACCTCTCCTGCCTCGCTCTTCATCAAGTATCTTCTCTCTAGGACTCTCAAAGCGTTGTTGCTGAGTTCAATTCCCGAAACGACTTTGCTGCCCAGCTGGGGGGAGAAGTCATCTGCTGACATGACCTCGCTTACCACTGCCTCGAGGCGGGGACCCGAGATGACATGCTTGGCTCGGGGAGAGACGAAGCTCTCCATGCCGGGCAAGGGTTGAGCAACCCTGAGCCGCTGGCTTACCTGCTCCGTTAGCACCTCAAGCATCTTCCTGTCAGTCACGCCCATGGATTCGGCGGCGGTGAAGACGGCTTGGGCTATCCTGTCCTCTGTAACAGATCGGGTATGGCCGCTCCTTTGGCGCGATTTGGTCATTGTCATCTCCTCCTCCGACTAGGTGAGGAACTCACCCCTCGAGCGGGGAGAAGCGGCAACTGAGCGTCGGGCACCGCCCCTTCGTTCTGAGCAAGGCTGTCTACGGCCTGTTTCATGGTTCCGATATCAGCAAACTCGCGGTAGACGCTTGCGAAGCGGATATACGCAATGTGGTCCAGCTTCTCAAGCCCCCGCATTGCCAGATCGCCGATGGTAGAACAGGGCATTTCGCTCTTGCCCGACCGATAGAGTTCAGCTTCAATGCTATCTATCAGCTTGTCGATGGTGCCCGCGGGCAGGGGGCGTTTCTCGCAGGCTCTGCGGATTCCCGAGGCGAGCTTGTCTCGATTGAATTCCTCACGTCGGCCGTCCTTCTTGACCACGAAAATGCTATGCGTTTGCACGCGCTCATAAGTGGTGAAACGGACGCCGCACGTGAGGCAAGTTCTCCGCCGCCTTATCTCCTCATCCGAAGCACGGGAGTCTATGACTCTCGAGTCGCCTCCGCCGCAGTAGGGACACCGCATAGCCTTGCCACCCCCAAAGATTGTGCTATAGAGTATGTTACAACTACATATAGTATAATGCAAGCCCGTCGGCATGAGGAAACGAACAAGAAAGGGTGGCTCTCGCCACCCCTTCTTGAAGGGAGGAGGGACTACTGCCAGGAAATCCTGGATGGGTGTGGCGTGACCTCTGCCTTTTCCTTGACAGCCTTCAGAAGTTCAGGCGAGCTAGTGCGCTGGCCGCGTCGCAGGAACGAAGGGACGTCCAGAGTGTCGCTGCCACCTCGCATCAAGCGACGAAGTTCCTCAAGGTCGGGCGATCCCTTGCCATACTGGGTGGTGAACCCGGTGGCGATGATGGTGATCTTGACTTCGCTGTCCATCTTGGGGTCGCGCACAACTCCGAAGATGACGTTGGCCCTGGGGTCAACGGCCTGGCCGATGGCTTCGGCTGCTTCGTTGCACTCGAAGAGAGTGAGGCTGGGGCCGCCTGTGATGTTGAATAGCACACCCTTGGCCCCTTTGACGGACACG
>SMTZ1_10005316_pt1 | contig 12938 bp, 10 predicted proteins | sample DeeMarSWOR136_30_FD_25667 | JGI IMG/M metagenome (IMG submission 25667) | reverse complement strand
GTCCTGATGTTATTACAATATCTATTGTTTTAACTTCACCAGGCGCAAAACTAAATGTTTCTTCATATGGCAGATATCCAATTTTTGAAACAGTAAATGTATATGTTCCTGGATCAATGTTTGTTATTGTGAAATCTCCATTATTATCAGTTATAGTTTCCAAAAATCCTAAAGTTAATGCTGCTCCTTCAACATTTTGACCTATATTATCTTTAACATTTCCAGTCAATGTTGCTCTTGCAACAACTATTGTGAGAACAAAATCATAAACATCTACATCAGCAACAATTGTTTTAGTATCACTCACACCTTGATATGTTGCAGTTAATGTATCCCCTGTATTTACCAAAGTTAAAGTATATTGTCCTTGTTCATCTGTATTCGTGCTTCTTGCAGAAGGTAATGCTGTTACTTCTGCCTGTCTTAATGGATTGCCGTCCTGGTCAGTTACACTGCCTGTAACAACACGCGTACCTATTTGCTGACATTCTTGTATTGTTTTTCCAGGAAAAATTGTGAAATTTACAGCACCGCGAGCAGAGCATGCTGCTTGGCATCCTGATGTTGAATATATATTATCAACAAAAAGAAAAGGAGCTGTATCTGGATTACATACACAACAGCCACAGTCATTTACACCAATACAAAACTGGCCAGAATAAAAAGTTCCTCCTATATTTGCACATGTATCTTGGTCACTATCAACACATATGTTTGTTGCACAACAACCAGGAGGAGAAATCTGGCTTATTGCATATGGAATAATTAATACTAAAGAAAGTATGATTACTAAAAAAATACTCTTACGCATCTATCTCTGCCTCTTTTCTTTTCGTGAAGAAAAAAAGTCTTGTTTTATTTATAAACGTTTTGGATTTTAGCAAAACAATGAACGAATAGGATGTTCTGATTTTGGTTCCCAGTTATTATTAATGCAAATATTATCATTTATACATTGACCATCATCATAACATACTCCATTTAATATACAATCATCTTTATTATCACAACATATATTATCTATTAAAAATTCATCTTCATCATCACCACAGCATATATTATTAATCCATGTTAATGAGCAGGCATCACACCATTCTTGTCCATCGTCCAGGTCTTTCATAACACATTCAATATCATCATTACCTGGTTTTCTTACACAATTGCAATCCATTGAATAGAAAATATTGTCTTTAAAACATCCTTTATCTTTTGGGTCTGTATCTGCATCAATACATTGATAAGGCAGTGTACATCCACCTGCACCATCGCATCCCCCTTTACATAATAAATTGCCAGAAGCACCATATGATACTGAATTTGAACATCTTAACTCTGGATTACATGCTCTTCCTGTAAAAGAAGCGCCTGTATAATTAATACAATTCATTGGTTCAGGCAATAATACATCTGTTCTAGCAGGTCCTTGACAGTAATTAGGTGCATATAAATTTGAGCATCTTTGATATGCTTGAATATTTTCATTTTCAGCTCCTAAGCACATATTTCCTCTTAACCCATCACATGTTCTTTCAAAAATTCTCAAATAAACATCATTTTCATCACCTGCATTAGGATAAGCTCCAGAAATGCCAAATAATGAAAATGCACCATATTGTGTCTGTTTATAACATCTTGTTTCTTGTCCTGCAATTCTCCAATTTGCCTGGCTTGTTCCAATACAACAACTATGATTTCCCTGAAATGGGTCAGAAGATATTGCACCATATCTATCATAAGGACTATTAATCTCATTATATGGATAAGGGGGTATATCAGACCTATGAGCCAAGCATTGGCGAACAAGAACAGACATTACTTCTGTACCTTCATTTGTAATATTTCCAACTGAACTGCTGACTACTTTTGCTCTTATTTCATGTGTTGCAGGGTATTCATTAAATGGATTTTGAACTTTATTAATATCAATAGCTTCATAAAATGGAACACTTATATTTACTGGCCCTGGTATCCAAAAAGATTCATCATTTCCTTGATAAAGAATCTTCTGCTCAGTAACATCTTCCCAAAAATACCTGTTCTCGCCTGGATTAAAAAAATCAGTAGTAATTGCTTGGAAAAAATATGGGTCTTCTATTGAAGCAAATTCATCTGCTATATCAATATAAGGATTTCTTCCAGCTGTCTCTAATTTAACTTTATCATCAACTAAAATTCTCACAACCTGATAATCTGTGTGCTGGCCGTCTGTCGCAAAAACAGTTAGATTATGAGGGCCCAAGTCAGTTTTTGTCAATCTTATTATTGCTTTATTACCTTGTCTTTCTAGAATTGGTGTTGCAATGCCCACACGGACAATACCAGCTGCTTCAGTGAAAATCTCATCATAATTTGATTTCCAGCCAGCATAACTAATAATCAAATTATCTTCATTAGGATCAAATGCTTGTGGCTCAATTATCAATGTCTGATTCTCAAATACAACATAATCATATTTTAATGTTGAAAAGCCAGAAATATAATTTAATACAGGTGGAAGATTTTGTCTTGCAATCTTAAACTCTAAAGGTTTATTATCAATCCTTGATTCATTATCTGTGATTGTAATAATATCATCAAATCCTTTGACATTATAAGAAACATTCAGCCTCATTCCTCCTATATACCATGTAAGATTTGTAAAATCAGTTGAAGCATCAAAACCCAGGTTTGTATTATCATTATACAGCAATTCATTAATAAATTTATAAAGAAAATTCAGTCTTATATTTTTTGCAATTGAAAATGTGTTTATTTCTGTAACTCTTTTTCCTTGAAAATTTATATTTACAGGCAGATTAAGGGTAACTCTTATATCTTCTGACCTAATATCAAGATTAACATCTGCTTCTTCTGTATTTACATCAAATGGCTGGCCAGTAAGTGTTTGTACTCTGCTGAAATCAATACATTCCAATACCTTTTTTCCAGTATATCTCTCAAGTTGGTCTTTAATTGAATTTGGTTCGTCTTGAAGTTTTGGAATTCCTATTCTTCCATAAATAGATAATACAGGCTTGTCTATATCATAATAAAATTTGCAGAAAGGCCATGTATAAGATGTATCAATGCATGGATATTTTGGTGTTCCTTCAATATCTGGATGTTGTGTCAGGCCATATGAAATATTATTAATATTACCTGCTAATGTGCAGTCATCAGCACTGCATCCACTAACTTCGTAAATCCATCCTCCATTACTTGCTAATTCCTGTACTGCTTGTTCAAAAGAATTTTCAAGACATGAACTTACATAAAGATTAACAGCAGAACCTTCAAGTTCTGTTCTTGCTATATTAATTACTCTTATTTGTTCTTTTGTCAGCCTTTGCGAGAATGAAAAAAACATAAGGAAAAAAAACACAATTATAATGCCCAATATAATAAATAGAGTTACCTGAGCTTTTCTCATCTATACACCCTTTTTTAATCATTCAGTCCTTGTCCTTCTTGTCATATCTGTTACAAGATTATTAAATGCCTGAACACCGACTGCGTCATCAATAACAACAACAACTTCTTTTCCATCTGTTATCTCACATATAATGTCTCTTGAAAGTGCTTGCGGTATTTTGTTTGCAACAAACCAATCATATGTTAGGACAGAACCGCATATACTTGTATCAAATCCTTCATATGTTGCTGAAAATATCTGTTTAACACCTGGTCTTACGCCAGGGAGATATTTTTTCTCAACAACAGCCTTAATTACTTTATCACCATGCTTACTTACATATAACTGGTTGAATAATTTCGTCCTGTTAACAAAGAAAAGTGCTCTTTCACCAGCTGTAATTGGAATTTCTATATCAAACAAACCATAAATAGAACCAAGGAGATAATCATAAATATTTGTGAAAAAATTGCCGTCAAGGTCTATTTTATCATCAGGGTCATAGATTATACTTTTTGTATAGTCATTATACCATAAACCATTGCCACAATCATGAAAACTATCCTCACTTAAATCTCCTTGGCAGTTTGCTATTGAGAAATCGCGTATATTAAATGCATTGCTCAATACATACGGAAGTTCTGTTCCCTCTTCTGGATTATATGTTGTGCCCATTACTATATTTCCATCATATGAAAGCACGCACAGGTTATTTAGTTCAGGTCCTGCAGCTATGTTTTCAAAAGTGAGTGTTGGCTGGAAAGCTGTTCTCTCAGAATAATAATTCAAAACCTGGAAATAAGGACCGCAGTCAAGTACATAATTATCATTTCTGATATTAAGCATTGTCTGTGCTAATTTTTTTGTCCTTGTTGACCACGTTCCATTTATGCAATATAAATCTGAAACATCTCTTCCTTCTATTATTTTTTTCAAACTAAAAAAGCCAGATTCAACACACATCTTGCTGCTAAGCAAACAGTTGCTTTCTTCTGAACAATAACCCCATTGCTGGTCAAGCCAGTCCCATTTAACTTCACTTTCAATCCATTCACCATTGATACATCTGTAGCCAGTATAATTTTCAGCTGTTTCAACAGTAACTCTTCCAACTTCAATCCCTAATGGAAGACCAAGTGTGATTTCTTCTTGTGACGCAACACATTTACTTCCATTCCAGCAATCAGATGGATGGCAGCATTCAGCAGATGTTCTGTCTGGATTGAATTTTGCAGCTGTTCTTTCACCAGCTGTCCTGTCTGTAACACCATTATTATAACCTAAATTGCTCCATTCAAGACCTTGGTATGAACAGTAATAACTTCCTTTTACATCACAAAGGTCTGATTCCTCAATTAATATTTCATCTGTAACAGTGCTCTTTATATTCTTTACATAATCAGGTGCAAAACATGAATAAAATTTATCAGTAAAGCTTAATATTGAATTTCTATCTTCAATTGTATAATTTTGTCCTGCTGTTGATAAATATTGTGAATTCCAGCAATTTCCTTCAACATCTGTATAAAATTCAGACTGATAGCCTGGATTTGATGTTGTATAATCATCACCGCAGCATTTAGAACCAGTCCATGACATTGTAAGTTGTGCATCACATGCCTGTCCGCCTGTTGGATGTGCTGTATCAATTGTTGTATTGTCTGTATCAAGGTCTCTTCTCCATGCACCACCTAATGGAACTTCTCTTCCACAATAAAATGTATTAGGTCCTTCAAGATGGAAATTATTAAGTTCAACTTCACCTACAAATTCCAATGGATACAAACTAAAATAAGTTATTGAATCAAGATTTGAAATGTCTGTGAATGGAACAACGCCATGATTCCAATTTCCTCTGGAACTTACTATATAATCTTCAATATTGCCTCTGAAATCATTTATCCTAATTTCTAATTTATCTTTATTTTGAGGATATCTGAAATATATATCAAAAGCAAGTGCATAATATCCTGTCCAATCATCTATCACTGGTTTAAGAGGTAGTATTATTGAAAAATCAGCGCCCGGTATTTCCTCTGCACTTCCTGAAAAACTCAAACAAAAATCAGACTGGCAAGGAGAAATTGGTATTCTATTAAATTCTTTGAAATCATCACTAAATGGATTTGGAATTATTTTTCCAATAACAAATCCAGTATCTTCATCAATTGTGCTTGATTCTTCTGCAGATGACCTTGCTTTAAAATCACGCGCATTTGTTGCAACATCTCTACATTCAAAAATCCTTTCACGCCCTGCATAATCATAGCAAATAAATTCACTATCTCCTGCAGACAAACAATGCGGACCAGAACCTCCTTCACAAAAAGGAAAGTTAGCAAAGATTCCAATTGGTTTATATAATGAAGTTAAAGTGTCATCTGTATCACAAGCAATCCATGTTCCTGCTTCTGTACCAACAACATCATAATAATCAGCAGTTGTATTATCCCAGCCAGGATTTTCAGGGTTCAGTGCATCAACACTTGTGTTGATATGATAAATGCCTCCTATATTATTTGCATCTGCTAATCTCCATTCCATATTTCCATTTATATCATTATCACATATTCTATATGCTCCTCTTGCTTGGTCTAAAAATATTAGGCCTTCATCACCCCAGTCATCACCACAGCAACTTAATGAACTATAACCTGATAAGTTTGATAAAAGGTCAAACTGCCAAGCTCTTTTATTTGTATCAATATTATTTGGATGAGCATCTGGGTCAAATTCACTAAATCTTCCTATCGGGCAGCCCCAATCATCAACTTCTTTGAAAGGATTTCCTTCACAGAAAAATTCATTACTGTCAGGGTCATCAGTAAGGTCAATACCTCTGTCACCTGGTATATCATCACCGCAACAACCAAAATCATCATCCCATACAGTAGGTCTGTCAATACCTATATATGGGTGGCCATAGCCCAAGCAATCATCTCTTTTTGCATCATAATTTACAGAATATGCTAAATCAGGTCCAAATGTCTCATCCCATTGTTGAAATGAACCGCCTGGTTCATGTTTAACATAATAAGAACGGTAATAATCTCCTTCACATGTGTATTTTTTAGGAATAGTGACTGACCTATTTTCTACACCTGAAAAATCACTGCCCTGAACATTACTTTTCTCAAAATAATCAGTAGAATTACTTCTTCCTATGTCAAAGCATCTCATTTCCAATACAACCATATATCCTGAAACAGAAACAGGCAAAAATATCAATAAAAATAATATAAAATAACAAAATCCAACAAATCTCCTCTTTTTCATTCTAATTGGCTCTAATCAAATAATTTCTGTATATAAAAGTTTCTGAAAGATTTAAATATTCTATAACCTAAGTCTGATTTATGCTATGGATTTTTTTAATACCTGTTTTCTTGCTAGGCATTATAACAAGTTATGAAGATATTAGATTTGGAAAAATAAGAAACATTTTCACATATGGATTTTTTGCTCTTGCAATAATTATGAATGTTTTTATGTTTGTTTTTTATTCAATAATAGGTGTACAGATTAATTATTTTTATTTCTTAAATCTTTTAATTAACATATTAATTGCAATTATAATTGCATTTGCATTCTGGTGGATTAAAATATGGAGTGCAGGAGATGCAAAATTGTTCATTGCATTTTCAGCTCTTCTGCCATTAACATTTTATTCAAATAATCCTGTCAAATACTTTCCTTCATTCATAATTTTAATTAATACTTTTGTTCCATTATTTTTATTAAATTTGATAGGTGTTTTTGCTTCATCATTTAAAACAATCAAACATATACAAATAAAAGAAATAATTCCTATAATTTTGATTATATTTGGCTTCTCTTGGTTTAGTTCATCCATACTTGGATTTTTTGGTTTGCCTTCAAATTACATTACAAATATAGTATTAATTTACCTTTTATTCTGGATAATTGCAAAAATCTCTATTTTAGAAAAATATAAACTTGTTTTTTTAATTATTTTTTGTATTGCCAGGCTGATTCTAGATAGAACAATTTTCACGCTTGGCTTCTGGAAAACATTTCTATTAATCACACTAGGTTTTGCTTTCTTTAGAATATTTTTAAGAAAATCATTTGATGTTCTTTATGTTAAACATATTGCAATTAGCAAACTAAAACCTAGTAGGGTGCTTGACAAAAGCATAATTAAATCTGGAAAAAAATATATTATAGATAATGAAAAAATAAAACAAAAAGATTATTTAGTAGAAGCAACTTCTGAAGGATTAACCAGAAGTGATATAAATAAAATTAAAAGATATAAGAAAAAATTAGCATTTAATAAAATTCCTGTTTTAACCACAATGCCGTTTGCACCAAGTTTGTTTGTGGGTGTGATTATCACAATAATTGCAAGGGGGATTTTCATAAATTTGATATGAAAAATATTAATTGTTTGAAAATCAATAAAAAAGAGAATCTTGTGCTTGTTTCAGTTAATCCTAAAATCTATCCATTAGATGTTATATATTCAGCTTCTTATGTTTTTTTGGATAAATGTTACATTTTGTTGGATGGTAAGCCTGAAAAAGAAGTTTTGGTTGAATTAAGACCAAAAAATCAAAAACAAGATTTGGAAAAATTATCAAGAGAGTTTTGCAATGAATTATTAAATTATGCAACCTACAAAGCAAGAGCTGGAAAAACAAAAAAAATAAGGGAAACAATTCTCAAAAAAGTGTTGCTGACAAATGATTTAAAGATTGATGATTAAAATGAATATTCTTCATTTGAATTCAAAATTTTATAATATTAAAGCAATAAACAAGGCAATAAAAGATTTTAAGGATTTTAATATTAAGATAGTTGATAAGAAGAAATATTCGGTCAAGTTTATTGGATTAAAAAAATCAGAGCTTGAATTTGTTAAAAAAGAGTTCTCAAACTATATTCTTGGTCTGATGAAAAACTAAAATGGACTACAAACTGAATTTTTACAGGAGTAAAAAATTTGGAAATAAATATTTAATAACAACAGACCATGGCTCTTGGTTATTTCTAACAAAAAAAGAATACAATGATTTGGAAAAAGAAAAAGTCAACAAAAATTTATTTGAAAAATTAGAAAGCGAAGGAATGATTATAACAAATAAAAATCAAGAAACAATCATTAAGCGCAATCGATTAAAATATGATTTTCTAAATACGGGTGTCTCTTTGCACATTATAATCCCAACATTAAGATGTAACATTAAATGTGTTTATTGCCATGCAAGCTCGCGACACATAAAAGAAAAAAATCATGATATGGACAAGGAGACTGCAAAAAAAACAATAGATTTCATATTTCAGACGCCTGCAAAAAAAATTACAATAGAATTTCAGGGAGGGGAACCTTTGCTGAATTTTGAAATTATAAAATATATTGTAAAATATGCAAAAGAAAAAAATAAGAAGTATAAGAAAGACATTGATTTTGCACTTGTGACTAATTTAATGCTAATGGACGAAGAGAAATTAGGATTTTTGATAAAAAATAATATTGGCATTTGTACTTCGCTTGACGGTCAAAAAAAGGTTCATAACAAAAACAGGGCAGGTTATGATAAAGTTGTTTATTGGATAAAAAGAATAAATAAAGAATATAAAAAAAGAAGTATTAAAAGATTTGTTGGTGCGCTTGTAACAACATCGCGTTATTCATTAAAATATTATAAAGAAATTATTGAAGAATATAGAAGACTCGGCTTTCATAGTATTTCTATGCGTGATATAAACTATTTGGGATTTGCAAAGGGCGCATTCAAGAAAATAGGGTATAATGCTGAAGAATATATAGATTATTGGAAAAAATCAATTGATTATATCCTTAAAAATAATTATAAGATACAAGAAAGAATGCTTATAATATTATTAAAGAAAATTTTCTGGGATGTTGATGCTGGTTTCCTTGATATAAGAAATCCATGTGGAGCAGGTATTGGGCAGCTAACCTATCTTTATAATGGAGATATTTACACTTGCGATGAAGGAAGGGCAATAAAAGAAGATATTTTTAGGCTAGGTAATGTGAAAAAGAACAATTATAGAGAGATTGTTACAGGAAAAAATGTTTGTGCTGTATGCAATGCATCACTTTTAGAAAATTATATTTGCGATGACTGTATTTATAAACCATATTGCGGAACATGCCCAGTATTAAATTATTCTGTTTCAGGCAATATTGTGGGAAGAATACCTGAAACATGGAAATGTAAAGTATTAAAGGCACAGTTTGATTTTATCTTTGATAAAATATTAAATGATAAAAAAGCAAGAAAAAAATTTATTAATTGGTTCAAGGGAACAGGTCAACCGAAAGGTATATAAAAGAATAATTTGATTTTTAATTAAAAATGAGGTTAAAAGAAACAATAACAGTTGCAGTTATTGCAGTAATCATTATCGGGTTCTTTTTTTATTTGACAAGAGAAAGGCCAGAAGAAGTTCCTGAAGAAATTGAAGAAGAACCACTTGTTCCTGTTGAAGAAAGGGACGAATTCATCAAATTTTGGGAAGAAATAAGAGATGAATGTATTAGGAATCAAACAGAAGGGGAATTTGCCTGCAGGGCTTCTATTGAAAAAGATATTAGCATATGCGAGGAAGCAAAAGAAATAACTATGTGTAAAGACAATTATTATGTTTTCAGTTCAATTTTGAAAGAAGACTCTTCTGAATGCCACAACATAATAGATGAAACTGCAAAAATACTTTGCAGAGCATATTCAGAAAAGAATTCTTTAATTTGTGACCAATTTATTGATCCAAATAGTGCTGATACTTGTAAAATTATTTTCCAAGATTGTAATACCTTAGCAGGAGCAGATAAATCTTCATGTTTATTATTAAATTCACTAATGGATAAAAAAAATTATTGCGATAAAATAGAAGATGAAGATGCTAAAAACACATGCAATGCTCTTCTAAAGAAAGACTCTTCTTTGTGCATTGCAACAAAAGTCAAAAGATGTAATGAAAGATTTCAAAGAACTATCGAGGCTTTAACATGAAAATCCCAAAAATCAAGAAAAAGATTAATGCATTTTTAGTTGGCGAAGAAGGTAAGATTTCAAAGAAAAAATTAATGAAAACAGGTTTGATATTATCAGCAGCAATAGGTGCTATTATCAGTTCAGAAAATGCTGAAGCAGGGTTCGCTTTGTGCTGCAGCGGTGCTGGGACAGAGCATGATAATACTACACGAGGTGGTCCTTGTTTGCCTCCTGCAAATACTGGTAGGGATCATAACAATGTAGTACATAATAATGAAATAGGTGAAGCAGAAGAAAACGGAGTAATTCAAGTAACACACACCCATTGCGGAGAAACACATAGCAATCATAGTGACCATGATAAAGATAGCGGCATATTCTGCTAGCAAAAAATGGCTTCTTTGCATTTGCTAGTCACTACAAACTGCAACCTAAATTGTAGTTATTGTTTTCTTAAAAAAAGTAAAGATAAAATGAATATGAAAACTGCTAAGGCAGCAGTAGATTTATTATCAAAATCAAACAATAATGAGTTGATAATTTTTGGTGGCGAACCTCTTTTGCATATTGATTTAGTTATAAAAACAATAAGATATGCAGTTCAAAAAAAAATCAATAATATAAAAATCACAACAAATGGAACAATTTTCTCAAAACAAATAGCAGATATTTGCAAAAAAAACAATGTAAAAATCCAGATAAGTATAGATGGTAATGAAAACTTGCCTGGCTGTCGCCCTTTTAAAAACGGCAAGAGTTCCTATAATCTTGTTTTTAATAATATTAAAAAATATAAAGAAGGGAATGTGGATGTCTTAATAGCATTAACAGCAAACCCAGGAAATACAAAAACTCTTTCTAGAGATTTTCTATACCTTTTGAAAAATTTCAGCAAAGTTGCATTGATTGTTGCTATTGGTGTCAGATGGTCTAAAAGAGAAGTTGAAAATTTAAAAAAAGAACTGGACAAAATCAATAAATATTTTCTTGATTCAATAATAAAACAAAGAAAAATTCCTGATATCCCTTTTATTAAAGAAAATTTAAGGAAAATAATAAAGAACGAGGTAAAGCCAAAATATTGTCTCAAAAGAAAAATAAATGCAGTGATGCCAAATGGTGATATTTATTTCTGTATGTTTTTAAAGGAATTAGATAAAGAAAGGTTTAAGATTGGAAATGTTCTTCAGAGAGGAATAAATAAGGAACAAGTAGAAAAAGCCAGAAAATTAATATTAAATGATTGTAAAAAATGCAAGAACATTATTAATGACAATATCTGCCTTATGTATGATGAAAAAATGAAAAGGTTCAACAAAACAAATTTAATAAATATGAAAAAAGCACAAGATGCAGTTATGGATAGCACAAAAAGATTGCATAAAAAAATTTATTCAATTATTAACAAAGAATCAATCTAATTTTTCAACTGCTTTTTTTGGATGCAAATTTTCTTTTATGATTTCTTCTGTCCTTTCTAATGCATTTTTTGCTTCAGAAGCATGCATACCAAGAGTCTGGCAAAAAGACAGCAAATCTTTTGAATTTCTCATATCAAATGGAGATTTTGCAAATGATGCAACAACAACAGGGACTTTATATTTTCTGCATAATTTCAAATTCTGCATGATTCTTCCAATTAATCTTTCTCTGTCATCTGAATTAAGAATGCTTGAAAATGGTATTGCATATGCAACATTATATTTATGCATGTCTTTGCAAATAACATGGTCTAAACCAGAATCTCTTTGATGAATAAAATCCCTTGTTCCTTCAATATTAAATATGATGTTTGGTTTTTTCTTTAGAATATTCCTGTTATTTGATTCTATTAAGGTTAAATCAGATTTCATTACCTTATTTTTGCATAGCAAACCTGAATATATCTTTAATTTTGTTTTTTCTTTTAGTGTTTGTTTTTTTGAATAAACAAAACATAGCTCTGAATAGCCAAGTTTCTCAGCCATCTCAATAAAAGCAGGTTCATTATTGTCTGGAAATACAATATCAATCATTTTCTCTTTCTATTTTTGCGTTGTTTAAATGTCTTTTTATAAATTATACTAAATAAAATTGAAATTATTGAAAGAAGAGCAGTATCCAAGATATGAAATATAACAAAATCTTCAAAAAATTTGTTAGGAAATAATTGTTCTATGATTTCTGTTTCAGGATTAAATACCCATGTTCCTGGCTTGAAAAAAATCATGTGAAAATAATTAAAAAATAAATTAAAGTTGATTTTCACCATTAATATGAAAATGAAGATAATTGCTAATGCTGAAATCCCGCTAAAAAGAAAAATCTTTGGAAACAATTTGTCCTTCCAGAAAAAATAACAAATTAAGATAAAGATTAAGATAGATAAACTTCCTAGAACAAAATATAAATCAATCAACTTCTTAACATCATCAAGATGCCTTATTTCTCTTTCATTAAAATCAGGCAAATATCCTTTTCCTGTTCTTAAATATGATAAGACTTGTGTTGTAAGATTTTGGGCGCGTTCTTTTCCCATTACTTCATGAACTTTTAATTTGTCAAGTTCATAATCATAA
>SMTZ1_10006268_pt1 | contig 12939 bp, 8 predicted proteins | sample DeeMarSWOR136_30_FD_25667 | JGI IMG/M metagenome (IMG submission 25667) | reverse complement strand
GGATGATTTTTATCAAGCATTATCCAGACCCCGGGCCATTCATTAAACCAGATAGAAGACAACAGAGCGACAAGGCCCCAGCCGAATCTAAAGATAATGGGATAAAAAACAAGGGCATGGATAAACCAGCGTATTCTCGAAACCCGAAAAAGACGGCGCTGTAAAAAAACATCGAAAATCATTGCTTTTATTATTTTATATATCCTGGCAAAAAATCCAGTATGGGAAAGCCCTTTTCCTTCCCCCGGTTTTCCCGAAAACCATATCAATATAAGGTTGATAAAACCTATGATAAACACAAATAGCGCTATTAGAGTATGAGCATCAACAACAGAAAATGTAGCGGCATGACAGGGCATACAAATAATACTTTTAGGCGGAAGTGCGCTTGCCGAGGCTCCCAGATCATTGTCTTTAAAATGACAGCGCCCGCAGAATGCATCATCCCCCGCCGTCAATATTTGATGTATTTTCCTGATACCAGGTTGTTGATATTTCTGCCACAGGACCCTGTTTTTCTCCTGGCCTTTGACTGGTTTTACTTCATCCAAGTGGCATGCTTCACATGCTACGTGCAGATGCGCATCATGGGCGATCTTCTCGTTATGGGGAATATGGCATATGCGGCAATCTCCCAACGCCTGATTATTATGGCTGAATTCAGTAGACCGAACATGGCATTTGATACAGGAAATTTGAGCGTGAACTGTTGATCTGTAATTGTTCACATCAATTAAAGGATACCACTCAGGACTTTTTTTAATGACGCGCTCCGATAATTCAGCGTGGCATTGAAAACAGAGATTAGAAATCTTTTTAGCCTTTTCCGGGTCATCTTCAGGAATTGAACGATGACAGGCCATGCAGGCCTCGTCCTCAGAAGACAATAATGGCAAGATCCCTTGTAATGCGTGACAACTCCCGCATTTTTTATCGATAGTCTGCTCGCTATTATTTTGTTTCTCTGCTTCATGACAGTCTGCACATTGTTCCGTTCTGAAAAAATCGTTCAATGTCTTGTTAACATCTTCGACATCCGGATGCTCCTTTTTTTCAATGATATCGGCGTGACAGTCACGGCAGGATAACTGACCATGAACCGAGACATGAAAATCTTCATAATCGATAAACCAGGAAGATTCGACCTTTCTGGTCGGATAAAAAAATAATAACAAGACTGTCAGAAGTATAGTATGGGTTTTCATTAATTAACTTGGATATAGCAATATAGATATCTGCTTTTTGAATTAAATACGCATCTGATAAGTACCGTTCTCCGGAAATTGCCAGAGGAATGGTCGTTGGCAGTATGGCATAATTATTTTCTTTTGTAAATTAACGCAGCGATTTCCGGTTGGAATTTGGCATATGATTCTGATCTCATGTGTAGCAGGATCTATTTTCGGAGGCGAAAATATTTGGAACGTCTGAAAGTTGTAGCGGAAATCGCTAAAATTTAAGTAAAATATATTTTTCAAAAAAAAGGCAATACATCATAATCTGATGAATTGCCCTAATTATTCTTAGTGGCTATAAGCTAAACAACGGTAACATTTACCGCGGTCAGGCCCTTTTTCCCTGAAAAAGTAAGGACATGCATGAACCCTTATATTTAAGTGTTCAATTTTTTAACAAGAACGGGAGAACACCGGAAGGTAACAACTTTTTTTGCCTCTGGAATATAGGCGTTACTGTTTATAGCTTTTGATCCTCTCCGTTTAGAATTCTCTTCTATTGAAAATTTTCCAAAACCAGAGATGAGAACATCTTCATTTGATTCAAGGGTCTTTTTGATAATTTCAAGAGTGGTTTCAACGGTTTTAGCGGATTTTGTTCCTGTCAGAGCAACAGTTTTGTGTACGTTTTTAATAATGCGGTCCTTATTCAAACTCATTGATGTGCGCCTTTGTGCCAAATAATGAAAGGTGATTCTGTATAGAGGTAGAAACAGGATACTCTAAAAAAAATTAAAATCAATATAGAATCAGGATTTTAAAAAATCAACAATTTTTTCCTTATTCCCATTCTATGGTGCTTGGAGGTTTAGAGGAAATATCATAGACAACACGGTTTACACCTCGGACGTTATTAATAATCCGGTTAGAGATCCTTGCCATTACTTCATATGGGATCCTGGTCCAGTCGGCTGTCATAGCATCCAGACTGTCAACAACTCTAATAGAAATGACATTCTCGTAAGTCCTCTCATCACCCATAACTCCGACGGTCCTTACTGGAAGTAACACGGCAAAAGACTGCCACACTTTTTCATAAAGATCGGCTTTTCTAATCTCTTCAAGCAGAATCGCATCGGCGGATCTCAGCACCTCAAGTCGATCACGTGTTATCTCACCAAGTATTCTGACGGCCAGTCCCGGACCTGGGAAAGGCTGACGCATAACCAGCTCTCTAGGAAGACCGAGTTCTATCCCCACCTGACGGACCTCATCCTTGAACAACTCCCTGAGAGGTTCAATCAGTTCCAGTTTCATTACCTTCGGAAGTCCTCCAACATTATGATGGCTCTTTATCGTGGCTGAGGGTCCTTTGAAAGAAACGCTTTCGATTACGTCAGGATAGAGGGTTCCTTGGGCAAGATATTTTACTGTGCCGAACTCTTTTGCCTTTTTTTCAAAAACCGATATAAATTCCCTACCGATGATCTTCCTTTTTTCTTCCGGGTCAACCACACCATTGAGTTTTTCCAAAAAAAGTTCCGTCGCATCCACCAGGTGGATTTTTATCCTGTAATGGTCCCGAAATAGGTCCATTACTTCCCTACTCTCTCCCCTCTTTAAAAGGCCATTGTCGACGAAGATGCAGGATAGCCTCTCTCTGATTGCCTTATGAAGCAATACCGTCGTCACGGATGAATCAACTCCCCCTGATAGCCCGCAAACGACCTTGTCTTTCCCTATCCTTTTTCTAAGATCGCTGACAGCTTGTTTCGCAAAGGAGGCCATGGTCCAAGACGGCTCACAACCGCAGACCCTAAAAAGGAAATTTTTTAGCATTTTTTTCCCGTTAGGCGTATGGGCGACCTCCGGATGGAACTGCACACCAAAGAATCTTCTTGATGAATCCGTCATTGCGGCTACAGGGCTGTTCTTGCTGTTTGCCAAAATAATAAAACCTTCCGGGACTTTATCTATTCTGTCCCCATGACTCATCCATACAATCTCCTCTTCCAGCCTGCCAAACCCATGAAACAGGTCCCTATTATCCTGGATATTGATTACAGCGCTTCCGTATTCCCTATCTTCAGCCCTTGCTACAACCCCCCCCAGGATATGACTAATGTACTGCATCCCATAACAGATACCAAGGACAGGTATACCCAGTTTAAAAATATTTCTGTCCGCCAATGGCGCTTCTTTGTCATAAACGTTAGCCGGCCCGCCCGAAATAATTATACCCTTTGGTGAAAATTCCTTTATCCTCCCTATACCTAGATTGAATGGATGTATTTCACAATAGACCTGCGCCTCACGCACCCGCCTGGCTATAAGCTGGGTATACTGAGAACCAAAGTCCAGTATAAGAATCTTACCTTTATACAGGCTTTCCGTCATTATTCCATCCTGTAGTTTGGGGCCTCTTTAATGATATCCACATCATGCACATGGGCTTCTTTAAGGCCCGCGCCAGTTACCTGCATGAATCTTGATTTAACCTTAAGCTCACCGATATTCCTACAGCCTAGATAACCCATCCCCGACTTCAAGCCGCCTATAAGCTGATAAGTTACGGCGGCCAGTGAACCGCGATAGGGCACCCTGCCGACAATACCCTCCGGAACAAGTTCATTTTCCATCTCAACATCAATCTGAAAATATCTGTCCTTACTCCCTTCCTTCATGGCTTCAATGGAACCCATACCCCTGTATACCTTATATGTCCTTCCTTGAAAAAGAATCGTTTCACCGGGACTCTCCTCGGTTCCGGCAAATAGGCTACCTATCATTACGGAATCCGCTCCGCCCGCGAGGGCCTTTGTAATGTCGCCGGAATATTTTATACCTCCATCAGCTATGGTGGGAATACCGTGCTTTTGGGCTTCTATCGCGCAATCCATGATAGCCGTCATCTGCGGAACGCCTACCCCGGCGACTACCCTTGTGGTACATATGGACCCGGGGCCGACACCGACCTTTAAGCCATCCGCTCCTTCTCCAATTAGTGCCTTGGCACCCTCGGCAGTAGCGATATTTCCCGCTAACAACTCCGTACCGGGGTATTTTTTCTTTATTCGTCTTATCGCCTGAATAACATTTTCCGAGTGGCCGTGGGCGGTATCCACGACAAGGACATCCACATCCGCTTTAACAAGTCTTTCAACCCTCGCATCCATATCAGACCCCACACCCACTGCCGCTCCGACTCTCAAACGGCCGAGATGATCCTTACAGGAATTGGGATATTTTTTTATCTTCTCAATATCCTTTATGGTTATAAGTCCCTTTAATTTCCCGGCATCGTCCACCACAAGCAGCTTCTCTATCCTCCGTTCATGGAGTATAGCCTTGGATTCCTCAAGTGTGATCCCCACCTTCGCTGTCGCCAAGCCATCCTTTGTCATTACCGCTTCAACCTTTTGGTCCATATTCGTTGCGAACCTCAGATCACGATTTGTTATTATGCCGACAAGATTGCCTCCCTTAACTACCGGCACTCCTGAAATCCTATATCTGTTCATTATCTGAAGTACTTCGCCGATTTTACTCTTGGGTCCGATGGTAATGGGATTAACAATCATTCCACTTTCAGATTTCTTTACCTTCTCCACCTCAAGGGCCTGTCTCTCAATACTCATGTTCTTATGGATAAAACCCATCCCCCCCTGCCTGGCCATGGTAATGGCAGTTGCCGATTCCGTAACTGTGTCCATGGCGGCGCTGACCAATGGGATATTTAAAAAAATATTTTTTGATAATTTTGTTTTGACATCCACTTGGTCAGGCAATATCGCTGACCTGTCGGGAATCAAAATAAGATCATCAAAGGTATAACCGTATTTTATATCATCTCTGTACATATTCTTGCCCCCCTAAATATGCTATTAATATGCCTTAATCAGAAAGCATTCGGCCAGCCTGATATATGCCCCTTCACTGGCAAGGAATTTTCGTGGATTTTCTATGCCTGTAATTACTCATTTATTCCTCGTTATGTACTCACAGATCAAAGGATTAAGGGAAAGTATCAGAGGAAAGAATCTTTTTCAAGGGATAAAAAAGTGAGATAGATGAGTTTCATACTTTGTTTTTATTGGCGATTGGTCAAACCGGCTTGTTTTGAGTTATACGACCGGAATCCAATATCAGGCGATCCTGTTCCTTCTCAAGCGCATAGACCTTATCCATGATCTCCCTGAGTTCCTCGTCTTTTACTCTTAATTCCGCATCGTTTTGGCAAGGGCGAAATTCAACCTTCTTATATTGCTTCTTCAGATCTTTAATCCCTTTTTTCATCATTTTTAATCTTTTTTGGATCGCTTTATCAGGCATATTAAACGTACCTCTATATAGACTCTCAAGATATTATTTCCCGAATATCTTTTTAAAGGTATCTCCAATCCCGCCAATAGCTTTTTCAATATCTTTTACGATGCCATCTTTTCCATTTTCCCGCTCTGCATCATCGTCCGGGATCCCAACCCCCTCTTTGGCCTTGTCAATAGCGCAGAGGCACGGATTCTCTTCATCGCCAAAACTACCGCCCGCAAGGGCTGCTGCAATACCAACCGGACCGAATAATACTATACCCCCTATTGCCTTTCCAAGTGTAATGGCGGTCTGGGTCGGGTCAAGTGAGAGTGATGGATTTCTGAGTGTTCCGCTTAACCTTAACGGCTTTGCCAGTTCTCCAAGGCTCATGGTCAGTTTGCCTACACCGCCTATTCCCAAGCTTTTCTTAGGAGATGGCTTGATTGAGAAGGATAGCTCTTCGGTCTTCAAGTTTACCTCCCCTTCCCCTATCAGGCTTATCAGGTTCGTGTCCAATACCAAAGCCGTGCTTTTGGCAAGCCCGTTTTTAATATCGAAACTACCTACAAAACAGTTAATAGCAGTGTAATCGATATCTTTTTCTATCGGATTGAGCAATCCCAGGAGCCTGGAGGTTATATCAGCCCCTAGAAGATCTATATATCTGTTTTCTATTCTACCTTTGCCGGTTATTAGGGCGATATTCCCGTTGAGACCCGCCATCAAGCCAGCCACTGAATCACCCTTTCCATTCAAGTCGATGTCAAGATCCAACTTGCCTTTGATCATATCCTTGCGCTTGAGTTCACTCAGCATAAGACCTATGTCTAACTGTTCAATGTTCAGGGCCATTATGATTATTGCTTCTTCGTCACTATGGCGAAGATTCATACTGCCTTTCAGTACCCCTCCCCCAATAACCGACCTGAGATCCTTTACCACGAGATTGCCTTTTTCCAGCGTAAAGTTTACCGAAAGATCGTTTAGGGCGACACGTGGCAGTAGCAGCTGTCCAGCCTTAATATTGATATCAACATCGGCTTTCTCCAGGATATCCATGGGGATAGGTTCCTGCGGAAAAAGTCTCTCCTTCTTTTTGGCGACTTCCTCTGGCTCCTTTGCCTTTTCAGGGATCCCTGAGTCCTCCGCGGAAAGCATTCTAATATCCAGCTTATTTGACGACAGATTGGATTTTAATATCGGCCTGTTACCGGACAGGTCTACCTCAATCGAGCCGGTCATGTCGCTACCTACTAGTGTGGCCTTCAGATCGGATATGTCGAACCTTTCATCCCCAGAGTCCACCACCCGGCATGAGACGCTGAAAGGCCCCTGCAATGGTATTTTCTTATCAAAAAGCTCACCCAGATCTTTCAGTTCTCTGCCCCGGACGCTGAATTCGAGGTCTATCCCCTTTCTTGACAAGGGATCACTTATTGAGCCGATCAGCCTGGTCTCGATCAGTTCTTCGGTACCCAAACCGATCTCCAGGGTCTCAATAGCCAATTTACCGCCCGGATCTGAAATCTTGAGTGTTGCTTTAAACGGCCCTAAGTCCGGAATTCCCGTAATGCCTGATAGCCCCGCGATTTTTGAAATCGACCGACCCTCTGATTTAATTGAAATAGACAATCCCTTGAAATTCAAGATATCCTTGAACGCGCCTTCTATGACGGCGTTCGCATCGGCAACGCTGGCTCTTAACTGCAGGGACCAAGGCCTTTCCGGATCAATAAATCCGGCCAAAGCGCCCATATTGCCGTTGACAGCAAACGGCTCATCGTTGTAGCGACCGGCTATTTCCAGTTCGACCGGACTGTCATTGTTTGAGGCATAGGCGTATAGACTGTCCAACATCAATGTGTAATTCTTTCCAGATTTACCATTTCTGTATACCAAGCGACCTTTATCTATACGCACATGGTTGAAGGTTAATCCTACCAACTGCAAACCCTCTTCCTCGTCCCGCCTTTCAGATTTATCCTTATCCTGCTTAGTAACAATTGTAAGATCAAGATTCGATCTGCCGGCATCATCCGATTCAATAAGGATATCAGGTTCTATGAAGATAAGCCTCTTAATCTTGATATTTTTGCCCAGAAGGGGAATAAGAGCCACTTCCACCTCAAAACGCCTTATCTGTGCCATTTCCGGTCGTGATCCCCATTGAGCGTTTTGAAAGCTCACGTCCTCCATAACCAAGGCCGGAGTAAAGCCGATATCGAGTTTGATATCTCCCCCAAGCATCAGTTCACGGCCCGTTACATCTTGGACCTTTTGTGTGATAACTGGTTTTAATTTGTTAAAGTCGTAACTTGATAGGATAATATAGACAACCATTATCGAGGCGATTATAAGGAATGAAATGATACCCAAAATCCATTTAAGAGACATTGAATCTTTCCACCCTATTTAAAAATCTTATAATTAGATGAAGAAAATCAGCGATGCCCATTTATAATCTTGCATATAATATTAAGTCCGACAGAGGTCTCTTTTACCGCTACCAGATTAAAAATCTCTGGTAAAAAATATACTTTGATCAGATAAAAAATCAATCGATATCTTTTCTAACTCTCTTTTGTTTCACAAAGTATAGCATAACTCTACCGGCTAAGAAAGGAGAGATATTGAAATTATGCTCACGCGTGACGCTATTTAAGCGCTGTACCCAATGGAACTTACTAGCAGTCCGTATCCCCCCATAAGAACAGGGCCCACAACAACGGCGAATTTCTCTATCATGTTATAAAATACAAAATATTCAACTGAATCCAAAGATCGCCTTCTTGTTATTAAATCCCATGTCTCACTGCTCAAAAAACTAGAATTTCCCCGTATCCTTGAAAAAATCGCTGATAAAGCCTATCAGACCGCCTGATTCTTCCTTAAACAGTGTGACTCCCTCGTTATCATAGGGCTCCCCTTTTCTACTGACCCCGCGGTTTGTCCAGTGCACGGCCGCCCTTTTTCCTTCAATAATTATATTCTGAACCTGAAAAGACAGCTCTGGATACTGGCGAAAAAGGATTTTAAAGAATCTCAGTATCCTCTTCTTTCCTATCAAAAGTTGGGTCTTTGGAAAAAAGAACTCAGTGCCTTCGGTAAGAAGATCCCCCATCTTCTCCAGATCGCGCCTGTTTAGAGAATCGAAAAATTTGTCTAGCATTATATTATCAAGCATAATATATCCCCTATGATATTTATAGAACTTACTAATTTTAGGTAAAACACTCCCTAGGATCAATCAATTATGCCAACTAAAGCCTGTAACATGAATCGATTTTATCCCAAATAATTGGGAGAAGAACTTAAAATGATAATAGTATATTTAATTTGTCGGAATAATAAAAAAGAGACTAACGAAATCGCAGAGATGGCGGGATCTTCAGCAGGACGCCCGGGGCAGGATTGTTATCGACCTCAAGACCGTTGTATTCTGCAATCCTTTCTTTTTCCTTTGAGGATTTGAAATATCGAAGTGTAATTTCATCCCAGGTTTCACCTGCAGACACCTCATGGACAAGCATACGCGGAGGATCAATCTCAGACGCTTCTTTTTGCGGAATAAAATTCAGGCCATTTATCATAGATTCGAACAGAGGCTGCAGTTTCTCAAATGATTCCTGTTTTCCCATGCCAAGTAAGTAAAAACCGTTATTCTCCTTGGTGAAGGCAAGAAGCTGAGCCATAATCGCGCCTAGGCCGCTGCTTCGCCCCCTATAAAAGCCGGACATGACCCCATGGGAAAAACTATTGGATTTAGACGCCCTTGATGTCTTTCTTAATCCCTGCCTTGTTAGCAGATTCGAAAGTTCATTAAAGTAGGTCTCGGTTGTTTTTTTTCTTTGTAATGCCTCAATATCAAAATAGACAAAGGATTCCTTCTTTGCATCAAAAAAAATCGCGGTGTAATCATCATTGTTGATCTGGACCTGCCACCCCTCAGGAATCGGGATGCTCAGCAAAAACTCCTTATTGAAATAGCGAGCTCCACTTACAAGTTCTATGCCGTTCCATTCCCCCACGGCCATTCCATCCAGAAGGCAAATAAGCTCATTTCGTTGGATATTTCTCTTTAATATGTTTGGGTTCTCATAAGACAATTTCTCCAGTTCATTATTCAATAATTCCAATCGTTCAATTGTTGGCGGGTGGGTCATAAACCAGACATCAAGCAAGCCTGGCTCTCGATCCTCGAGATTCTGGATCTGTTTCATAACATCTATGGAGGCTTTCGGATTATAGCCCGCTTGGGTCATGTATCTAATTCCTAAACAATCTGCTTCTCTTTCATCATCGCGGGAAAACTTACTAAAGGCCAACACTGAACCTAGATCGATCAATGATCCATAATCCTGTAATGCGCCCTGAGTGGCAATTTGACCAAGCAGTATACCAATATTAAGTATTTGCATCTTGGAAATCTGAGCTGCCGAATGCCGTGCTGACACGTGTGCTACCTCGTGCCCGATTACCGAAGCTAGTTCATCAACGGAGTTCATTCGCTCGAGCAGCCCTCTGTGAACATACAGAAATCCCCCCGGAACCGCGAAGGCGTTAAAGTCAGGGGTATCGACTATCTCCACACGATATATAAGATCCGATCGGTCGCTGTGTTTTCCGATATTTTCAACTATTTCCTTAACCTTGGTTCGGAGTTCCGGAAGTTCCAGATAGATACCCATCTCCTCCCGCACCTGCTTATCCACCTGCTGGCCGATTCGAAATTCTTTCTCTTCGGAAACGAACATAAGCTCCGTGCGCCCGGTGGCAGGGTTAGTAGCACAACTAGATAAAAGGAGAAGACTGATCCCCGCGAAAATTTGCGCGATTATAAAATGCCTGATATGTAAAAAAAAGTATCTTGACATTATCAACACCTGATTACTTTCACCCTATCTCCACAAAGAATTTAATTTTAATAGAATATCAATTAATTATGTCTTCTTCAATAAAAAACTGGGTATATCATGGTACCACTTTCTCAATTGTTGCTCCCCACAGCAAGACTTCAACAAGCATTTTTTCGAGTATTCCCCTGCCAGGGATTTCATGATACTATTATTTCATCAAAGATTTGGGTAGAGTTGTGATCAATAGCATAAACCTTAAATATAGATCAAAGTTATACTGATACAATCCCCTGACTTCTGGCTCCTGACTTTTAAAACCCCCGCTTGTATGATTTAATCCGATTGTCCCTCACCAATGAGGACCTCCGGAATAGTGATAATGATCAAAAAGGCCAACAGCATGGTCAGCGCTCCGATCCAGAATACGCTCCTTAGGCTGGCTTCCATTGACGTCCGGATAGCATCAACCGTTTGCTGGAAAAGCGCTTCTCCCTCGCTCCCCATCTTCTTGAAAGTATTTTCGAGGGCCGCCATGTCCGGTTTTGACAGAAGCACCTGGGAATCGACCAGAGATGCCATGGTCACTTCGTCCGCGACCTGATCCAATCCAACAGGCAGTGAAGCATCCAGAGCTTTGGCATAAGCTGACCGCTCAGCCGTGCCGAGAATGGCGGGAGAAATCGCCACGCCCATCATCAGGCAGAAAAAGATGGCGCCCATGGCCGCACCCAGCAGCCTTTTAGGAACCGCATTCTGGACGACCATTGTATTCACAGTCGGAATAGCGCCTATTCCCAGACCGGCCACTGTTGAGATAATCACACTGAATAAAATAGGAGTATCTTCAGATAATAGAATGACGCCGAACATAGCAGCCGTGAGGATGCCGAAGCTTGCAATGTATATCAATTTGTATCGTCTTGTCCGGGCGAGCAAGAATCCGACTGGAACTCCGACAAAGGCCATCAGCACACCGTAAGGTGTGAATATCCACCCGCTTATTGTCGCACTGATACCTTGAACACCTTGTAAGAACATGGGGAAATACATCATCATTCCCATCTGCCCGAAAAAAGAAAGAAAAGAAGCGACTGCAACGGTGTTAAAGCAACGATTGCGGAGGACCAGTGGGTCCAGAATGGGCTCTTCCACACCATACTCCACCCGGAAGAAGAGTATCCAGGAGATCAGGGCAATTCCTAGCAGGCTGATTATTGGTACCGATGTCCATGGATACGATACTCCGCCAAGGGAAATGCCGATAATGGTCGTCGAAGAAGCCACTATTACCAACAGGCATCCCATGACATCGATTTTGGGCTTTATGCCGCGATGGGCAAGTGGAGGGACTCCAAGCGGCACCAGTATTAGACACAGGAGGAAGGGCGGCAGGGTCGACCAGAAGAAGTAGCGCCAGCCTATGGTATCTGCAAACCATCCACCCAGCGCGGGCCCGAACAGGGCGGCAATTCCCATTGGTATCTGCAGCATTCCAACCCACTTGCTGCGCTCGACCGGTGGAAACATATCCCCTACAACCGCAAAAACGAGCGGCATCATAGCCCCGATTCCTACAGATCCGATGGCAGTGGCAATGATAAAGAAAACAAATGTAGTGCTGAGAATACTCAGGATGGATCCCGCCAGGGCAAAGGTAATGGCAATCACCAACATGATTCGACGGCCATACATATCGGAAAGCTTGCCGGAGATCATGGTTACAAATGCGCCGATAAGCCCCGCTATTGAGACAGACCAGGCATATATGTGCATACCGTCCAGGTCGGCCGCGATTTTGGGGCGTGCAATATTAAGGGCTTGAATGAAATAGGCCATTGTCCCGTAGACAAGGAAAATGGCTATCAAGCCTAGGACTATATGCCTACGGTCATAATTGTATTGTGGGGGTTGCTCTTGGGACATTCTGAGTTCTCCTCTCGTGTGACAATGATAAAAATAAGCCGCGTCTTACAGGCCTTTCCGGAATTCCAGCCACGCGGTAGCTTAGCGTATCCTTGTTCTTTTTAAGGGGAAAATACGCTGCACGATGATTTATCCTTATGGGGTCAAGTCTCCGTTTGACCGTTGATAAAAATTAATAAAAATCAAGCGGAGACTCGACCCCTTCAAACTTGGACAACATTGACACGTGCGGCGGTCTTTCACAGCGAGGAACGTAAGCTATCCCAGTTTGCCTTTGCTTTTGAGGGTATCGGCGATCTTCTTTAATCCCATGCTTTCGAGAGTGCCCCTCGTCGGCCAACCGTTGGCCGTGTTCCAACCTTCGAAATCGTAGAACATGGTCTTCCATTCCTCGAACTTGGCACGGTCGAGCCTTCGACCTGCATTGGAGGTGTAAGCCCACTTGCCGTTATTGTAGGTCGGCATCACATGCCCTTTGGAAGGAGTGTCGTAAATATAATCGGGAAATACTTCCTGATCCCGGTGTCTCCCCTGCAACGTCCAAATGGCCCTTTCCAATGTCCATATCTTCCGCCCTGTTTCCATGCCGTCGGCAAAGGAAATATTCTTGCCGGTAACCGCGTTGAAGAATTTAGGCTCGGCTTCGGGAGTTGCGCCCAGTTTATCGGGGGTGT
>SMTZ1_10005652_pt1 | contig 12942 bp, 14 predicted proteins | sample DeeMarSWOR136_30_FD_25667 | JGI IMG/M metagenome (IMG submission 25667) | reverse complement strand
AGGCAGGCAAGGGAATCCATGTCACGCCGAATCTTGATGGTGCTGTCCGACTCGGTCCCAGCGCCTACTACGTTGACGAGCCAGACTACAGGGTAAACGAATCCCAGAGGGAGACCTTCTATCAATCAGTAAAGAAGTTCCTCCCCCGATTGCGCATCAAAGACCTTCAGCCCGACTTCGCCGGCATCAGACCCAAGCTCCAGGGACCGGAGGATACTTTTCGGGACTTCGTCATTACCCACGAGGAAGCCAGGGGACTCCCCGGACTGATAAATCTCATCGGGATAGAATCGCCGGGGCTGACCGCTGCGCCTGCCATCGGCAGATACGTCGCTGAAATGGTCAGGCGGCTCTGTTGACGATATCATAACTGCTGCCGACGAAACCGTCTGTTGCACAACGTATTTATCGGTTATATTGACACCTGCCGCTGACAGGACTACAATTATTCACGCCTGAACGTATGCTTTCTGCCAGGCAGGGGAGGGTTCATCTATGGAACAGCAGATTCGCTTCTGCACCACCCCCGACGGCGCCCGTCTCGCTTATGCTGCTGTTGGCCAGGGGCCAGCGCTGGTTATTCCTCCAGGTTGGGTCGCTCACCTTGAGCTACAGTGGCGAGACGCCAATTGGCGCGCATTCGTTGAAAGGATAGCACGCCATCACACAGTCGTGAAGTACGATAAGCGTGGCTGTGGGCTATCCGACCGAAATCGGACAGACTTCTCACCGGATTCTGAAGTCCGGGACCTGGAAGCCATTATTGACCACCTGAAGGCGAGGCGTCTCGCCCTGTTCGGTATATCGCAGGGCGGTCCCACTGCCATAGCCTATGCAGCCAGGTATCCTCGACGTGTCACTCACCTTATTCTTTACGCCACCTACGCCCGTGGTAGTCAGGTCTCTACAGAGGAAATGCAGACATCAATGATTTCCCTGGTCCGCAGTCACTGGGGAGTCGCTTCAAGGACTATGGCCGACCTCTTCAACCCCGGAACGGATGCCGCCGCACTTGAGGCAAGCGCTGCATATCAGCGTCAGGCTTGCACCGCGGAGATGGCGGCCAAACTACTCGACCTGACGTATAAGGCTGATGTGACGCATTTGCTGCCCAATCTTCGAGTCCCGACACTGGTGTTGCACCGCGAACGAGAGCGTGCCATCCCCTTCCGATGTGGTAGAGAGCTGGCAGCTTTGATTCCCGATGCCCGCTTCGCCCCTCTGGAGGGAAATATCCACCCTCCACACCGTGGCGATACTGAGTCAGTGCTACAGGCCATTTTTGAGTTCCTCGGCGAAATGGACAGTCCTCCGGCAGCGGCGGCGGCTGGGCAACCCGCTGGACAGCCAATAGCCACAACCCCGGGCGAATCCGTTGCCAGGGAAGCACAGTCGCTCATTGCTGGGTTAGACTATGTCAGTCTATCACGCTTCCGTGTTGTCGGTAACTTCACCTGCTATCAGGAGGAGGTACGTCACCACCTCAAGGATGTCCGCCAGAAAATTGCCGATGGGTTCAGTCTCCCCGGCCGCAAGCGCGAAAACCATCTTATCTGGGCGGCACCGGGCAGCGGCAAGACCTATCTGGTCCAGCAAATTGCCGCCTCGCTACAGGAGTCCGTCGGCTACCAAGAGCTCAACCTGGCGGCGTGCAATGAGCCCGAGTTCGTTTCCAGCCTAGCCCAACTCAGGGCTGAGGAGAAGCCTCACCTCTGCCTGGTAGATGAGATAGACGCCAAGCCCCATGAATCCTGGCCGTACGCGACGCTTCTGCCGTGCCTGGACGAGACAGTGGCTAAGGGCAGGCCGTGTGTCTTCGTGCTAGCGGGAAGCTCTGGCTCCTGCGTAGCCGAGATGAAAGAGCGGATTGCCTCACAGCCCAAGGGCGCCGATCTGCTCAACCGCATTCCCGCCTGGAACGAATACGAGATTCCTTCGCTGAGTTTGGGTGACCGGGCACTGGTTGTCCTTACCCAGTTCAGGCAAGCAGGGAAGGAGATTGGGCGAGAGATTCAGTCGGTAGAAAAGCTCGGCCTGTACTATATTATACTGAATTCCCGTTTAAACAGCGCCCGCCAGCTACGGGAGTTAGCCGTCCGTGCTGTTGAGCGCCTGCCCTCCAGCGAAGACCGGGTGAAGTATGACCACCTCTTTGGTGCCGGCGACCCGGAGAACAAGGAATTCTGGATTAAAGCGCTTCCCGAGGCCAAAGACTTAGCTAACCGGTTTGTAACGCTCGAAGACTAGAATTTGACTATTCAAGGGGTAATAGTCAGCTAAAGCAAACCCACCTGTCCTCAGTTTAGGCTAATAATACCGAACTGAATTTCTCTTGCACGTTAATGGTAAGAGGTGCTACACCCCTCTTTTACTCGCGCTTAAGAGTGTTTAAAGGTAGTGCGTCACCTGCCATACTTACTACCCCCTTGGAAAACGCATCTTGCCGTCTATTGCTCGTGACATAACCAGTATGCTATACTTGGAGTTAACCTAGAAAGGGAGGTAATTTGTCAGAACCTGTCACAATTAAAGAGCTTTTAGAGTCCGGCGCACATTTCGGGCACCAGACGAGCCGCTGGCATCCTCGTATGAAACCCTACATCTTCACCAAGCGTGACGGTATCCACATCATTGACCTCCAGCAGACAGCCACCATGCTGGAGAAAGCCCGGGAATTTGTCCGGCAGGTAGCCGCCAGAGGTGGCGACATCCTGTTTGTCGGCACAAAAAAACAAGCCTGTGATACTGTACAGGAAGAAGCCGAGCGATGCGGCATGTACTACGTCAACCAGCGCTGGATTGGCGGCACTCTTACCAACTTCGAAACCATACAGTCGCGTATAGACTATCTGGTACGCCTCGAAGACCAGCAGGCCAGGGGCGTTTTCAGCAACCTTCCCAAGAAGGAAGCCCTGAAAATAGAGGAGCAGATTGTCCGCCTCAACCAGCAGATGGGCGGCTTCAAGGAAATGACCAGCCCACCGGCTGTCCTTTTCATTGTCGATACCTTAAAGGAGCACATCGCCATTGCCGAAGCTAAGCGGGTGGGAATTCCTATTGTCGCCGTAGTAGACACCAACTCCGATCCCACCGACATTGACTACCCGATACCGGCCAACGATGACGCTATCCGGGCAATCAAGCTATTATGCAGCAAGATTGCTGACTCAGTGCTTGAAGGTAAGGCAGAAGCAGCCATGACCATCGCCGGGGAAGGAGAAGGGGAGATTCCTGAGGAAGAGGAATTTGAGATAGATTCTGAAACTCTGGTCTTCACCCCGGATGATAATTAACAAGATGGAAATCACAACACAACTAATCAAAGAACTGAGAGAGCTATCAGGTGCTGGTATTATGGACTGCCGAAATGCCCTGCTGCAGACCAAGGGAGACCAGGAAAAGGCCTTACAGATACTAAAGGAGCAAAATCTCCTCCGAGTAGAAAAAAAGAGGAATCGTGCCGCCTCTCAGGGACTGATTGAGACTTATGTTCATACCGGAGGCCGCATCGGAGCAATGGTCGAGCTGAACTGCGAGACCGACTTCGTGGCCCGTACTGCCGAGTTTCGGGAACTAGCGCATAACCTGGCAATGCAGGTTGCCGCCCAGGAACCGGTATGTATCACTGAAGACCAAATCCCTGAGGGCATCGACAAAGACCCTGAGGTAGCCTGCCTGCTACTTCAGCCATTCATCAAGGACCCGGAAAAGACAATCCGGGACCTCGTTACCGAGACCGCAGCCAAAGTCGGGGAGAATGTCCAGGTAAGTAGATTCGCCAGATTCGAACTAGGACAAGAGACGTCCAGTATAGCAGAACTGGAGAAAGAGGGTGCGGCCAACGCAGAAGCGTAGCCGTACTCAGCGCCGGTAGTAAAGAGATACATGACTACTCTCAAGTATAAACGCATCCTGCTCAAGCTAAGTGGCGAGGCTTTCAGCGGCGGTGCAGGCTTTGGAATTGACCCCTCGATTCTGGCCAAGATAGCCAAACAAATCAAAGGCGTTACTGAAATGGGGGTAGGTGTTGCTGTGGTTGTCGGTGGCGGCAATATCTGGCGTGGAGTCGAGGCAGCTAGTTGGGGAATGGACAGGGCTACCGCCGATTACGCGGGGATGCTGGCCACAATAATAAACGCCCTCTCCCTTCAGGACTCTCTGGAGAGGGAAAACGTAATCACCCGAACCCAGTCTGCCATAAACGTACAGCAGGTAGCCGAACCATACATCAGACGGCGAGCTATCCGCCACCTGGAAAAAGGAAGGGTGGTTATCTTCGCCGGCGGTACGGGTAACCCCTATATGACCACCGATACCGCCGCCGCCCTGCGCGCGGTAGAGATTGAGGCCGAAGTACTCCTGATGACAAAGAACAACGTTGATGGCGTTTACAGTGCCGACCCCCGCAAGGAGCCTGATGCCAAGAAGTTCGACTCACTCACCCACCTAGAAGCCCTGAACATGCGCCTTGAGGTCATGGACAGCACAGCACTATCACTCTGCCTGGAGAATAAACTACCCATAATCGTCTTCGACCTCATGGAAAACCACAGCATCGAACGTGCCGTAAGAGGCGAACCCATTGGCACCCTGGTATCTGATAAGAAGGAACGATGAGCGAGCAAACGCTCTACAACATCGAACAGAAGATGAGCCGGTCAGTGGAGGCACTGCAGAAAGAGCTAGCCACCATTCGGACCGGTCGCGCCTCACCGGGTCTGTTAGAGCACCTGAGGGTAGAATACACGGGTAGTTCCCTGGCACTCAACCAGCTTGCCGGTATTACGGTACCCGGCCCAAACCTCCTCGTTATCCAGCCCTGGGATAGGGGCAGCATCGGTGACATAGAGAAGGCGATTCTCACGTCTGACCTCGGGCTTAATCCGACCAATGATGGCCGTGTTATCCGGGTGAATATCCCGCCACTCACCGAGGAACGCCGACAGGAACTAATTAAGGTTGTGCGGCGACGCGTTGAAGAGGGTAAGGTGTCAATTCGCAATCTTAGGCGCGAGGTCATGGACGAGCTGAAAGCCCAGGAGAAGAACAAGGAAATCTCGCAGGACGAACACAAGCGCACCCAGGGCCAGTTGCAGAAGGTAACCGATAGCTTCATCGCGGAGATTGACCAGGTCGGGCAGGACAAAGAGAAGGATATCATGGAGGTCTAGCCGGCCCACGGGCAAGGGACAAGGGGTGGTAAGAATGGCTGCCAGGACATCATCCCATAAGTTTGACCGCTTTCCCAATCATGTGGCCATTGTGCCGGATGGCAATGGTCGCTGGGCGGAGAGAAGGGGCTGGCCCAGGGTTAAGGGGCTCTGGGCCGGAGCCGACAATATGTACCGCATGGTGCGCTATCTCAACGAGTACCCGATAAAATACCTGACGCTCTATGGTTTCTCTACGGAGAACTGGAGCCGACCTGAAGCCGAGGTATCCGGGCTCTTCGAGCTGGTCCTATTCTTTGTCGAGAAGCACCTCCAGGAGATACATGAAAAAGATATCCAGCTCCGCCACATTGGACGCCTGCAGCAGCTCCCGCAGGAGTTACAGGAGGCCATCACCAGGGCGGTAACACTCACCAGGGACAACACGCGGTTAATCCTCAGTATTGCCTTTAACTACGGGGGGCGACCCGAGATTGTGGATGCGGCACGGCGAATTGTCACCGAAGGAGTCAGGCCCGAAGATATCACCGAAGAGACTTTCAGCAATTACCTCTACACCAACGGCATACCCAATGTTGACCTGCTGATTCGCACCGGCGGCGAAAATCGCCTGAGCAATTTTCTGCTGTGGCAGACGGCTTACAGCGAATACCACTTCACCAAGGTCCTCTGGCCTGATTTCCGCAAGAAAGACCTGGACCGGGCACTGCTCTCTTATAGTCAGAGAAAGAGACGCTTTGGCGGCCTATAATAGAACGGCATGCTCAGGCAGAGAATTATTACGGCGCTGCTCCTAGTCCCGCTCCCGGTTGCCGCCATCTGGTTTGGTGAGCCCTGGTTTACGAGCCTGGTAGCCATTTTCGGCGTACTGGCCGCCTTCGAGTTCTACCGCCTCGGCAGTACCGCCAGAGTCTCGCCGGTCACCTATCTCGGCCTCATCTTCACATTAATCTTCATCGTCAGCTGTAATCCAGACCTGCTATCACGCCTTGAGGACAGCATCGACCCCACTCTGATTTCTCCACTCATCCTGGCAGCCGCTGTGGTACTTACCTTCATCTGGATAATGCTACGCCGTAAGAAAGACGGGGCGATTGCCAGCTGGGCATGGACGATAGGCGGTGTTCTCTATGTGGGCTGGCTCCTTGGGCACGTAGTGTCACTTCGTGGCCTGGTTGACGGCCGCAGCTGGGTGTTTTTCATTCTGGTGACGACTGTCGCCTCGGACACGATGGCCTTCTTCATCGGACGCGCCATCGGCAGACACAGACTCGCCCCCCAGATTAGCCCAAACAAGACCTGGGAGGGTGCGATTGCCGGGGTTATCGGTGCTATCGCTTTTAGTCTGCTCTTTACCCCACCGGAGCTGTTTTCATTGACCAATCCTCTCCGTATCCACGGACTTAGCTACGGGGAGGCGATACTTGCAGGAGCACTGTCCAGTATATTTGGTCAAATTGGCGACCTGGCAGAGTCGCTGCTCAAGCGCAATGCAAAGGTAAAGGACTCAGGTAGACTGCTCCCGGGACATGGAGGCGTCCTCGACCGGCTGGATAGCATTATCTTTGCCGGAGTTGTCGTCTATTACTTCGCGATACTGTACAAAGGCATATAACAAAGCCCGTACGGCCTTTCTCCCGAACAGAACTGCACCACTCATAGAACGAGTACACACTATTGACACACCACGCCTGAGTTGGATACTATGACCAAGGCTGATGTTAATAATGAGACGGAGGTTAGCAGATGGGCGCACTCAGACTGATGACCACAATCAGTGCCTGGCTTCTCTTCATCCACGGACTGGCCGCCATTGCCTGGGGTGGTGTCGACATGCTGCATTTCACCGGTGACTGGCAGCTCACCGAACTGGCAGCAATATCATGCAGCATCGGCACAGCCAACCTTGTTTTGGCAGCGGTTGCTGCCTGGCTCAGGCACAAGATGGAGCCGGAATCATAGCCGCTACCAAAGATTAAAGCCTGCACAGAACAAAACGGCCGGGGTTCAAGACATCGTTCCTGCCGGCTCACGAGAACGTACCCATAGAGCCTCAGGAAGGCGGCTTCTAGGTCACGACTTCGCAGCTGTCAGTTGGCGGTATTGCTTCACAGTGCCATTCTATATAATGGTCTCTACCCGGGATTTGTAGTATCATAATGTTTAGTATGGCCAGTACCATAAAGCAAATCGCCGTTCTTGGCTCTACCGGCTCCATCGGAAGACAGACCCTCGACGTTGTTCGTAACCTGTCATCCTACTTCAATGTGGTCGCTCTGGCGGCCGGACAAAACCTCGACCTGCTGACACAGCAAATCAATGAGTTCGCGCCGAGGTACGTTCACTGCGAGGCAGAGGAGGGACTTAGCAATACCGGTTGCGAGCCCCTCTCCCTGGAGGAAATCGCCAGCCACGAACATGTAGACACGGTCGTTATCGCTACCTCGGGAAAATCGGGTCTACTGGCGACACTGGCAGCAGCACAGGCCGGGAAAAACATCGCCCTGGCCAATAAGGAATCCCTGGTGATGGCCGGTGAAATCATCACCCGCGAGGCAAGGGCCAGCGGTGCCAGTATTCTGCCGATCGATAGCGAACACAGCGCCATTTGGCAGTGCCTTCAGGGCGAAGCGCAGTCATTCGTCCGGATTATCCTGACCGCCTCCGGAGGGCCATTCCGCAGCTACCCACCGGAGCAGCTTAAGCAGGTCACCGCCGCACAGGCACTGGAACACCCTTCGTGGCAAATGGGGCCGAAGGTCACCATCGACTCGGCCACGCTGATGAACAAGGGACTGGAGATAATTGAGGCCCACTGGCTCTTCGATTCACCATTTGAATATATCCGGGTAATCATCCACCCGCAGAGCATCATCCACTCAATGGTCGAGTTCGCCGATGGCTCAGTGAAGGCACAACTAGGTTGGCCGGACATGCGCCTGCCAATTCAGTACGCCCTCACCTACCCGGAACGCCTGCCCAATCCGGAGCTGCCGCGAATCGACTGGGATAACGTCCCCTCACTTACCTTCGAGCAGCCGGACCTCAACAGGTTTCCCTGCCTCAGGCTCGCCATGGAAGCCGGTAAAACAGGTGGCACCAGTCCATCCGTGCTCTGCGCCGTAGACGAGGCCGCGGTTGACCTTTTCCTCACCGGGACTATCAGGTTCACTGATATCGCTCGTCTGGTAGAGCAGGTACTTACCGAGCACAGAACAATTACCGACCCATCTATTGAGGACATCCTCGCCGCCGATGCCTGGGCAAGGCAGCGGACAGATAAACTGGCCGGGGAGATTGCCTGATGTGGGTAACGATATTCTCCTTCCTCGGCGTCATCATTATCGTCATCCTTGCCCATGAAATCGGGCATTTCGCCACCGCCAAGCTCACCGGCGTAAAGGTCGAGGAGTTTGGAATTTTCTACCCTCCCCGGCTTTTTTCGATAAAGCGCGGCGAGACCATATACTCGATAAACGCCCTCCCCCTGGGCGCGTTCGTCAAGATGTCGGGGGAGGAGGACCCGGACGAGCCCGGGAGCCTGGCTGCCAAGAGCATCCCGGTCAGGTTACTCGTCCTCAGCTCAGGCTCGCTGATGAACCTGCTGCTACCCTTCCTGCTGCTGTCAATCGCCTTCATGGTCCCCCATGATGCCCTGATTGGTCAGGTAAAAGTGCTGGAGGTATCACCAGACTCTCCGGCAGAACTAGCCGGTATCCAGCCGGAAGATATCCTCCTGAGCATCAACGGCCATTCGATACAGAATACCAATGACCTGCAGCGTTACCTGTACATTAATCTGGGTAGTGAAATAGACCTTGTCGTGAAACACAGTGACTCGACCGAGGAGGAACTCCAGCTGGTACCCCGTTGGAAACCTCCGGGAGAAGAAGGGCCCCTTGGCACGCTGGTTACTACCGTTTCCGCTACCCAGGTCAAACAGAGCTACCCTTTCTGGAAAGCTATCCCGATGGGGGCTGAGCGTTGCGTCGAAATCCTGGTGCTTTTCAAGAACGGAATCGTCGGTATGTTTATGGGTGCCCTGCCGGTGGACCTGCGTGGGCCAGTGGGTATCGCTGAGATGAGTGGAGAGTTTGCCCGTGCCGGTGTCAGCCCCTTTCTCGAGTTCGCTGCCATGATTAGCATCAACCTTGGCATCATCAACCTCTTCCCACTCCCTGCCCTCGACGGCGGCCGCATTGCCTTCGTCCTTATCGAATTCCTCCGCCGGGGTAAGCGGATATCTCCCCGAAAGGAGTGGGTTATTCATACCGCCGGTTTCTTCCTGCTGTTAGCTGTCATCATGGCAGTGACCTATCGTGATATCCTGAGAATTGCTACGGGTGAGTAAGTAATGGGCCCGCGAAGACAGAGTAAAGCAATCCGCATTGGCAGCGTGACCATCGGTGGTGGTGCCCCTGTCATTGTACAGTCGATGACCAGCACCGATACACGTGACGTTATGTCAACCATCAATCAGATACGGGAGCTTGAGGAGGTCGACTGCGAGCTGGTACGCGTGGCCGTGCCGGACATGGAGGCAGCGCAGGCCATCAAAGAAATTAAACGTGGCATCTCTATCCCCCTCATAGCTGACATCCACTTCGATTACCGCCTGGCGCTGGCAGCGCTGGAAGCAGGCTGTGACGGTCTCCGTCTCAATCCGGGCAATATCGGCGAGCCGGAAAAGGTCAGCGCCGTCGCCAGGGCGGCTAAAGAGCGAGGTGTCCCTATCCGCATCGGACTCAACGCCGGTAGCCTACCGAAGGCAACCGACCCCAAAATCAGCGTTGCCGAACAGATGGTCGGGGCTGCCCTGGAGCAAATAAGACTGCTCGAAGGCCTCGACTTTGACCTTATCAAGGTATCGCTCAAGGCGTTCGATGTCCCGACCACCATCGAGGCTTACCGCAGTATCTCCGAGAAGATACCCTACCCGCTGCACATCGGCATCACCGAGGCAGGGTTGCCCCGTACCGGCGTCATCCGCAGCGCCGTCGGTATCGGCACGCTGCTCTACATGGGCATCGGCGACACCATCCGGGTGTCCCTGACTGCCCACCCCAGGGAGGAGGTCATCGCCGGCTACGAGATACTGAAAAGCCTCGACCTGCGCCAGCACGGCCCGGTGCTGGTCAGCTGCCCCTCCTGCGGCCGGACAGAGGTCGATATCATCAGCCTGGCCGAAGAGGTCGGCAGACGACTGGAGAAGATAAAGAAACCGATAAAGGTGGCCGTGATGGGCTGTGTGGTCAACGGCCCCGGCGAGGCCAGAGACGCCGACATCGGTATTGCCTGCGGTAAAGGCCGCGGGGTGCTCTTCAGCAAGGGCAAGCAGCTCCGGACAATCGAGGAAAAGGACTTTCTAAAGGCATTGATGACCGAGGTGGAGAGACTGTAGTTATGGCCGAAGAACAACCCGAAAAGGGAACAGAACAGAATCCTCTCACCCGAGAAGATGTACTGAAAGCGATAGAGGAGAACGGCGGTACGGCTGAGGGATTAGACCTTTCTGGAATGTGGTTTGAGAACAAGATTAACCTCGGCGGTCTTGAACTCAAAGGAATTATACTTCAGGAGGCTATTCTCTGGAACGCCAATCTTGAGAAGGCAAACCTTCATGCTGTCAATCTACAAAAGGCTAAACTAGGGGGCGTAAATCTTCAGCGTGCTAAACTCAATTACGCCAATCTTAAGGAAGCTAACCTTTCATACACCAACCTTCAGGAAGCTTCTCTAGATAATGCTCACCTAGAGAAGGCTAATTTGACGTATAGTAATCTAGAGCGGGCTAAGTTGTTTGGCGCATATCTTGAAAATGCAGACCTTTCTTTTTCGAACCTTAGTAGCGCACTTCTAGGTGCAGCCCAGCTTAAGGGAGCAGCATTGGCAGATACCAACCTTGAGAGAACTCTCCTATACGCCGCTAACCTCGAAGGGGTTTTCCTTCAATATGTCAAATTATCTTCTGATACATTCCTACAGAACGTAGAATGGGGAACCCACATTCTAGCTCAGGAAAAACATGGCCAATTTAGATGGGCAGTAGATAGTTACCGACAACTTAAAACTTGGTATACAGAACATGGCATGTATGACATAGCTGGCAAGTTCTTCTACCGCGAGATGGAAGCGAAGCGAAAAGACCTTAGCTGGAGGATGAATCCTCTTCTAAAGCTGTGGAGTTGGACGCTGAGACTACTCTGTGGCTATGGAGAAGGGCCGGAAAGGGTAATCATCTGGGCAGCCTCGGTAATTTTCGGCCTGGCCGCTGCCTATTACTTCTGGGGCACGTTTGACACCAAATCTTTTGGTGATACTCTGTATTACAGTGTTGCCTCATTTACCGCCCTGGGCTATGGCCAGTGGGCACCACAACCCACGGGTTGGGCACAGGGCATGGGGGCGGTGGAAGCAGTCATTGGTGTTTTTAGCATGGCGCTCTTCCTGGTAACCTTTACCCGCAAAATGACCAGATAGCAAAGGCTCAAGACTTAATCATCACCAGCATCATTTTAAATTTCTCTATTGCTCTTAGTGCATGTGGTTCATTGGCTGGCATGATAATCATCTCACCTTGCTTTATTCGATTGGATTCACCAGAGATAGTAACCTCAGCTTCACCGTCAAAGATATAAACTAGAGCATCGAAAGGTGCTGTGTGCTCACTTAAACCCTGCTCCGTATCAAAAGAAAACAGGGTGACGGTTCCTGTATTCTTATCAACTATTGTCTTACTTACTACAGCATCACCTTGGTAACCTACCAGGTCATTTAGCTTTAGAGCTATCCCTGTGATGCGCTTGGCATCTCTTGGCTCTTCGTTATTCTCCACGTTTATACCTCGCTACGAATTTGGTAGTTCTTAACCACTTCTACCGTGGGTATTATACAATATAGCAAGTACTAATAAGCAGCTAAAGGTCGGGGCTGACCTACCGCTATAAAGGTATACCACTCTTCAATCTCCGCAATTACTATATAAGATGACATTTTGTCCCCAAAACGGTTAGAGGGTCAGTCTTCAGACAGGTGGTTTCGCGCCTGAAAGAGAAACCAAAAGAGAGGCAATGCCTCTCTTTTTCATAAAAAATCCCCCTTCCCCAACGGGGAAGGGGGACTAAGGGGGATGGGGCCATCACCAGCTAACATCCCCTATTCGAAATAGACCTTTACCTTACCCTCGGGACCACCCTCGACATCAACCTCAAGGTCTCTCATCGCGTCCACCAGTTCCTCCAGGTTTTCGGTCTTGATGTTGTTGACATCAAAGTCTATCCCGCTCTTATGGAGTTCCTCGTTTATCTTGCTGGTCGCGTTCGACGGTATCAGGGAAGTCAGCTTTACCCCGGCCCTGATTAAAGCCATCGGCACCCGCCCCGGGTCCGGCATCCGCGTTCGGCTCCACCACGACCCGCAGGTACTTGCGCTCGTCCTTCGAGGTCTCACCAGCCGCAGAAAATCCGGTCCTCCCAGTATCAGGCTGCTCTACCACCGTGAGCAGTCGCTCCGCCTCATCGACAGATATCTTTCCCTGCGCCAGCATGTCCAGAACTCTTTTTCGGTTCTCACTCATTTTAATATACCTCCTTCAATTTGTGTTCTATTTGAACGATATATAGACCTGTTCTTTGCCATCACGGATGTCCACTTGGAGCCCGCGCATTGCACAGAGTACCCTCAGCACCAGTGGCCCGAACATCAGCACCGTCAGGCTCCAACCGAAGGGAAACAGTATAATCGCTGCCAGCAGGACCAGCGGCAGCAGCAG
>SMTZ1_10016571_pt1 | contig 12943 bp, 13 predicted proteins | sample DeeMarSWOR136_30_FD_25667 | JGI IMG/M metagenome (IMG submission 25667) | reverse complement strand
CTCATATCCTGGTTGCTACTGGTTCTACTTTGATTATGATGGTTTCCCAATACATGTTCACCCTCTATCAAAATCAAACTGCCAGTACTATTATTAGATTAGACCCTGGGAGGATTGCCGCTATGACTATTACTGGGATCGGTTTTCTGGGAGCAGGAACCATCATCCAATCAAAGGAAATCATAAGAGGACTGACTACCGCTGCCTGCTTGTGGATCATAGCTGCGGTGGGTTTAGCAGTGGGCTGCGGTTTCTATCTGCCTGCTATCACTGCCTCTATTATTGCCCTTCTTTCACTACATCTCCTCCGTTATATCGAGAAACTTTTAAAAAAAGACTGGTACAGAAAGCTCACGGTTATCACAGATGACAGTAATAACCACTTCTCTTCCATAGAAGATGTGCTCACCGCTCATCACATACATATCCTCAAAGTCGGATTTGATAAGAACATGAACCAGAAAGAGATTACCTATCATATCGACCTTAAAATGAAAAAGAATCTCAGGGATTTTAAGATTGCCCATGATTTGGCCAGGATATCCGGATTAAAAAGAGTCCAGTGGCTCTAAACTACCACAAAGGAGGGGGTTATCATAAAATGAAAAAGATTTTTGTAAATGAGATTGAAGAAAATGAAAAAGTTGAGAGTATCTTTTTGGTAAAGCAAAAAAGTATCTTGCTTACCAAAGCAGGAAACCCTTACCTGAACCTTATCCTGATGGATAAAACGGGAGAAATCAAAGGCAGAGTATGGGAACAGGCTGAGTCTCTCGCTAAGCTTTTCCAAAAAGATGATTTTATTAGGATAAAATCAACCGCCGTCACTTACCAAAATTCTTTGCAGCTCAATATCAGTAAAATTGCACTCTGTCCACTATCTGAGATTGAAATAACTGATTTTTTGCCACACACAAAACATGATATTGAACAAACCTTTCTTAAGCTTAAAACCATTATAGAAGAAATCAAAAACCCCCATCTAAAACAACTACTTGAACTCTTCATGGCAGATGAGCAAGTTGTCAGATTGTTTAAAATCTCACCTGCTGCTAAAGAACTGCACCACGTTTACCTAGGAGGATTGCTTGAACACACACTAAGTGTATCAAATCTCATTCTTCAGGTATGTAAACACTATGAAGGTCTTAACGTTGACCTACTCCTTACTGGAGGAATACTGCACGACATAGGCAAAATTCACGAGATTACCTACTCTAGATCATTTGACTACTCAGACTCAGGTAGACTCATTGGCCATATTACCATGGGTGTAGAGATGATTACTGATAAAATTCGTTTAATTCCTGACTTTCCCCATGAATTGGCTACCGCACTAAAACATTTAATAATCAGTCACCACGGTGAGTATCACTACGGCTCACCCAAGAGACCCAAAACCCTGGAAGCACTCATCCTCTACTACCTAGATGATCTAGACGCTAAAGTTGAGGGAGTTCAATGCTTCATTCAACGCGAGGAAGAAAACCAATCGAAGTGTGCAGGCTATCACCAGATGTTGGAACGCTATATATATAAATCCTTAGACTTAAGAGACCAAAAAAATGCTGAATCTACACAAGGAGAAGGGTACAACTGCCTACCAAAAAACTCCCGGGAAGAAGGATAAAGCTTAATGTCTTGGACTTTCTTCTCCCTTCTCTCCGCTTTCTTTCAAGCAACGACTGATGCCTTCAGCAAAAAGGTTCTAAGAGAAAACTGCGATATATATCTAGTCGGCTGGGCGAGGTGGTGTTTTGCTGTTCCTTTTCTCCTCACCATGCTCCTATTTATCCACATCCCTACCCTAGATCAAATCTTTTGGTTAAACGTCTTTTTACTTCTTCCCCTGGAAATTACTGCTCTCATCCTCTACATCAAAGCCCTCAAGCTTTCACCCCTCTCATTGAGTATCCCCTTCCTTTCTTTCACCCCTGTGTTCCTACTACTCACCTCTTTTCTCATGTTAGGGGAACAACCAGACAGCTCAGGCCTTTTAGGTATTTTTTCTGTTACAGTAGGTGGCTATCTCCTCAACTTCCACACCATCTCTCGAGGAACGTTTGAACCCTTTCGCTGCATCGTCGAGGAAAAAGGCTGCCTGCTTATGATTGGAGTCGCACTCATCTATAGCATCACTTCAAACCTGGGGAAGGCAGCTATCCAGCACTCAAGCCCTCCCTTCTTTGCTGTCTTCTATTTTACCTTTCTTTCCCTAATATTAACTCCCATCGTCTGGTTCAAGAATCGAGGAACATTCTTAAAAGGCTTACATGATCTAAACTATTTCCTGCTCATGGGTCTTAGCTGTGCTTTAATGTTTATTTTCCACACTCTAGCCATTAGTTTGATCCAAGTGCCCTACATGATCTCTTTAAAGAGAACAAGCATGCTTTTAAGTATTGTTTTCGGCCGATTATACTTTAATGAAACTCATATTAAGGAAAGACTACTGGGAAGTATCATTATGCTCATAGGAGTTCTTTTAATCACCCTATTTAGATTTTAATTTTTTTATCTGCTGTTTATAAAAATATATAAACCCCGTCAGAAAGTTTGGATGTGATCGCTTCGAGAAATGTATTTAACGGGGTAAACCCCACGATAAATGGCGAGGCTTTCTTTCTATTAGGGTAAAGAAAATACTTGCTAAAATAATAAATTTTATATTAACATTTAAAATCAAATTTTTGATTTTTTTGTAAAATTACACAATTCTATAACTTACCATATAAGCCATTGCTACCTGGAGTATAATGTGATGAGTGTCTATTTCGTTCTCTCAATTGCCATCATACTAAATGCCTTGGCTAATATCTTAATGAAAGTTGCCATGCGTAAGCAAGATGAAACCATAGAGATTGCCAAGATGGTTACTCAATCCCTCTCCAACCCCATACTGTTTTTGGGAATACTCTCTTTTGTCCTCGCACTGGTTGCGTACTGTTATGTGTTATCTAAGCTTAATCTGAGCATTGCGTATCCTATTATGACCAGCCTCGGCTTTTTGATTGTTATTTTAGCATCCTGGCTCTTCCTGGAAGAGGTCATAACGAAGATTCAAATCGTAGGATTTATCTGCATAATAGCAGGAGTATGGATGGTAGCAAGATGAACTACTCACAAAAAGGGGTTGCCTTGTGAAAGACTATACCTGGTTTCTCATCTTTAAAACCATGCGGCCAAAACAGTGGAGCAAGAACCTTATCCTTTTTGCTGCGCTCACCTTTTCTCAAAACTTATTTCACGCTGATATGTTTATAGATGTTACCATTGCGTTTATTATTTTCTGTCTCCTTTCAGGTAGTGTTTATATCTTAAATGACTTAATCGACTTAAATCAAGACCGCAAACACCCCCAAAAATCTAAAAGGCCCCTGGCTTCAGGTAAACTTAATCCTTCTACGGCTATCATCTATGGAATTATGCTAGTGGTTATATCAGTAATGAGTGCATTCTACCTCAATACAAATTTTGCCTTGATTGCCCTTGGCTACTTTATCCTGCAGATAGCCTACTCAACACTATTGAAACATATTGTCATTCTTGACGTGCTCACTGTCTCTATAGGTTTTCTATTAAGGGCTATTGCTGGAGGTGAAGTCATCGAGGTTCCCATATCCTCTTGGCTCCTCATTTGTACCATTCTTTTAGCACTATTTCTCGCCTTAGGTAAAAGAAGGCATGAACTCCTCTTGTTGGAAGAAAATGCAGTTCACCATCGAAAAAGCCTGTATGAGTATAGTCCGGGCCTTCTCGACCAGATGATCTCAGTAGTTACCGCCTCGACCGTGATTACCTATGCCCTCTATACCATGTCTGCTGAAACTATTAAAAAATTTCAAACCGATAATTTAAAATATACCACTCCTTTTGTACTCTATGGCATCTTTCGCTACCTCTACCTTATCCACCAGAAGAACGAGGGAGGAAGTCCTGAGAAAATCCTTTTGAATGATAAACCATTAATGCTTAATATTATTCTATATCTTATTACTATTGGGTTTTTCCTTTACATCTAAAAGGTCTTTAATGCTATGACTCAGTCAAAAGTAGCAGTGGTCAAGACCACACCGGAAACGGTACTTGATGATTATAAAAAACTGATGCATCTGGCAGAATATCAAAAATACCTTCCCAAGGATAAAGACACTGCCTTAAAAATAAACATCTCCTGGCACCACTTTTACCCCGCCTGTAGTACAACCCCTTGGCAACTAGAAGGAGTAATTAAAACGCTTCTCGAAGATGGTTATCATAGAGAACTCATCCATGGTTGTCAAAATAGGACTGTTGTGGTGAGCGCTAAGAAAGGAGAAATCGCCAATAAACATAAACCTGTACTTGAAAAATATAACTTGAGAAATATCCACCTCTATGAAGGTGAAGAATGGATCAGCTATGAACCCAAAGGGAAGATGCTCGTACTGCATGATATCTTTCCTCAGGGAATTCATCTACCTAAAAGAATGGTAGGTGAAAACATCATCCATCTGCCAACAATGAAAACCCATGTTTTTACCACCATGACAGGAGCTATGAAAAACGCCTTTGGAGGACTGCTTCATGAAAAACGTCACTGGACTCACTCTGTCATCCATGAAACACTGGTAGATTTACTTACCATTCAAAAAGAAATCCATAGCGGCATCTTTGCAGTGATGGATGGTACTTTTGCTGGTGACGGTCCCGGTCCCAGGTGCATGATTCCATATGTTAAAGACTATCTTCTCGCAAGTCACGATCAGGTAGCCATAGATGCCATCTCTGCCAAGATGATGGGTTTTGATCCCCTCTCCCTTAAGTTTATCAAGTTAGCCCATGAAGTTGGTCTAGGATGTGGGGATCTCAGAGAGATTGAAATCGTTGGCGAAGATATTTCCAGAGTTAATTTTGGCTTTCACGGGGAGGAGAATACACTTGCCAGCCGTGGACAAAAACTCATCTATTGGGGACCACTAAAGCCTTTAGAAAATATACTGCTTCGCACCTTTATTGTCCCCTGGTCTTATATTGCATCCATCTCCTATCACGATTGGTACTGGTATCCTTGCATCGGCCGTAGGAGAGTCAAAAAGATGATGGAAACAGGCTGGGGAAAACTTTTTCAAAAATATTAATAATCAGTGATAGTAAATAAACATACCGTTACTCAAAGGAGGAATAGCCATGGGAAAAATCAGTAGACAACAGAAAGCAAAAAAGAAAAAGAAGAAAAAAAAGGTAAAAAGGATTGGGAGAGGAAGCAGAAGATAAGAAGAAATTCACAAGGATCATGGATGAGAAAAAGATACTCTTAACCTACGAAGATCATGAAGAACTTGCAACCACGAAGACCACGAAGCATTTAAGATGGTTCGAAGGCTATTCTACTGGTGCTTGAGTTCAAATTAATTCTTCATACTCTTCCAGTAGATTGTTCTCAATCATTACACCCAATTCTTTCTCCTCGTGCCTTCTTCGTGCACTGGTTTCATTGTTCCTTTTATGCATTTCTTTATCCTGCACCCAGCCACCTGATCCCTAAACCCTGATTATTGGCAACTGGTAATTATAAACTTGCAACTTACTATAGTGGGAGTTATTCAACTCAGTTATATTAACGTGTCCCCCATATTTTCCAAGAGTTTCCAATAATGAGAGGATGTTCTTTTTTATTTATTGAGTTTTCGAGAGTTTTTTGTTATTCAATTTATAAGATGCTTAAGATGTGAAGTATTTAGTCCTTCCCCTGTGCTATTTGCCTATCTTTTTGGAAGCTGTGCAAGAGGTGAAGCACTCTTTCAAAGCGATATGGATATTGCCGTTTTTGTGAGGAGAGATTTTCCCCAAAAAGATTATTTAGAATTGGAACTCAATTTATCGATCGAATTAGATAAGCTGAGGTTAGGTGCCGAAACAGAGGTAAGAGTGATCAATAAACTCCCTCTGCTCATGCGAGGAGAAATACTAACTGAAGGATACCTGATCTACTGCCGGGATGACTCCACGAGAGTTGAGTTTGAGACAATTACCCGGGATGAGTATTTTGATTTTCTCCCTTTGCACTATCAGTATCAAAGAACCTACTTTAATCGATAATATTAGATCATCATGGTCGACAGAGAAAAAGTAGAAAGGAAAATTCAACAGCTTGATGAGTTTTTGCATATTCTAGAAAATCTCTCTAAAATATCGAATAGTGAACTACTCAAAGATCCTATAAAAATTGGAAGCATAAAGTATTATCTTCAGGTAAGTATAGAAAGCTGTATTGATATAGCTACTCATATTATTTCATCTGAACGCTTTCGGCCACCAAAAGATTATGGAGATACGTTTAATATCTTATCTGAAGAAGCTATCATCAGTGATAACTTCACCCAGATAATGAAAAAGATGGTTAAATTTCGAAATCGTATTGTTCACCTCTATGGTGAAGTAGATGATCAATATGTTCTTGACATTCTAAAAAATAGACTCGACGATTTTAAGATTTTTAGAGATGCCATTTTGAAATTCATTGACAAAACAAATAAGTAGTCCTTATCTTCAACCAACATCCCCTCTTAAAAAGTATAGGGACGTATGATGCAAGGTGTCAGGAGCATCAAGCCCTGCCTGTCTTACCATAATCCCTTAGTCGACTAGTATAGATATTCTTTCCATCAAAGTTATTCAACTTAGTCAATAGCCTTTAATTTTAGTTTAATTTTACAACTTTTTTACCTTGAATTGATTACAACACATATAAGATTTAAGTTTATTATCTAACGGGGTTAAACTTCATGGTTAAATTTTTTATCTTTCAATTTATTATTAAAGTTAATCTTAGCTACTACCGATATATACTATAAACAAAGTTAAGGAAGACTATTGAGGATTGCACCATGGCATCATACCGACCAGAGACAAACTTCTCAGTAGAAATTGTTCCTTTTTTCTTAAACAGAGAAGATTATGTAGGATTCTTTCTAAAGGTAGATCCGAAAGAACACACCTTTATGACCTTCATCCTGAAAAGGAAAGATTTTAATTCACGAGCTGAATTTATGAAAAATCTGGCTATTATCTACGATTCGCTTGCCAAATAAAACTCCGCGTAATAGTCTTACCCCGGATATCCCCAGCCAATCCTTTTTTTTCACATTGCACATCTCACATCACATATCACACCCATCTAAATTTCTCAATTCCTAGATTTCCCCATTCCTAAATTATTAATATTACTCTTCCCCCTTCTTCCCATATAAAAAAGTGTATTACACGACTACTCTATTTTGCTTGCATTATATTAATAATTGGAATAAAATTTTTAATTTATTAAAGACAATAGGGCTAGGCATAGTTTAAAAGCACTCTCTTTTTTTATTATAGATGCGCAACCTGTGAAATATAAATAATCTTTATATTTTAATAATATAGGCTAATACTTATGGAAAAAATCATTGTAAGAGGGGCCAAAGAACACAACTTAAAAAATATCGATGTAGAAATTCCTCGAGATAAATTGGTAGTGATTACTGGTCTCAGTGGCTCAGGGAAATCCTCCTTAGCTTTTGATACTATTTATGCAGAAGGACAGAGACGATATGTTGAATCCCTCTCAGCCTATGCCCGTCAATTCCTAGAGCAAATGGATAAACCTGATGTGGAATCAATCGAGGGACTCTCCCCAGCTATCTCTATTGAACAACGCAGTCTTAGTAAAAATCCCCGCTCTACTGTGGCCACAGTAACAGAAATCTACGATTATCTAAGAGTGTTATTTGCTCGTGTCGGCAAACCCTACTGTTACAAATGCGGTCAGGAAATTAGCTCACAAACCATCCAGCAAATGGTCGATCAACTTATGGATCTCCCTCTGGGCTCTAAAATTGTCATGTTTTCACCAATAATACAAGGTAGAAAAGGTGAGCATCGCAAGGAATTGAACCAGCTTCAAAAGGATGGGTTTGTGAGAGTAAAGGTTGATGGTATCATAAAAGATTTAAGTGAAGAAATAAGGCTAGATAAGAATAAGAAACACACCATTGATGTTATGATAGATCGTCTCATTATCAAAGAGAAGGTTGAAAAACGGTTAGCTGACTCTCTAGAAATAGCCCTTAATCTTTCAGGTGACATTGTCAAAATTGAGCTCAATGGCAGAAAAGAAATGTTATTTAGTGAAAAATGTGCCTGTATTCATTGTGGCATCAGCTTTCCTGAAATCACTCCTCGGATGTTTTCCTTCAATAACCCCTATGGTGCGTGTCCCTCCTGTGGAGGACTTGGATCAAAGATGTACTTTGATCCTGATCTTATCGTTCCTAATCGTAACCTCTCGCTAAGAGAAGGAGCTATTCTTCCCTGGGCTAACAGAAAATCCATCTATTACCATCAGATGCTTGATGCCCTCTCCCGCTACTATCAATTTGATATTTATACTCCTTTCAAGGATCTTCCAACTCACATTCAACAGGTACTTCTCAACGGTTCAGGTGATGAGAAAATAGATTTTTACTATGATGACGGAACTCGAAGATTTTCCCATCAAAGAGAATTCATGGGTGTCATACCTAATCTGGAGCGACGATACAAAGAAACAGATTCCTCATCAATTCATCAAGAAATAGAACGCTATATGAATACCAGCACCTGTCCTGACTGCTCAGGATCCAGGCTACGTACAGAAAGCCTTTTTATCAAGATTGGCAATAAATCTATCCATGATATTACTAAGCTATCCATTAAAGAGGCACTTTCTTTCTTTCACCATCTAAAACTTAGTGAACGTGACAAAAAAATTGCCCAGCGTATTCTTAAGGAGATCATTGAAAGATTAAAATTCCTCACGCATGTAGGGGTTGATTATCTCACCTTAGATCGTGCTTCAACAACACTCTCTGGCGGAGAAGGACAGCGCATCAGGCTCGCTACCCAGATAGGATCCAGTCTGGTTGGTGTTCTTTACATCTTAGATGAACCCAGCGTTGGGCTTCATCAAAGAGATAACATCAGACTGCTTGAAACCTTAAAAAAATTAAGAGATATCGGCAATACAGTACTTGTAGTGGAACATGATGAGCAAACCATTTTATCATCTGATCATGTGATTGACATGGGTCCTGGAGCTGGGTTAGCAGGAGGTAAAATCGTTTTCAGTGGTACTCCTCAACAGATCTTAAAAAGCAACGATTCTCTCACTGGTAAATATCTCACCCACCGATTGGAGATTCCCGTGCCTCACAAGCGACGGAAACCAGGTCCCCGGTTTCTTACCATAAAGGGCGCCTCTGAGAACAATCTAAGGGAAATTACCGTCAATATCCCTCTAGGCCTCTTCACCTGTGTTACAGGAGTTTCTGGCTCTGGGAAAAGCACCTTAGTCATTGATACCCTCTATCGATCCTTAGCTCAGAGGCTCTATCGTTCAAAAGAGAGAGCAGGCAAAGTAGAAGAAATAGAGGGTTTAGACTATATCGATAAGGTCATTGATATTGATCAAACGCCTATCGGAAGAACCCCCCGTTCTAATCCTGCAACCTATACAGGTGCTTTCACTCATATTAGAGATCTCTTTGCACGTTTACCTGAATCAAAGATAAGGGGATATAAACCTGGTAGATACAGCTTTAACGTTAAAGGGGGACGATGTGAAGCGTGCAGCGGTGATGGGGTAATTAAAATTGAAATGCACTTCCTCCCTGATGTCTATGTAACCTGTGAAGTATGCAAAGGGAAAAGATATAATCGAGAAACCTTAGAGATCCAATATAAGGGAAAGAATATTGCTGAGGTACTTGATATGACAGTTAATCAGGCTTTCTCCTTCCTAGAGAACATCCCACCTATAAGAGCAAAACTACAAACGCTGATCGATGTAGGGTTGGGGTATATCGAATTGGGACAGCCTGCTACAACGCTTTCAGGTGGAGAAGCTCAAAGAATCAAACTATCAAAAGAACTGAGTAAAAGAAGTACCGGCAGAACCCTTTACATTCTTGATGAACCCACCACTGGTCTTCACTTCGCCGACATTCAAAAGCTATTAGATGTGCTCAATAGGCTTACTGACATAGGAAATACTGTAATAGTTATCGAGCATAACATGGAAGTAATCAAAACAGCAGACTATATCATAGATTTAGGTCCGGAAGGGGGGGACAAGGGAGGCGAAGTCGTTGCCTTAGGTACACCTGAAGAAGTAGCAGATATCAAACACTCTTATACAGGTCACTTTTTGAAGAAGGTTGTAAGAAAAAATCTCTAAAATTTAAGACGCAGATTCCCAAGCAGTCTAAATAATCAACCAGGGCTGGGGTAAAAAAATTCTTTCATAAAAGTTGAAGGCGTAGCGATCTGTCATACCTGCTATAAAGTCACAGACACGTCTTTCCAAAGCTTCACTGGCATTTGACATACCTGATTCCTTTAAGAATTCCTCTTCGTGTTCCAAGAAATAGTAGTATAGTTCTCTCAATATTTTTGAGGCTTTAATGAAATTGGAGTACACCACCATTCCAAAATAGACTTCCTTATAAAGAAAATCACGTAATTTCTCTGTTGCCTCCATAAAGGATTGACTCATAGAAATTCCCCTACTCTCTGCCTTCTCTGTAACCTTAATTACATCCCTAACCATAGCATCTATCCTATGGGCATGAGAGTCTCCTAAGATTTTAGTACATTCTTTAGGAAGATCTCGATGAGCAACTACACCTGCCCTGATGGCATCATCGATATCATGATTCACATAAGCAATAATATCTGCAACCCTCACAATCTGTCCCTCTAGGGTCTCAGGCATAGACTGGAGATGGCTAGAGATAATTTTCCCCTCTCCTTTTGAATGTTTGAGGATCCCATCACGAACCTCATAAGTTAAATTAAGTCCCTTTCCTTCTTTTTCCAAAACATCTACTACCCTCAAACTCTGTTCAGGATGCCGAAAACCACCAGGAAAGATCTCATTAAGTACAGCCTCTCCTGCATGACCAAAGGGGGTGTGACCCAAATCATGTCCGAGAGCTATAGCTTCAGTTAAATCTTCGTTTAATCTTAGTGATTTTGCTATAGTTCGAGCAATTTGAGAGACCTCTAAGGTATGAGTTAAGCGGGTACGATAGTGATCACCCGTTGGTGCTAAAAAAACCTGTGTCTTGTGTTTTAGCCTCCTAAACGACTTAGAATGAAGAATCCTATCCCGATCATGCTGATAAGCAGGACGTATTTCACACTCCTCCTCCTCCACTCTTCTCCCCCTGGTCTCAGCACTAAGTTGGGCATGAGGAAAAAGCCTTAATTTTTCATCTTGTTCCAACATTTCACGGATATTCATTTGTTTTATCCTCAATTTTATTATAATTCTATTAGTGAGTAATAATTATCATAAATTGCATAAACATCAAGAGCAAAATCACCGGAGTCCCACCTAAGTAATTGAAGGAAACAGGAGTCAGAATTACTAATGTTACACGTATCAAGCATTAAGTTTAGTGTGAGGCGTGCTGGATTAATAAACCCCTTTAGAAAGTTTAGACAGGGCTTTAACTCCTGCTCAATATTATTGTTTTTTCCCCCGTCATAAATGACGGAGCTTTCTTTAATGGGCTAACGCAACTATCATGAAGAATTATTTTCTTGGCTTCTTGACAATAAAAAAATGGTAATTATATTTACTATTATACCTTAATACTATTGTAAAAAAATAATATAAAATTTAAAAAAATAAGAAAATAATTAAAATAATAAGATAATATTCATTTATTAACAATTAAATCAATATTTTAACCAAATATAGACTAATATGGCATTTGATTTAATGCTTAAAAACAATAGAATTATTAGCACTCTTTTGAAGAGAGTGCTAATTAATAGGTACTACAAAATAATCAAAGTAAAGGAGGTGATGAAATTTAGTGTATAGGGGTTAGTAAAAATTAACTTCAAATAATTATAAAAGGAGGTTCAAAAGAGATGAAAATCAGACCACTACAAGATCGAATAATTGTGAGACGTATCGAAGAGGAAGAGAAAACGAAAGGAGGCATTATCATCCCTGACTCAGCCAAAGAGAAACCTATGGAGGGTGAGGTAATAGCCGTAGGAACAGGGAAGATTTTAGAGAACGGCACAAAACAACCTCTGGAAGTAAAAGAAGGTAATAGGGTTCTTTTTGGTAAATACGCTGGCACTGAGGTAAAGATTGATGGAGTTGAACACCTCATTATGCGAGAGGATGATATTTTGGGGGTTATAGAAAAATAATTGATGTAAGAAAGGAGGATTCAACAAATGGCAAAAGAGATAAAATTTGATCAAAATGGACGTGCTGCTATTTTGATGGGCATCAACACCCTCGCCGATGCAGTGAGGGTAACCCTGGGTCCGAAAGGGAGAAATGTTATTCTAGAAAAGAGCTTCGGTTCACCTACTATTACTAAGGATGGGGTAACGGTTGCAAAGGAAATAGAGTTAGAAGATAAATTTGAAAATATGGGTGCTCAGATGGTAAAAGAGGTCGCCAGTAAAACCAGTGATGTGGCTGGTGATGGCACCACCACTGCAACCGTGTTAGCCCAGGCAATCTATCGCGAGGGTGTGAAACTCGTCACCGCGGGAAATAACCCCATGGAGATAAAAAGAGGTATTGACAAGGCAGTTGAGGTGGTAGTTAATGAGCTTAAGACACAGAGCAAGGAAACTAAAGGACAGAAGGAAATCGCTCAGGTAGGAACTATCTCTGCCAATAACGATGAGGCCATTGGCAAAATCATTGCTGAAGCCATGGATAAGGTGGGAAAAGAAGGGGTTATCACCGTAGAAGAAGCAAAGGGAATGGAGACGACGCTGGACCTCGTAGAAGGTATGCAGTTTGACCGTGGGTACCTTTCCCCCTATTTTGTAACTGATGCTGAGAGGATGGAGTGTGTACTGGAAGATCCCTACATGCTCCTTCATGAGAAAAAGATCAGCAATA
>SMTZ1_10005308_pt1 | contig 12948 bp, 3 predicted proteins | sample DeeMarSWOR136_30_FD_25667 | JGI IMG/M metagenome (IMG submission 25667) | reverse complement strand
TTTCAATCGTCTGCTCTAACTGATGTACCCGGCTCTTTCGCGATATAAGGCCCGTCGTCTTCCCCAGCGGTCCCAGTTTTATTGAGCCGTCACTGCTAAATGTCTCACCCTTCAGCGTAACAAACGTATATTCCTCTCCCAGTTCCCCCGCCAGTTCAACGGCCGCATCCATCATCTCAACCACTATCGTCTTACCAAGAAGTTTCCACAGCAGGGGGGCATATTTACTCTCGTATTTTATAAATTCAACAAGCCTGCCCTTAACATGAGGCAATTGCGACAAATCTTTTGTATCCACAAAAGGCTCTGTCCTGTCCATGCATATGAAACTCACCCTGCCGTCGAGTTTTTCAAAAGCCCCATCATTTCCCGTATCGGCCAGCAGCTTTCTTGTGCTGTTGACAACCAGCGCATCTGTCTTGCCCTCAAGCCCTGCTTCTACCGCGCTTGAATACTCGAAATCAGCCGCAACAATATCCGCCAGTATACCTTCGACATAATCCAGCCTGTTATCTTCGACCGACTTGTTCTCCAGGATGCTTTTCACATCTGTGGTAAGCCCCTCGCGCCTCTTCTCCATGTCCGTCAGTATCGCTAATTCACCACTCAGAGCGCTCCGTGCCTCCTTGCTGTGGGCCAGCCGCTTGTTGTCCGACGCGATTAGCTCCTCGATTTCCTCCGCCTCTTTCCGCTTGGATTCCAGACTCTCAGACAGCTCGCCCAACACTTTTTCGATATCGCTCAGGCGGGCCTTATGCTGTGCCTTTTCCGTAAGCAGTTGTTCAAGTTCTTCTTTGGCTGAATCCGCCCGGCCGGACAATCGATCCTTCTGGCTGGACAAGCTGTTACGATAAATAGAAATACTCTGGATTTCGTTATGAAGTTGCGCAGTCCTCCTGACTATATCGATAACGCCCGATTTCTCATCTTCAAGATTCGCCTCCAGAGATGCACATTCACTATTTATTGTTTGAACGTCCTTTTGGACTAGCTCCAAAGCCCGACTTTTCTCTTCGAACGTCTCTTCACACTCTGCCAGTTCCTCCTGAATCCGCACCGAGTCCGCCTTAAACAAATTCTCCTGCTCTCTCAGTTTATTGACTCTCTCTCCCGCCGACTCCTTCCTCTGCCCTAATTCCGAAACTCTCTCCTGCAAAAACTCTATTCGTTGCAGCTTCTGCTCTATCTTACTGCGAACCGCAACAAGCGAGTTGTCCGTACGGTTCAGCCTGTTTTCTGTTTCGATAATCCTTCGTCCTAATTCGCTCATCAGGTTGTCTTTTCTCGCAACCTCCGCCGCCAGTTCCTCAAACTTCTTCTGTTCCTTTTCGAGAGAGGCTTTCTTTTCACTCAATTGCGACTGGTTCTTCGCATATTCAGCCAAAGAATAGTTCACCTGCAGTTCTTTGAGCCGTTCCGTATACCGCAGATAACTCCGCGCCTTGCCTGCCTGATGCTTTACACTCCGCAGTTGCTTTCCCACCTCGCCCAGAACATCCGCAAGCCGCAACAGGTTTTGTTCCGTGTTCTCCAGCTTGCGAAGTGCCTCTTTTTTGTGTGCCTTATATTTACTTATCCCCGCCGCATCTTCGAAGATGGTCCTCCGCTCTGTCTTCGACACGCTCAATACCTTATCTATCTGCCCCTGCTCAAGAATCGAGTAGGCCCTGGCACCGATACCGGTGTCCATAAATAGTTCTCGAATGTCCTTTAATCTGCAGACCTTGTTGTTTATCCGGTACTCGCTCTCGCCGCTTTTGAATATCCTCCGGCTAATCTCCACCTCGTCGGTCTCAACCGACAAATGCCCGCTCCCCATTCCATTGGGATTCGAGATTAGCAGGCTCACCTCCGCCGTCCCCATAGGTTTCCTGCTGCTGCTCCCGCTGAATATCACATCAGACATATGCCCGCCGCGAAGGCTCTTGGCGCTCTGCTCACCAAGCACCCACTTCACCGCATCAACGACATTGCTTTTCCCGCACCCGTTCGGCCCAACGATCGCCGTTATGGGAGAATCAAAACAAAATTCCGTCTTGTCCGCAAAACTCTTAAATCCGTTAAGAACAATTTTCTTCAGCTTCATTTGTCACCCTGTTGTTACATCCGATAACTTGTATAAAAACACCGGCGCAGTCCGTTTTCGTTCAACTTGTACTCTTATTATCGGCCGAGACTCACCCTTCTCTTGACATTTAGCCCGCATATTTCATGCTAACTGCGATATGCCGTTTTTGGGCGATAAACTCGCACATATACTACAAACCCCCAGCCCTAATTGCAACAAAACAATGCCTAAAACACCCCGATAATCCACGCAGGATAAATACAAAACAAAAAAGAATCAAAAAAAGGCCGTCAAAGCAGTGCAGCAAAGCAAAAGGGGGCAAGAGCACCCTATTTTATTCTCCGGCTATCGGCCGCATCATTGCGTCTCACTCTCTCACATTAACAGACACTGAGACTTTCACTCTGTCTTCATCGGAACCGGTGAGTAATTCGCCGGTTATTTTGTACACCCCGGGGCCTATTGGAAAGTCATCCTCCGTTCCGTATGTTCCATTATCGTTTATCATCTCCCAGCCGATTTCGTGTCCTTTCGACTCATACGCATCCAAAAGAAACTCCACAGGAGGCATTGGAGGCATTTCCCATGACCATTGCCAAACATGTTCGCCGTTATTGTCCACGATAGAGAAGTGATAACAAAAAGGAGGTATGGGAGCCCACCCCAGATTCACAGGTACACTTCCCGGATTCGTAATCCGGTAGAAGATTCCAACTGTTTCTCCCAAATGATAAACCGATTTGTCCGTCCTTATGCAATATCTCACATCGTCTTCAACTATACAATAGCGATTAGGATTGTTATCCGCCAGCCAGTTGTCGCAAAGTATCGCCACATCCCGCCAATCGATAAGGCTGTCCGGAGGATCGGCTATGTTGCAGAGGGGATCCCAGTTATGGTCACCCGGCTCCGTCAACCAGGCCAGCGCAATGATGGAATAGTCCGCAAAGTCAACGTCGCAGCTATAATCGAAGTCGCCCATGTAAGCATAATTGAACTCATAAGCCCCCATGTCCACAACTTCGGTATCGTTGCAATCGCCGTCAATAATCCTCGGATGACCGTCCATATCTGTTGCGCCAAGATTAGGCGCATTGTTGTCCCCGGCGTCGATACAGGGTGAATCCGATGAAAGGCGGAAATCACCTCCTGCGGCATCCACAAAACAAGGATCGACATCGATACAGCCGGTACCAAACCAGCTCTGGCCAGTCCCGGACTGAACGTCGCTATAGGTTATCACTAACGTGCCGCTCGCCAGCCATATTTCGTCCGGCGTGTCGCCCCAAAGGATGCAGTTGATTACAAATGGGTCGCTCTCAAAGTTGCCTATCCCGCCGCCGCGGTTGCTGACCGAGTTGCCGCTGAATATGCAGTTGGTCACCGTCGGGCTGCCGCTGGTGATGTTGCACATCCCGCCGCCGGCGAAAGAAGCGGAGTTGCCGATGAAGCTGGAATTTGTCACGATTGGGCTGCTGTCGTAGTTGTACATCCCGCCGCCGAGGTTTGCGGACGTATTGTTGCTGAAAATGCAGTTGCTCACCGTAAGGTTGCTGTTTTCCCAGTTACTCATCCCGCCCCCGGCGCTGGCCCAATTTCCACTGAACGTGCAGTTTGTTATCGTCGGGTTGCTGAAAGAGTTGAGTATCCCACCTCCGTAGCCGGCCCTGTTGCCGATGAAGCTGCAGTTGGTCACGGTTGGGCTGCCAGTATAATTATACATCCCGCCGCCGTTCGCATGCTGAGAAGGATAATTTTCATTGGCATTGCCGCCAGTGATAGTAAAGCCATCCAATACAGCGTTTGAATCAGTATTGCTCCCGGTTACAACGTGGTAGCTGTTCTCTGAACGCGTAGGTTCATCCAGCAAGTCCGCTGGGTTGTTTACATCAACGTCATTGCCGTCAAGGTCGCCGCTGAGGATTGTTTCGTACAAGTTGATATCCCAGGCATTGGGATTCGGTTCACCGACGCCGGCGTAGCCACCCTTGAGAGTTACTCCGTTGATAAGCTGGAACGTAGCCGCCCGGCTCCCGCTACCGTTGGGATCAGACATACTTCTATCCGGCTTATAAATACCCTCAGCCACACAAATCTCTACCGGCTTCAAAGCAGAATCGGCCTCGATTAGAGCATCCTGCAAATAATTATAAGCATTCTCCCAGCTTGCCCCGTTATTTGCGCCGGCAGCATCAACATCCACAAAAATCCGCTTCGCCTCAGTCGTAAAACTCCACACATCCCCTTTGGATATCATGCAAGCATTAAATGGTGTACAGCAACTGCGACCGGATAATTCATCAATCCGCCAGTAGTATTTGGTATTGAATGCAAGATTGCTGCATTGATAGAACGTATCAAACGTATCACCCTTATATATGCCCGTCGTGTCGTATTCATCGGCATTGAGAACATCGTCATAATTCGTGCCTATATAAACATCGCGGCGACACGCTCCTAAACCCGGTATCCAGGAAAGGAGCACATCGGTCTCTATATCAACGGCTTCATCAGGTGGGTCGGGCCCAAAGGCATAATAGCCCTGAATCCCAAATGCCCAGACATCGCCGGCGAACTTATTGCCCTCAGCATCGAACGCATCGACAGCCCAGTAGTACTTCGTGCCTCGAACAAGACCGTCAGAATAAGGCAGGCCGGGAACAATATCATCAGGCAGACCAATAATCCAACGCAGGTTCGGCACGCTTGAGATTTGTGGGCCGATGTTCGCGTCCTCAACGCGCCCGGCCACCTCAGCTTCGATATGGCTGAAGTAACACACATACGAGGTGGCATTCGGATCCGCTCTGGCATCAAGGAACGTATATATGTTACCGGATGCTTCATGCACAGAGCCGAGAATCACAGAACCATCAACAGGGTAAACGTTCCCGGCCGCTCCGGATACAGTCCCACAGTTCCACACAAACCCTGCCAAAAATAACACAAACACCCAAATCGCTGGCCAAATCTTATTATTTACTCTCCCATTCATTTTGGTTCTCCCTTACCAACTGGTATCTCATACAAGTTCTGATACCGACGAAATCCAGAGATCAAAAACATGCCTTGCTCCGCTGCAAAACATTAAAGCTCCCCAACAAGGGCATTCCAACGCTCAAAGCAAACGCGTCTCTTAATAACGTTTCATCTTTAACTTTGCAGCCTGAAACAGACTATCGTATCCAGTTTTCTGCAAATCGTGCGAAGTCCTTGAGATTTACGGCTCCGTCATCGTTAAGGTCTTCCGCGACCTTACCTGGTTGCCCGGTCCAAAGCCATCGGTCGGCGATTCTCGCTAAAAACTTGAAGTCATGTGGAATGCTGACCGTAGCGCTGCGAACTGTGGTATTCCCGCAGTCATCCGCCGCCTGATAGGTTATAGTGTAAACACGGTCACTGCCTCTCCCGCTTCGCTCGGACCTTACATAGATAGAGCCGTCCTCGCCTATCTGGATGTCGTCGCTCGTATGTCCGTCACCGATGCTGTCGTCCCCTTCGTTCGCCACAATACTTACAAGCGACACCTCAGGTGCATCATCACATTCGTCGCTCACCGTCCATGCTGGTGTTATCAATTCCATCTTGTGATTCGGCGGCCAAAGGATTGTAGGTGAAACGGATAATTGAAATTCAGGCCCGGTCGTATCCACAACAGTTATCGTCTGCACGCGGTTTGAACTGTTGCCGCACTCATCCGTCGCCGTCCACGTGCGCGTCAGTGTTCCGGTATTGCCGCAGCCCGGCTGCCACGCGTCAATATGTGTAATCGTCACACTGCCGCACGTATCGCCGGCCGTCGCAGAGCCGTTCGCCTCAACACTGGTATCTGCAGGGCATTCCAGAGTTACATCTGCAGGACAATTGATATCTGGCGGTGTCGTATCTATGACAGTTATCGTCTGCATGCAGCTTGATTCGTTGCCGTATTCATCGGTCGCTATCCAGGTCCTTTCAATGGTCTCCGTATTACCACAGGCCGGTATGTTCCTGTTTCTGCACCTGATGCTTACAGCCCCACAGCTATCGGTCGCTGTTGCCTTGCCCGTCGAGCTTGGCGACGTGTCGGAGCCGCATTCGACAGTTACATCTGCCGGACAATTGATATCCGGCGGTGTCGTATCCTGAACGATGATGTTTACTTCGTTGGTATCAGATGCTCCGGCCCTATCGACTACCTCGAGGAGAACAATATGCTCACCTATTGGGAGGTTGCAGTCTATAATCCGGCCGCTTCCAAGTATAACATCAGTGTTGGGGTCGCAGGGATCGAGTAAGTACCAGATAAAATCGTTTATATCATCAATCGTTCCCGGCGTAGAATCGGCGTCACTTGAGGCGGAGCCGTCCAGCGTAACAGTTGCCCCCCAGGGAGCCTGTGCCTCTACAGTCTGGTCGGGGCCGGCATCGGCGACGGGAATGCGATTGAACTCGAAAGCTCCCATGTCGATTCGGCCTCCGATAACACGAGGCTTACCGTCCAAATCCGTCTCGTTAGGAACAAATGCATAATCCGGATCGCCGGCGTTTATACAGGGTGAGCCGGCAAGCAGATGATAGTCGGGCATATTGATGTCAGGATAAACCTGTCCACTCAGTCCTGCCAGATAATGTCGCTGGATTTCGTCGGCCGATAGAACTCTGTCGTTGATGGCCGCCTCATCGATGAGTCCATCGAAAAAGGTAACTTCCCCAAGCGCGCCTCTTGCACCGATGGTCCAGAGATGGCTTCTGTCGTCCAGAACAAATCCTGTGCCATATGTCCTCATTGAATAGCTCACCTCTTCACCGTTATGGTACAGCCTGGTTGTATTATCTGATAAGCTCCATGTTAGCGCCACGTGCTGCCAACTGTTGAGGATTAGGGTATTGCTGACACTCCGCGCGTAGGCATGGTTGCCCGAATATCTGACCCGGCCGTCTAACGTCAGGCTTGTTCCCTCGGCGTATATCCTTTTGTCTCCGTCTCCCTTGTCCAGTATGTGCCAGTGGCTGTCCCGTTCAGGATAAATCCAGGCTTCCAGTGTCATAGCATCGAGATTATTCAGTGCCTGATTTTCCGGAATACTTACAAAATCATTGTACCCGTCGAAACGCAGCGCTCCACCAACCTGACCCGTTGTCCACTGTGCCCCCTGAACATTACCGTGATTGGAGCCGACCGAATCAGAGGCCGTCGTTCCGCCCGTTTCGTCGAGCTTCCAGTAAGCCATCGGCCCTAAATAATACGGCTGAACAAAACAAGGATCGACGGAAATGTTGCCTATGTCGGTCCAGCCGCCTTCGATATTGCTGTAAGTGACCGTGATGCTCGAATTGTTTATGTTAGCTATTTCGCTGCCGCCGTCCCGGAAAATACAGTTAAGAGCACTGACCGTACATGGTGGCGGTGGCGGCTCAAAACCTTCGGGAACAGCGCATGCTATGGCGTTTCCAACAGGTGCTGAATTGCCGGCAAATGTACAGTTAAATATCTGCGGCCTGGAATCATACCAATAGAACATCGCGCCGCCGTAGAAACTGCTGGAATTTCCCGTGATTAGGCAGTTGTAGAGAGTCGAGCTGCTTGCCACCTCATGCATCACAGCACCGGCGAAGCTCGAAGTGTTTGCGTTGAATATACAGTTGACGAACATCGAATTGCCGAACTCACTGTAATACGCACCGCCCCACTCGCCTGAGTTGCCCGTGAAAGTACAGTCCGTAAGGATAGCGGTGCACTGGCTGATGACAAATGCACCCCCGATGTTTGGTGCAGAGTTATCCACGAAGGTGCAACTGTCCAGGCTCGGGTTGCTCTCGCCGATGTAACACACCCCGCCGCAGTGAACCGCCGACCGGTTGCCGATGAATTTGCAGTTGCTTATTGTTGAGTTCTCAGATGCGCTGCTTTCGTTGCTACCATAGCCGGATGAGTTGGCGCCTAACACATAATCGGCAAAAAGCGGGACGCTCTTTGCGATGTTCGTCCCTCCGGCCGAAGAGCCCGAGTTCTCCTGCCCCCCCCCAATAATGACGTCGCTCAGATTGCAGATTGCTCCGCCTATTTCTTCCGCAAAGTTATTGTTGAATATGCAGTTGGTCATTGGTGAGCTGCTGTTATAGTTAAATACTGCACCGCCGAGGCCTGCCGAGTTGCCCATGAATATGCTGTCGCTTATAACAGGACTGCCCGGCCAGCTGGATATCCCCCCGCCAATTTCCGCCGAGTTGTCGATGAAGCTGCAATTCGTTATCGTTGGACTGCTTGTCCTGTTGGATATCGCGCCTCCCACGGTTATTGACGCATTGCCTATAAACGTACAGCCAATTAAAGTCGGATTGCTGTACATGCTGTTGTACATGCCCCCGCCTTCGCCAGAAGCAAAATTGCTCCTGAATATGCAGTTGACCAGTGTCGGACTGCTGGAATTATTGTACATCCCGCCGCCGTAGGAATTGTAAGAAGGATACTGTTCACTCGCATTGCCGCCCATGATGATAAAACCGTCCAGCACGGTTGTCGCCTCTGACCAGCCGCTGGATACAACATGATAGCAGTTGTCACCCTCAAAACCGGCAATACCAATGTCACCGCTCAGGATGGTCTCGTACATATTCGGGTCTCGCTCGTTGGGGTCAGGTCCGCCGAATCCTGCATAGCCCCCTCGAATAGCAACGCCATTCACCAGGTTAAACGTTGCTGACCGGTCCTCTGCCGTTGCAACAGGCTCATCGGTATTACTGCCTCCATTCGGCGGCGGAGGCGGTGGGGGAGGTGGTGGCGGTGGAGGCGGAACATATCCCGTCGGCTTGTAAACACCCTCTGCCATCCGTATCTCATCACCCGGTTCAGCCGCATATAAGGCAGGCATAAGGCTGGTATAAGCATCCGCCCAGCTCGAACCGTCGTCTGCACCCGTAGCATCAACATCCACGAAGATTGTTTGACCGGCAGTGTTGCACACCGTTGCAAAGAGAAAAAATGCCATTACAAGGAACATTTGCAGGTTTATTGTTCTTTTCATTTTCGTCGCCCTCTAAAAAAATGGTTGGTAGTTGCTGCGCAGGGATTCCATCCTCTGTCATACGAAGACTCAGACAAATGCACTTGCATGTCCGCCCCTCCTTGTAATTATAATCTCATGGCCATTCAGGAGAAGTGCTAAAAGAAACGCTTTTTAGCTATCTCCTCGTGGATAGCCGAAAAACACGTAAAATATAGAATACCAAATTGTTCAAACATATCAAGCAAAAACTTTTCCTCAGGCCGCCAAACTTGCACTTTCAGGCCCAAATAGCCCCTTAAAACGCAGTAAAAAGGACATGCAGAGAAAACATCGCGAAATAATATCAAATTCCCGGCTTCTCGATTTCCGGCAGGCCGGCTACTCCGTGGTCTGACGCCTACAGCCATTTGGATAAAGGCTTCACCGATAACCGGAGAACTTTGCAACCTGCAACAGACTATTTTATCCAGTTTTCTGCAAATCTTGCAAAGTCCTTGAGATTTACAGTTCCGTCACCGTTAAGGTCTTCCGGAATCCTGCCCGCCGGGCCAACCCAAAGCCATCGAGAAGCAATTCTGGATAAAACCTTAAAGTCATGTGGAATGCTGACAGTTGCGCTGCGAAAGGTGGTATTTCCACAGTCATCAACAGCCTGATATGTAATAGTGTAAACGCGATCATTGCCTGTTCCGCTTCGTTCGGCCCTTAAATAGATAGAGCCATCCTCGCCTATCTCAATATCATCACTTGTACGACCATCTCCCTTGGCATCATCGCCTTCATCCATTGCGATGCTCACCAGTGACACATCCGGTGATGCATCGCATTCGTCGCTCACTGTCCAGGAGGGTGTAATTAATTCCATCTTGTGATTCGGCGGCCAGAGGACAGTCGGCGAAACGGAGAATTGGAATTCAGGCACCGTTGTATCCACAACCGTTATCAAAACCTCGTTGGGCTCCGAGTCCTCTATTCCATCATTAACAACCAGCGTAACGACATACTCACCCGGACAGCCGTCTTCTAAAGTGACTGTCGGCGCAGCTCCCTGCACTGGACTCTCCAGGAATGGTCCCGTCCACGTATACGTCAGCGCGTCCCCATCAACATCATAAGAACCGCTGCCGTCCAGTATGACCTTTGTGCCTCCCTCTGTATTGCACGCACACTCCACAACCTGGTCAGACCCGGCATCGGCAACAGGCGGCGTGTTTTGAAGCTCGTACGCTCCCATATCCACTGCAGCGCCAATTACCCGTGGATTGCCGTCCAGGTCCGTTTCGTTCGGCCCAGCTACATAACTCGGGTCACCTGCGTCAATACAGGGCGAATCCGGTCGCAAATGATAGTCGGGCACGGGTGGATATCCCTGCCCATTCAAACCACTTTGATAATGCTGCTGAATTTCATTAGCAGATAATACTCTGTCGTAGATTACAACTTCATCCATTGTGCCGTTGAAATAAAGGTCATTATCTCGCCCATACACGACTCTGCATCCTATTGCCAGAGGTTGTGTCAGATCGATATCTTTATTTTCTGCATAAGAAATGTCTCCTGGAATCCCTTCCGGCGCACCGTCAACATACAGTTCAAGATTAGCTGAGCGTGTGTAAACACCTGCCAGATGATGCCAGTCACCATCGTTGTATGATGCAGTTGAGGTAACAATGACACCTTTATCTTGAGAATAAGTATGCCTGAACCAAACAGCTACTGTACCATCCTCAAACAGTGCGGAACCATAGCCATCCCATACCCGGTTGGAGGCTCCGGTAGTGGTACTTCGTTTTGTCAATATTTGTTCAAGAGAAAACTCGCTGGTTTTGAACCAAAAAGCAAAGGATAAATCATGTGTTCCTAAATCAAGAGAATAATCATCAGGCACAAAGACATAATCGTCCACACCGTCAAAGCTCAAAGCCCCGTCAACTTGGCCTGTCGTCCAGTTCGCATCGATGATAGTTCCGTGATTATAGCCGACTGAATCGTATGCTGTTGTTCCATTGCCTTCGTCGAACTTCCAATAGGAAATAGGAGCCAAATATCCAACTTCAACAAAACACGGATCATTATCAATATTACCAGTTCCCCCGAAATTACCAGTCCAGCCTTGAATGCAACAATAGTCTATGGTGGCCATTGTCGTCACACTATGGACTTGTGCTGATTCATTCATTCCTCCGCTGTCACTGTTATTCCAGAGCACACAATTTTGCAGAGTAAAGTTGCTGCCGTCATCACGATTGAATATCCCCCCACCAGAGCCATCTGTTGCATTTCCACTAAGGGTACAGAGCTTAAACAATGCAGTGCAATGTTCAAGATATATAGCTCCGCCTCCTTCTCCTCCTGATGAATAGTTATCTGCAAACAGACAGTTAGTTATTGTAATATTACAGGCGTAAATTCGAATAGCTCCACCATGTCTGCCGGAGTTATATTTGAAGTAACAATTGGTCAAAGAACCTCCACTGTGCCAGTAATAAATCGCCCCCCCTCCTCCTCCTGGAGCATAATTATCAATAAAGGTACAATCAGTCACAATTGGGTTAGATCCATCTTGGTTTGACATGGCTCCAGCATAATGGGCTGTATTTTTCGTGAAAGTGCAATTAATTACCGTAGGACTACTTTGTGTGTTGTGCATCCCGCCACCGACACTGAAAGTTGGGTAATCATCCGCATTACCAGCGGTAATGGTGAGGCCATCGAGTACGGTGCTTTCGTTACAATCACTACCGGTCACAACATGGTAGCTGTTATCAGCGTTGTTGGCAAAATTCGGGCCATCATTTCCGAAGAGGTCGCCGCTGAGGATGGTCTTATAGACCTTGATATCGCGGGCATTGGGATCCGGTTCGCCGAAACCGGCATAGCCACCTCGAATAACCACGCCATTCACCAGATAAAACGTCGCTGTCCGGTCAACTGCCGTTGCGACAGGTTCTTGACTGTTACTTCCTCCCATCGGTGGAGGAGGAGGTGGAGGAGGCGGTGGCGGAGGTGGGACATATTCACCCGGCGTGTAAATACCCTGAGCAACGTGGATTTCATCGCCGGGTAGAGCAACGGCCAGTGCATCCTGAAGTCGTCTGAATGCATTCTCCCAGCTTGATCCATCATTTGCAAACCATGCATCACAATCGACATATAAAATACTCGGACACCAGAATTCGTAGACGCCCATATCGACGATGCCGCCTGCGATGCGTGTATTGCCGTCAAGGTCGGTTGACAATGACGGTGGAACGGCCGAGTTATCACCGGCGTTTATACACGGCGATCCTCGATGCAGATGGTAGTCTCCGTCAATCCATACTCCATACGCGTTCCGGTAACCCGGCTGAATAAACCACGGATCAGTGTTGATGTTACCCATACCTCCCAAGTTTCCTGTCCAGCCCTGAAAGCAGCAATAGTTGACAGCAGGCAAACCTCCATGAATTTGAGCCGACTCATCTAAACCACCACTGTCACTGTTGGCCCATAAAATACAGTTATTCAGAATCGGTCTGCTGTCATGATTGATTATACCGCCGCCCACGTAGGTCGCAGAATTGCTGCTGATCGTGCAGTTAATAAATGTTGGATTACTGCTGCTATTCTCATTGTGTATTGCCCCGCCGAACTGTGCCTGATTGCCGACAATCAGACAATTCAAAACAGTGGGCCTGCTTGTGTGGTTACGGATCGCGCCTCCGCCCATAGTCACTGAATTTGCCTTGATAGTACACCCAATCAGGGAGAGATTGCTGTTATTCTCGTTTTCCATCCCACCGCCCCACGCCGCCCGGTTATTATCGAATGTGCTGTTTATCATCATCGGGTTGCTTTCCATGTTGAGCATCCCGCCGCCGAAATCACTGGCCAGGTTGCGACTGAATGTGC
>SMTZ1_10005307_pt1 | contig 12948 bp, 7 predicted proteins | sample DeeMarSWOR136_30_FD_25667 | JGI IMG/M metagenome (IMG submission 25667) | reverse complement strand
AAAACTGAAACATACCATGCTTTTCAACCGAAGTTCTCAAAGATTACCGTGAAATAACTAAGATTTCGCTACATTTTAATACCGATGTATGAAATTCGACATTCGCCCGATTAATCAGCGTTTCGGGTGCTTGTACCAGTAGATCCAAATTAATCAGTCGACGAAGGTCTATTCCGTGTCAAACATGTAAATGCACCACATATTCCGGCGATGGACTAGGTACTGGAGAGGCTCGGTACCACTCTATTTTGCTGCACCATAATACCAGACCTTAGGTGCAAGCCCCTGGTGCGACCGGGCGAAGCAGGGGAGTGACCGGGGATATATACAGCCTTTCAGAACTGCAGTCTGGCGCCCAGGTCGAGGGTAATGACCTGATTCCTGAAATTGTATCCTCCCCGCGCCCCGAGCACGAGGGGAAATATCTTGAACTCGAGACCGCCGAACCCGTAGAAGGCGATTCCATCAGGCTCCGCATCGGTGGTCACGCTGATGGGTTCCGTAGGATTATCGATGGTCACCCCTGAGGCGACACCATCGGGTGTAAGCTCAGCAGAGGTGTCGGCGTTGATCGACGTGGTGGCTTTGCCCCAGCTCGTGCTCAACCTGCCGCCGGCGAAGAGGTTGAGAAAGAGGATCTTCATGTTGCCCTGCACTTCGCCGCCGAAGGTGTGCCCCCTCCACTCGGAGTCGAAGTCGCCAGTGGCCGTCAGGTCTGCAATGTATTCGTCTGTTCCATTGTCGTCTACATCCTCATAGACCGCGAAGGTGTCCAGCATAGTGACACTCAAGCTGCCATTGGTGTACTCGTAGAACCCGCCTGCAGAAAGCCCGTACTGAAACACACCCTTGTGTTTGTCAATGATGCCGTAGCGCAGCTTCCCCCCGATCACCATGCTCTGTATCTCACCGCGGTAGGTTTCGCTTCTGAGCTCGACGGGAGGGATGCCCGCCACCTTGGCTCCCAGCTCGAACCCCCTGATGTTCACCTTCACGTGCGCAGAAACCGAGGGAAGGGGCGTGTAAGTAAGACCTCCCAGGTCGTAGACCATGTCGGTGCCTTCGTTGATGTTCTTGATGGGAACAAACACGGCCCCTCCCGCAACTCCTATCTCGAAGTGGGGTATGATCGCGTAGCCGATCGGGTCACCAATCATCGCGATGCTTCCCACATTCTTCCCGAACAGGTTGCTGAAGATCTGGGTCACATCTTCCAGATCTTGCTGCATCTCCGTCGTATCATAGGTGAACTGTGCGAAGAGCATGGCTCCTGGAATGAGTATGAGAACAGCTCCTATTGTTATCACTGCAGCCAATAACTTTTTCACGATCATAACCCCCTTCCCTCTGAGTTTCACATAATTAGTTCTTGTTGAAAAATTCGCAATTTATTTGCGGTAGAATGAAATCTTTAATATAACCTGGGCAATACGAATAGCTAAGAACTAATTATTGAGCTGGTCGACAATTCGCAAGAATCGTTCACCAGTTACCAATATATATGCAATGAAGATGCCAATAATGACATTGAAATATATGTTTTGGTTTAACACCTGTAATTTTTGATCTAACAGATAATTATGTTTTTTATTTCTCGAGATTCAGTAATATATATCGGAATCTCTGGTCCATGAAATGTACAAAATAGTGAACATCTGTGAAAAATTCCACACACTGCCACTCAACGATACATGCTCATTGCTAGATCTTTACACATGCATGACATGAAAGCGAAATTTCTTTTCTCCTGTCTCATGATGATATTATTGTTTATGTCAATTCTGTAATTGTTACAATTGATACTCTAGGATAAAATATAATACCGAATGCCGGGAGTCTGCGGTGAAGTACAATATAGGGTTTGATATAGGATCTGTATCCATCAATACGGTGGTCATGGATGACGATCGTCATATACTGGAGAACCACTACGATTACTGCCACGGAAAGCCCTTCCATGTGTTGCGTGACGTGCTCACCCGAATCCTCGGGACCTATGATCTCGGATCCATCGACCTGGTGGCCATCACCGGGACTGGAGGCCTGCTCGCGTCCGAGCTTATTGGCGGTTATTTCGTCAACGAGTTGATCGCGCAGTCGACGTCGGTGACGCATCTTTACCCCGAAATCAGAACCGTCATCGAAATGGGTGGGGAGGATTCCAAACTCATCTTCATGGAGTGCAACGACGGAAAGACGAGGCTCAGCGATTTTTCCATGAACAGCATCTGCGCTGCGGGGACGGGCTCCTTTCTCGACCAGCAGGCAAAGCGAATCGGCGTCTCCATTGTGAAGGAGTTTGGAGAGCTGGCGCTGAAATCGGAAAACCCTCCCAGAATAGCGGGACGCTGCAGCGTTTTTGCCAAGAGCGACATGATACACCTGCAGCAGATTGCAACGCCGGTCCATGACATCGTCGCAGGTCTCTGTTTCGCGGTGGCGAGGAATTTCAAGAGCTGTCTGGCACGGGGAAAGGACCTGGAGAAACCGGTCAGTTTTCAGGGAGGCGTCGCTGCGAATGCGGGCATGGTGCGTGCGTTCAGGGAACTGTTCAACCTGGCCGATGGTGAGCTCGTGGTTCCCGAATACCACGCTTCCATGGGAGCGATAGGCGCCCTGTACCATGTGATGGACCATCCCCCGGAGGCTCCTGGCTCCTTCAGAGGGCTGCAGTACCTCGAAGAGTACCTTGCCGCCCAGGAGGAGCAGGGCGACCATCTGCAGCCCCTGGTGTTCAACGGAGGCCATGCGCACAAAAACGTCCAGAACATCGACGATATACTGGGTAAGATCGACGTCTATCTCGGCCTCGATGTGGGTTCCTTGAGCACGAACGTGGTGCTCATCGACGGCGACAACAACGTCATTGCGAGACGCTATCTGCCCACTGCCTCACGTCCCCTCGAAGCCATAAGGCGGGGAATGTCCGAGATATATGCAGAGGTGGGAGACAAGGTCGAGGTGAAGGCTGTGGGGACCACCGGTTCGGGACGGTACCTGACCGGTGATTTTGTGGGGGCCGACACGATTCAGAACGAGATCACGGCCCAGGCCACTGCAGCCATAGTCTATGATCCCACGGTGGACACCGTATTCGAGATCGGGGGGCAGGACTCGAAGTACATCAGCATCGATAACGGGGTGGTGGTGGACTTCGAGATGAACAAGGTTTGCGCCGCGGGTACCGGGTCGTTTTTGGAGGAGCAGGCTGAGAAACTCGACATCGACATACGGGAATTCGGCGATATTGCGCTGTCGGCCCATGCGCCTTCCAGGCTTGGCGACCGGTGCACCGTTTTCATGGAATCCGATCTGAACGCCCATCAGCAGAAGGGTGTGGACAAGGAGAACCTGATCAGCGGACTTGCCTATTCGATCGTGTACAACTACATCCAGAAGGTGGTGGGGAAAAAGAGGATCGGAACGAGGATATTCTTTCAGGGCGGGGTGACAAACAACAAGTCGGTGGTGGCAGCCTTCGAGAAGGTGACGGGTAAGCCGATCATCGTGCCCCCACACTTCGATGTCACCGGTGCCATAGGGGCCGCGATCCTGGCCAGGGAATCCATGCACGGGAAAAAAACCAGGTTCAAGGGTTTCGCCATCAGCGAAAAAAATTACTCGGTGGACAAGTTTACCTGCAAGGCCTGCTCAAACCAGTGCGAGATACGCCGGGTGACCATAGAAGGCGAGGGAAAGCCCCTATTCTACGGCGGACGGTGTGAGCGCTACGAGGTCGAGGAACGCAAGGGCAAGGGCAAGGATATCCCGAACCTCTTCGAAGAGCGCACGCGCCTGCTGATGGGGGACTACCGCGAAGAGGAGAAAGACGAGCGTATCACCATCGGCATACCTCGCGGGCTGATGGTCTTTTATAAACAGTTTCCGTTCTGGAGGACCTTCTTCGAGGAGCTCGGGTTCCGGGTCGTGCTGTCCAATCCCACGAACCGCAAGATGATCACCAGCTCCCTCGAGCGGCTTCAGGCGGAGACCTGTTTCCCCGTTGAGGTGATGCATGGGCATGTGTACGATCTCACTGAAAAGGACGTGGATTACATCTTTCTCCCGTCCATCGTGAATGCGAAGGCGAGCAAGGACAACCCCACCAAGAACTACAACTGCCCCTGGATACAGACCCTGCCCTATATGATTCGGGCAGCCTTCAAGGGTACTGAAGCAGAGAAAAGGCTCCTGATCCCCGTGCTTCACTTCAAGTATGTGGGCAGGGTGCTGAACGGTGAGCTTTCCGCTTTCATGCAGGAAAAATTCGGTGTTGCAAAATCCAGAACCTTGAAGGCTATACGAAAAGCTGACAGAGTACAGACATCATTTGAAGAGACTCTCGAGGAGAGGGGCAGGGCGGCACTGGAAAACCTGCCCGAGGGGAAGGAGGCAGTGGTCCTCATAGGTCGTCCCTACAACACCTCAGATCCGGAGCTGAACCTCCATCTCGTGGAAAAGCTGATCAATCTCGACGTACTCCCCATTCCCATCGACTTTTTACCCCTTTCAAAGGAGTACATCTTCGACGATTACAGCATGATGTACTGGCCCAATGGCAGGAACATTCTCGCCGCCGCACGTATTGTGGCACGGGATGACCGCCTGCACGCGGTGTACCTGGGCAACTTCCGCTGCGGTCCCGATTCCTTCCTCTCACACTTCGTGCGGGAAGAGCTCAAGGACAAACCCTACCTGCAGATCGAGGTCGATGAGCACAGCGCCGATGCGGGTATGATCACCCGTTGCGAGGCCTTCCTCGACAGCTTGCGTAGCGCCAGGCATGCGGAGAAACGCGATGTAGAGCGTTTCATGCCAGGCTCCATGAGAAGCCATATGGATTACGAGAGAACCCTCTACTTACCCTACATGTGCGATCACGCCCATGTACTGGCTGCGGCATCGAGGCACTTCGGGGTCCACGCCGAAGTGCTCCCCTATCAGGACGAGAGGACCATCGAGCTCGGAAGGAGATTCACCTCTTCCAAGGAATGCTTCCCCATGATCTGCACCACCGGTGACTTCTTGAAGAAGATACTGGAGCCCGGGTTCGAGCCGAAGAAGTCCAGTTTCTTCATGCCGGACCACAACGGTCCCTGCCGGTTCGGGCAGTACAACAGGCTGCAGAGAATCATATTCAACCATCTCGGGTACACCGATGTGGAGATCATCTCACCCAGTAACCAGAATGCCTATGAGGACATGTCAAGGGGACACGGCAACAAGTTCAGGGTCTACGTGTGGAAGGGATTCATCGCCGTGGACATGCTCCGGAAGCTACTCCAGGAACGCCGGCCCTATGAGATATATGAGGGCGAGTGCAACCGGACCTATGACGAGTTCCTGCACAAGATAATCCGTTCGGTGGAAAGTGGCACGAAGGAGCTCGAGGACATCCTGCTGGAGGCGGTGGAACGGTTTGAAGCCATCGAACTCAACGAAGCACCGAGGAAACCGGTCATTTCCGTGACCGGCGAAATATTCATGCGTGACAATCCCTATGCCAACGGGTTTATCGCGCAGAAGCTCGAAGATCTGGGTGCCGAGATCATGATCACACCAGTCCGGGAGTGGGTCACCTACTCCACATACCGCTACTGGAGAGACAGCGTCTGGGAGCGCGACCTCAAGGGTCTGATGAAATCGAAGCTCCAGGAGCTGTTTCAGAACCACATTGAAAGGAAGATTGTCAGTCTGGTGAAGGATCACGTGGACATTCACCGCGATACGCACCTGAAGGACACCCTCGAGCTCTGCACCCCCTACATCGACAAGAGCTACGACGGCCAGCCCGCCCTGGTGCTCGGAAACAGCGTGTCGCAAGTGGCGACGGGCATCTCGGGCATCGTGAATGTCATGCCCTTTACCTGCATGCCTGAAACCTTCACCACCTCGGTGACCCCCATATTCCGAAAGGATTTCGACAACATCCCGTGGCTCAACATTGCCTATGACGGACAGCAGGATACAAGCATCGACACCAAGCTCCAGGCATTCATGCATCAAGCGCGGGAGTATGCCCAGAAGCACGATTTGCTCGAGTCCAGAGGGAAGGGGAGAGGGGTCAGGACTTCTGCCTGAAATAGAGTGAAACGCTCACGATTACTACAAGCCCCTCCACGATCCACTGCCAGTAGGCGGAGACGCCGAGAAGATTCAGGGCGTTGCTGAGTATGGAGAAGATGAACACCCCTGCAATGGTCCCGCCTATACCGCCCTTTCCTCCGGTCAGTCTGGTCCCGCCGATGAGCACGGGAATGATGGAGTCGAGCATGTAGCGCTCGCCCACGAGGGGATCGCCCATCCCCATGCGGCTTGCGAGGAAGATACCCGTGAGCGCTGCGGTGAAGCTCGAGATCATGTACACAAAGATCTTGATCTTGCCGGTCTTTATCCCGGATAGACGCGCCACTTCCTCGTTTCCGCCCGTGGCGTATACGTATCGGCCGAATATGGTGAGTCTGAGAAAGATGATGGCTACAGCCGCGACAGCTGCGTAGAGGAGTATGGGGAAGGGGGCTTTCCACACATTTCCCCAGGCAAGAAAGTCGAAGCTCGGCGGGACCGAGCCGACGGGCGCCTTGGTGTAGAGCAGTATACCTCCCTGCACCAGCGACATCATGCCCAGCGTCACGATGAGGGGGTGCACACCGGTCTTGTTGATGATGAGTCCGTTCAGGAATCCAATGAACAGGGCGAGAAAAATCACGAACACCAGAACCGGGAGCACGAGGGGCTCGCGGCCCATGATGATCCCCGTGGTGAGGCAGGAAGCCATGCTCGTCACCGATCCCACGGAGAGGTCGATACCTGCAGTGAGAATCGTGAAAGTCTGACCTAGAGTCACAAAGCCGAGGGGTACCACCTGCCGGAGAAGGTTGTCGAAATTGCGCCAGCTCAGAAACACGTCGGAGAGAAGGCTCGTAGAAAGCACGAGAACGGCAAGTATGACGTAGACGACGAAGGTCGTGGAATATCGCTTCAACAAACTGCGTCGCATGGTCTGCTCCTCATAAAATTTCCTTCTGACCCGTCGCGAGCATCAGGATCTGCTCCTCCGTGGCTTTCTCAGGGGCGAGCTCACCCGTGATCCGGCCATCGTGCATGACGAGGATGCGGTCGCTCATGCCGATGATTTCGGGAAGCTCGGAGGAGATCATGATGATTGCGGTTCCCTGATCGGCGAGCTGGCGCATGAGCATGTATACCTCGCTCTTTGCACCCACGTCGATTCCCCGGGTCGGCTCGTCCATAATGAGCAGGCTCGGTTCGATGCCGATCCACTTTGCCAGGATCACCTTCTGCTGGTTTCCTCCACTGAGGTAGCGCACCTCTTGCTCGATACTCGGAGCAATGATGTTGAACTGGTTCACGAGGTCATTGCTCAGGTCTTTCTCTTTTCTCTCACGGATGAAGAAGAGTCGCTTGATCCTGTCGAGAATGGCCATGGTGAGGTTCTTTCGTACGGATAGGGAATGGACGATACCATCCTTGGCGCGGTCCTCGGTAATGAAACCAACACCCCTGGCGATCGAGACTTTTGGTGATCCCTTCTTTAATTTTTCCCCACGCAGGTACACTTCCCCGGAGTCGACAGGGTCGGCACCGAATAGTGCCCTCGCCAGCTCCGTCCTACCCGCACCCACCAATCCTGCGATGCCAAGTATCTCTCCGCTCGAGATCTTGAACGTAATATTCCTGAGCAAAGTACCGCTGCAGAGGTTCTCGACCGAGAGGACCTCCCTCCGTTCTGCCTTCCTGCGCCGGGGTGGAAAGGTCTCGGATAGATTCCGGCCCACCATCATGCGGATGATTTCAGCTTTGTCCACATCAGAGGTGTTCACGGTGCCCACAAGCTTGCCGTCCTTGAGAACAGTGGCCCGTTCCGCAATATGGAAAATCTCGTCGATACGGTGTGAGATGTAAATAACGGTCTTGCCGTTTTCCTTGAGGGAGCGGATGATGCTGAACAGGGATTCGAGTTCCTTGCCGGACACAACGGCTGAGGGCTCGTCCATCATGATGACGTCGGCGTTCTGCGAAAGTGCCTTTGCGATCTCTACCATCTGCTGCTTGGCCACCCCGAGCTCTGCAACCAGGGCATAGAGATCCAGGCTCATGCCGAGACCCTTTAGAAGCCCTTCCGACCTTTCGTAGAGTTGGGCATTGTCTATGAAACCCATTTTCTTCTGCGGTTCCCGGCCTAGAAAGATGTTTTCAGCCACCGTAAGGTCGGGAAGCAGGTTGAACTCCTGGTAGATGATGGCGATTCCATGCCTCTGCGCATCCCTGGGGGAGGTGAAGGAGATTTTCTCTCCACGGTAGATGATACTTCCGCTATCCGGTTTGTAGGCCCCGGAAAGTATCTTCATCAGGGTCGATTTCCCGGCGCCGTTTTCTCCAACTACGGCATGGACCTCTCCCGCCGTGCAGGTGAAGTCCACCATATCAAGAGCCTGCACCCCGGGAAAGGCCTTCGAAATCTGTTGCATCTCCACGATGTTCTTACTCATCACTCATCCATCCCCTTTGGGAATTAAACGGGAATTATTATGGGAAGGACACAGGGTTATTCTGGGCATCTCTTCCTCAGTAATGGAGATCCTCCCGAATCAAACCCGCATCCTTCCCGTTTTCATAGCATTACACACAGCACGCTGCTACATTCCATGCTCAGTAGGGCAGGAACTTTGCAGGGAGTGTGTTGACCCAAGCCTCGTCCGGCCAGTCCTTGTGAACCATGCTGGACCACGGAACGTCGCTCTTCACGTTTTCGGTATCCACGGTGGCAATAACAGTGCGGGGAACGTCCACGATGAAGGGTACCGACTCTCCGTTGAGGACCTTGAGGGTGATCTCTACCGCGTCGGTTCCCATGGATACGGGAAAGTCGATGCTCATTGCGGGGAATCCCCAGTCAGCAGCCCTCACGATGAATGCATTCAGGTGATCTCCCGTTATGGGGACCTTTATGCCTGCCTCTTTCAGGGCTTCCATGGCACCGCTGGTCTGCAGTCCGTCACCCCAGACGCCGTTGATCTGCTTGCCGTACTTCTGGATGAGTGCGGACATGATTCTCTTGCCCTCTGCAGGGGACCAGTTCGCGTACTGGAAATCCAGGACCTTGATGCCCGGGAAGGCGGTGAGCACTTCACGCCCACCGGCAGCCCGCTCCTCTGCAGGACCAGAACCGGCGATACCGCCGAGCATCACGATATTCCCCTTGCCCTTCAGCATCTCGCACAGCCAGAGCATCTGCATGCGCCCCTGGGTGTAGTTGCTCGAGGTGACAAAGGAAACGAAGTTGTCGCTCGACACCCTGCGGTCTACACACACGACGGGAATGCCCCGCCTCATCGTCCTGGTGACGACGGGGTCGAGGGCTGCCATGGTGGCAGCACTGATGATCAGGGCGTCTATTCCCCGGGCCACGAGATCCTCCACGTCGGCGATCTGCTTGTCGGGTTTGTCGTTTGCATCGGTGACGTAGAATCTCTTTATCACGTCACTGTGCAGATCGGCCCCGTATCGGACCTGTTTCTCGAAGAACACACGCCAGGAGTTTGAAATCGAGGCGTTGCTGAACCCTATGGTGTAGGGAGCGTTCTTCTTGTACTTGCTCGTGTCGACCATTTTCAAATCGGTGGTGTTCCAGAGCCACGAGCGGGGGAAAGGTGCGCCAAGAGCCATGGGCACGAACACCACTGCGGTAAGTACCATGGCCGTTACGACGATAAAAGCTACCAGTTTCTTCATAGGTAAACCTCCTCTAGCATTGTTGCATTGGTTACTTCGATCTTGTTACTCTTTGATTCACGTTACGCGTTTTCTTGCATTCACCTCCTTTCCCACGGGTGTGTGTGATCTAAGCGTTATGCCCTTTATCTAGCCTGTCGCCTGAAAGACGCGTAGAAAGATGTGGCCAGAATAATCACCACTCCTTTCACGATGTACTGGGCCTGCACCGGCAGGCCGATGAGGAGGACGATATTGAAGAGCATCATGACGATGAGCACGCCCACGATCGTGCCCACCACTCCCCCTCTCCCGCCTTCGAAGGTGGTTCCTCCCATGACAACGGCCGCAATGGAGTCAAGCTCGTATCCCTTGCCGACCCAGTTATCGGAGATACCGATCCAGCCTCCCAGGTAGACGCCCGCGACCGTTGCCATGAAACCCGAGATCATATATACACCGATGATGACGAGATCTATGTTGTACCCGCACAGGCGGGCAGTCTGTATGTTCCCGCCGATCGCATAGATCTTACGTCCGAAGGTGGTCTTTCGCAGGACGAACCAGGCAATGATGAGCATTATGATCAGGGAGAGTATGGATGCGGGTATTGGCCCCACGTCGCCGGTTCCGAGAAACCGCTGAATCGGTGGAAAATTCCCCTTGGGCATTCCCTTGGTGTAGAGGAACCGTATCCCCTGGATGATGATCATCATACCGAGGGTGGCCATGAAGGGCTGCACTTTTCGTTTTGTGATGAGGATGCCGTTGGCAAGCCCCACGATAAGGCCAAACAGCACGCAGACCCCCAGGACTGGGAAGAAGAGGGCATTCTCTCCCTCGGTGTTGTGCGCCATGATGACTGCGACCGTTGCCATGACCGATCCCACTGAGAGATCGAGTCCACCTCCCCCGATGAGAATGACGAAAGTCTGGCCGAGGGCCACGATTCCCAGCGCCGCCGACTGGTTCAGGATGTCCTTGAGGTTCTGGGGATTGAAGAACTCAGGAGAAATAATCGAAGCGATGATGACGAGAAGCACCAGAAAAATGTAGATCCCGTATCTCTCGAAGAGAAGCCGCGGTGAAAGGGAAATTTCGTGCAGGGCCCTTTCGGCGGAAGAAGTCATGAAATCACCTCAGTCTGAAATGTTGCAGTGAACTGCCAGAACACTGTCAAAGGCGCCATCTTCCTTTGTATCATTGATTCTTTTGCCCTGTCAATGAAAAAACAAATGCACTAACCTCATACACGCCTGTCATCTATGCGTTGAAGGTGCATGGCCGCTTTCACGGTTTTGGCCTATTGAGGCGGCTGGATGAGCTCGAGCACCTCGTTGTCGGGTCCTCTGAAGTAGACGTACCCATAGTTGGCCAATTCTCCGCCGTCTTCAGCTATGAAGTCGGGCGTCCGGTGGAAGGTGATGCCCTTCGCCCTGAGCTCTTCATAGACTTTCAGGATGTCTTCGACCCTGAAGCAGAGGTGCATCGTGGCATGGTCGCATGTCCTGCGGTCGTTGGGTCTCCCCTTTGGTTCCAGGTACTGGATCAGCTCGACATGCGCGTCCCCTGCGGAAAGCAGGACCAGGTGTTGCTTCGGTTTGGTGCCGGGAAGGTCCATCATTGTAGGATCGGCATCATAGATGATGTTCACCTCCTCCTCCATGCCGAGGGTGTCCCTGTAGAACTTCAGGGACCTTTTCATGTCAGAAACGATGACGCAGGTATGGTGCACCCCAGTGATCAGCATTTACAACCCTCCTGTTGGCTGCCCTGCTCGGCTCATCGGTTCATCGGCTCCGCCGATGAACCGATGAGGGGCATGGACCTCGAATGAGCATATACCGGATGGTAAGTTCCTGTCAAGAATTATCGCCCGTGTAAGATAGAGAGCATTTCTTCTATATCCAATTCCCTGCGTTTCTATGGGACCTTGAGGTTTTGAAAAAAATGCCATAGTGTCAGAGGACACAATGACACTTTTACTTGAAAAACATATTTCTGCTGTTGTCCCGGGGAAAAAAGGCTTGCGTATACAGGATTACTGCGGTATGTATCTTACACGGGGCGCCGGTTATGTGAAAACACCGGCGATGAGAGGAGAGATTTGGGGAGAACGGCCCAGGCTTTTCGAGGTTAGAAAGAGGGGAGTGTGCATGAAGGGATACAGGGGTACGATTTTGCGGGTGGATCTCACCACCCGTTCGATACAGCGACAGGACATCCCGGAGTTTTTGAAGCGGAGCTTCATCGGCGGCAAGGGGTTCGGCACCTGGCTCTCGGTTCAGGAGAACCCGCCGGAGACCGGGCCCCTGAGTCCTGAGAACAAAATCATCATCGTTACAGGGCCCGGGGCGGGCACGTCGCTACCAACTGCAGTAAGGTCAGGCTTCTTCGCGAAAGCGCCTCTCAACGGGGTGATTCTCGAATCCTACGTGGGAGGGAGCTTCGGGCATTTCATGAAGAGGGCCGGGTACGACGTGATCATCGTCGAGGGTGCGGCCGCGACACCGGTCTTCTTAAAAATAATCGATGATCAGGTGACCATCGAAGATGCCTCGCAGCTGTGGGGCAGGGACATCTATGAAACCGAGGAGGAGCTGAAAGCTCTGCTGGGGGTGCAGGCCCGTGTGCTTGCCATCGGACCTGCCGGCGAGAGGCTGATCCGGTTTGCCTGCATCGGCCATGACCGCAACAGGCATTTTGGACGCATGGGCTCGGGAGCGGTCATGGGCTCCAAGAAGCTCAAGGCGATCGCCGTGGTCGGGACGGGCCGGGTCGAGGTCCATGATCCCGAAGGGCTCAGCGCATACGTGAAGGACCTGAGCAGGCGGATACGGGAGCACCCGGGCACCGGAGTGGTGTACCCGACAGCCGGTACGGTCAATTTCGTGGCCAAGGCAAACGCCCTCGGCGTGTTCCCGAGCCACTACTGGCACCGCGGCGAGGCGAAACACAGAGAGCGCATCGATTTCGACGCCATGAGCGCGACCACCCTGGTCAGGCAGACACGCTGCCATGGATGCAGCATAGGCTGCGCCCACATCAACAGGATCAAGGATGGCCCTCACGCTGGCATAGAGATCGACGGTCCTGAGTACGAAACTATCTACGTGTTCGGGGGCTTATGCGACGTCGGCGACATCAGGGACATCATCAAACTCAACGATCTGTGCGACAGGCTGGGGGTCGATACCATGCACACGGGCAACC
>SMTZ1_10018838_pt1 | contig 12949 bp, 14 predicted proteins | sample DeeMarSWOR136_30_FD_25667 | JGI IMG/M metagenome (IMG submission 25667) | reverse complement strand
CTCCACTTCCGTCCTCACGTCCCTCCTCAAGAGGGTGTTAAACGTTGCCTTTGCCACGTCCAACGCCACCTCGGCGCCGGTGAGGTCTTGCTTCGCCTGGGCCAGTTCCACCTGGGTTTGGAGTAGGCTATTCTTGGGAATAATACCCACGTCGTAGAAGGCCTTTGAAACCTTCACCCCGGCTTCCAATTGTTCAACCGACCGGAGGGCGACTTCCCGAATTTTTTCGGCCTTGAGGATGTTGAAGTAAGCCTGCTTTACCTGAAGGATCAAGTCCTGCTTGGCGAGCTCCAAAAAGACCCTGGACAGGTCGACTCCCAACTTGGCCAATCGGTAGGACCAGTAGAGGGCCCCGCCCCTAAAAAGGGGTTGATCCACACCGCTCGTCCACGTGTAGTTGGATCGCGTGCCAACCGTCACCCTTAGCCCCGTTGCGGTGACGAAAAAGGGCTGCTTGTCCAGATACCTGAAATCGTATTCGGTACGAAGGGTAGGGAAAAAATCAGCCAAGGCTCCCTTTCTCAAATAATCAGATCCCCTCACGCCCTCGCGGGCTGCGTGCAGGGCGGGGCTCCTCTCAAGGGCGATCTCCACCGCCTTCTTTAGGCTCAACACCCCCGCCGTGTCACCCCCCAACGCTTGTCCACTTACCAACACAGAGAACGCGCAAATGATCATGATCTTCCTCAGCATAGACCTACCTCCTCTCCCTGGGATTTCGAACACCTTCGAAGAAGATGTCCACAACAATGGGTGCCTTCGAGAGCAGGGAATACGCCTTCGGGCTCATGATCCACTCGAAGACGAAGGAATTCACGATCCCCACAAACCCATGGGCCATGTCCCGCGGATCCATCTCCTTGAATTGCCCCCTTTGGATGCCATCGCGCATCACCTGCTCAAGGTCGTTGATATAGGCCATAAACTTCTGGTGAACCCCTTTTCCCAAATCGTCCTTAATGGTCCACTCGAAACGATTCCGTTCGGAGATGTAGATCTTGAAGAAATCCCTGTTCCTCTGGATGAAGCCGAGTTGCAGGCGGAGGGCTGATTCGATCTTCTCGACCGGAGGAAGATCCCTACCCAACTCGGCCCTCACCAACCGAATTACTTCCTCAACCTTTTCATCGATGAGGGAGAAATAGAGGTCCTTCTTCCCCTTGAAGTACTTGTAGAGGCTCCCGGTCCCGAACTCCGCCCTCTTGGCAATTTCATCCATGGAGGACCCATAGAACCCCTTGGCCGCGAAGACTTTTTCCGCCGCCGATAGGATATCGGCCCTGCGAGTCAAATACTCTTTTCTCCTCCGGCTGCCCATCTCCTTCATGTTGAAAACCTTCATTCAATTTTTGAATTAGTATTCATTTTAAGGCAAAAAAAATTCCATTTTCAAGGTTTTTTTCCCGGAGCGTCTTCATTTGGCCTCAATGCTCCTGGCCCTTCGGTCTCCATGTCCTCTTCTCATCCACAATATGGAAGACCTCCCACCCCTCTCGATTCAGGCTTTCGCCGATCCATCTCCGGTGACACCTCCACGGCAGCCTCTCAGCACAGACAAATGTGGTTACGGAAGAGCTCCCGATTTCGGCGAGCCTCGACAGACCTTCCCCATAGGTGGGGGTGGCCATGTAGTTCTCATACCCGCCCCTTCGATATCCACCCAATTCGGCGCCGAGGTAAACGTAGCAGAATCCGAATTCCGGCAAGGTCCTTTCGAGCCTTTCCCTCTTGAAGTGTTCGAACCGGCTGGTGGGGAAGCTCCGGACATCCACAACGGTTTCAATCCCATACCGGCGGAGCAGGGATACGAACTCATCTAGGGACCGGGTGCTGGTGCCGACGCTAAAGATCCTCTTCCCTCCCATGCCTTGTCCCCGAGCGGACCCCACGGCTTTCCCTTCCATTACCACAGAAAGTGGAGCTTTCCCTCCAACCCATACCGGCGACCCAGTTTCTCGATCCTTTCCCTCAGACGGGTCCCGTACTGGCCCCTCTCCCTTGGGTTGAAGAGTATCGCCTTGTAGCGCGGGACAAGCTGTGGATAGTCATCCCTCAGCACGGGGTAAAGAGAGGCCCATACGCCGGGCCTGGGGTTAAGAAGGTCTAGGTAGATCCACTCCACTCCGATATCCCGAAAAGCGGCAATAAGCCCACCTAAGTTTTCCCCGGTGTCGAAGAGATAGGGCATGATGGGGCCCAGGAAGGCATAGGTAGTAATGCCCTTTTCCCTTGCCTGCTTGAGCAGCATAAGCCTCTCCTGGGCGGGGGAACTTCGGGGTTCGAAGGTCCTTCGCAACCCCTCATCGAGGGTGGTAAGGGTCGCTCCCAGCTCTACCCCCCCTCTCCCACTGAAGAGGTCCAAATCCCTCGAGGCCAGGGCGCTTTTGGTCAGGACCGTAACGGGAAACCCACACGTTAAAAGGATTTCAAGGCATGCCCTCGTAATGCCATAATTTTGCTCCAAGGGCTGCCACCCATCGCACACGGAGCTGACAAAAACCCTTCCCACCCGGGACCGCTTGACCTGTTTCATCAACACCCGAGGGGCGTTCATCTTCACATCCACGAAATGGCCCCACGGCTCCCGATGATCCGTGTACCTCATCATGAATCGTGCGTAACAGTAACGGCATCCGTGTTCACACCCCACGTATGGGTTCAGTGCGTAATCGGCGAGGCCCGACCGATTCAAAATCGATTTACACTCGATCTCCCTAATGGTTAAGGCCAAAGAGGGGACCTCCGCGGGGAATGCCACGGGGACTTCCGTCCCTCCGGTCTGGGGCGTGGGGTCAGGGACGATGTTGGGTGTCATCCCCGAATAGGTCCACGTGGATGGACCCGATGCGGATAAGGCGAATCCCGGTGGGATCCATTGCCGGCGCAACAAAGGATATGGTACCTCGATGAAAATCCAGGTTCTCCAAGATTCCCAGCCCGAGGTTGAAGTTCGCCTCGTCGTTGAGCCCGATGAGTACCCCATTGAGGTCTTTCCCACGATAGCGGACCTTGAAGGGGCTGACCACTTTCGTTCCATCCAGGCTTTTCTGGTACAGCTTCACCTCTCGGAAATAGGCCGCGAATTTCCTCGAGCGGTTGGACCTCCTCTGCTCCGGTGATTTCGTCCTGACCTTCTCAGATGTCTTCAGGCGATAGATGGCCATATCCGGCCGGAATTGATGGGGTCTGAGCAGGCCCTCTAGCTCCCTTCTTCTCTGGAGCCCGATGAGATGAGATGGCCTCACCAGGTCCACCTTCTGGAATTTCAGTTCCCACGCGATCTCTCCGTCCACGAAGCCCGTGGTATCGATGATGATAATCCCGGGTTCGAGTCGGATCGCCCGATCCACAATTCTCTTGATCCCCACCAACATCTCCAACATATGCCCCCTGGGAGACGTCGAGCCAACGAAATAGGAAGTTATGGCCTGAACATCCTGCAGGTGTTGCGGCGGCGAGTCGAACAGGGCCAAGCCGATGGTGGTGGGGGGGCCCAAAACCGATTGCCCGATATCCCCATCAACGAGGGCAACCGTATCCCCCATGCGGCACAAGTGGGCCACCAGGAGATGAGCGAGGGTACTCTTTCCCGTGTCCGATGCCCCCAGGATCAGGGCGATCCCCTTTTTCCGGTGGATGGCCTCTATCAGGTCCATCCAATCGCCCGGGATCTCCTCGTCCCTCAGGACCTTCTCAGCATTCACCTCGCAACAACTCCTCGAATCGTTGGGCATCCTCCATCATTGAGGTGTTGTTAAACATGAAATAGGCGGGCCCCCCCGTACACCACCTCGATTTCAGCCGCAGCAGGTCCTCGTCGGTGTACTGATAGCGGTACCCCCCCACTCCGTGAAGCCGGAAATAACGAATGTCCCCGGAGAGGGGCGCGTCCCGAAGGGGATCGACACAATGTATCAGCCCCAGTTCGTCGCACAGCGACCGGATCCTCTCTCCATTCCAGTCTCCCCTGGGTTCCCAGATGAAGGTGAAATCCTTGCCCTCGATCTGACCGAAGAATTTCACCATGTTGTCCACATGTTGGGAGGTCATGCCGAAACTGGGCGGACACTGAAAGATGATCTTCTTGGCGCCAAGATCCCCGCAAAACTGCTGGGTGGCCTGGAAGGCCTCGAAGACCTCCTCGGTGGGCTTGAAGGATCCGTAGTTCCTCCTCTTCTCCTCGGGAATGGGTTTTCTGAGGCGCCGATAGGTGGGGCTGGTGGGCTCATGGGTGATGAGTTGCCATGCCTTCGCGGTACATTCGAAGCCCTCGGGTGCCTCCTGCCGCCATTTATGGGCCGTTGGGAGGGCCGGGAGCTGGTAGAAGGTCTGCTGGATTTCAACCGCGGGAAATCGTTCAAAACACCTTCGTCTGGCTACGGGAAACCCGCAACAACCGACCTTGATCGCCATCATCGTGGTGGCCAGCCCTTCCGAGGCTCGCCGTCTCAGAAGAGGCTCATCTGCTGGTGGGAGGCTTCGCCTTCTCCTCCCTCCTCCGGGGAAAAGATGCTGATCTTTCCGTACACCCCGTCGTGGCCCGGCACGAAGTGGAGCTTCCCCTGCCTCATCCGAATGATGCCCTCGAGGATCCTCGGGGGGGTGAAGGGCTTCAGCTCCTCCGGCGGCAAATCCAAGAGAACGGCGAACTCCGATCCCCCCGCCCCTATCAATCGTTCATATTCGGCCTCCACCGCCTTCGTCCCCACTCCAACCCCCAGGCTCTCCGCAATGATCTCCTCAAGGGGAACCAGGTGGATAGAGGGAATGCTATTGCCGGGGATAAAACCCTCTTCCCGATCCGCCATTTCCTCCACCCGATGCATTACTCCCACCGTGAGCTTCTTTTTACACACCGGACAGAGGTAGTCGTTGGCTTTGGTCTCACCAGGCGAGAAAACTACCCCGCAGTTGCGATGGCCATCGAAGTGATACTTTCCCTCTTGGGGAAAGAACTCGACGGTGAAGAGAAACTTCCGGGGGTCCTTCCCCCTGATGGCCCCAGTGATCTCCCGGTAATCCAGAGGGCAATCGAACACGTTGGCCTCTCTGCCCAATCGATTGGGAGAGTGGGCATCGGAGTTGGAGATCAGCGTTATGCTATCCAACATGGACAATCTCCAGTTCATCTCAGGGTCCGAGGAGAGCCCCGTCTCGATGGCGAAAATATGTTTGACTTCCTCCTCATAGCACTCCTCCAGGGAATCAAACCCTGAATTGGCCCCAAAGACGGAGAACCACGGCGTCCACGCATGGGCCGGAACCACCAAGCATTCACCCGAGATATCGAGGACGATCCTTAACAACTCCTTGGCCGAAAAGCCAAATATGGGCCTTCCATCTGAGCCCAGCTTGCCCAAGGTCCTCAATTTGTCGTTGATCCTCTCAACGACCGATAGGTTTGGTGCGAAGATGAGGGTGTGGACTTTCCTCACCCTTCCCCCCTGGGAGAAGATGTTGCTCACCTCCCCGGTGAGCATGAACTTGGTATCCCGCTCCCCGCGCTTGAGCACGTAGATGCCCTCACCGATGGGCTCCAATTTCGAGCGGATTTCCGCAAAGTACGTGGGATGGGTGAAATCTCCCGTTCCCAGAAGGGAAATTCCCTTCCTCTTCCCCCATGCGGCCAGGGCTTCCAACTCCATATCTCGGCTGGTGGCCCGGCTATACCTGGAGTGCATGTGAAGGTCGGCTATGAAACGCATATCCCCTCCTTCGGCCCAGTTCCCTAACCCTCAAGGAAGGCCAATCGCCTCATCGCCTTCAGCTTTTCCGTGCGACCGATCTTGGCCGCCGATAGTGCCCGACGCAGAACCTCAATGGAGAGATCGTAATTCTCCCTGTCCACGGGATACGGGTGCCCGTCCTTTCCCCCATGGGCAAAGCTGAATTTCGCGGGGTCTCGATAGCTCGGTTCGACCCCATAGATCAGTTCCGAGATGAGGGCGAGGGCCCGGATTGTTCTGGAACCGACCCCGCGAGTTGACAAGAGGACCTCGAAGTCGTGCGGCTGTTGCTCATAGGTTCTCTCCAAGACCTTCATCAGCCATCTCGCCCCCCGGTCCCCCAGAACGACCCCGTGGCTCGGGGGGAGTTCCAGGTTGCGAAGCCTTTGAATCTCCGAAGCCATCCGGTCAGGATGTTCCGATGCGATCTGGGTGGTCGTTTGCCTGACCCCTTGGCTCTCCTCGGCCACTGCTGCACAACAGACCACGATCCCTCCCTGGTAAAGAAAAAGGAATGGTGGTAGAGGTGATAGCCATCCTGGAGGGCCGCGCTATCCACTTTGGCCGCCATCCTGCTGGCATACACCAGGCCCGCTGCCTCTAAGGAATACCGATCACAAAACGCCTCGATCTCGACAGGGGTCTTCCTCGACGTCCTCCCCTTTCCCCCGGCGACAAAGAGACCGGAATCGACCTCGGTCTCCCGCAACCCCTCCTTGAGCGCTCCACAGACGGTAGTGGTCACGCCGCTGCTGTGCCAATCGAATCCCAACACACAGCCCAGGGATTGAAACCAGAAGGGATCAGAGAGCCTCCTCAACATTTCCAGAGGACCGAACTGGTCGATGATCACCAGGCTTATCTCCCGCGCCAGCTCCTTCATCCGATGGAAGAGCCAAGCCGGAGCCCGTCCTCCATGAAGGGGGAGATAGGCTGTGCCCGTTCTCATGGTCAATCACCAAACGGAAATGTGGTGCTGCGGTGTTGCCAATTTGACGCTGCGGTGGTGCAGTGCTGCAGTCATGCGGTTATATGCATTGCCCTTTTTTGATTCAACTACGGAATAGTTGAGCGCTCAGAGCTCCTTTGCCAAGCTTCTTAGAAACCTCTGGGAAATGCGCAACAATTATTGAGATAAGCTATGCCTGGTTCCTTACCCTTTGCCGCGGACCCCTATCTCAGCAGGTGGACGTTCCCAATCCTCACCCGCGTCAACCCCGCCTCCTCGGCAATCTCCTTACACCTCAGGGCGTGGGATCGAGAGGTAACCGGGAGGTCTGCGAAATGGAATTGCGGGTGGAAGGCCAACAGCGCATAAGGGATCTCGGGGTCCACGGTGGCGATAAACCCGGAAATTCCCCCTATCTCGTCCTCATCGATATATCCCGGAACCAGCAACGTGCTTGCGACCAGAAATGGCGGATCGGGTCTCTTGGATACGCATCGGCCCAAATACCGAAAGTTCTCCAGCGTTCTCTCATTGCTCACCCCGCAAAGGGCGAAATGAACGGGCTCGCTCCACGCCTTGAGGTCGAACTTTATACATCCCCCCGATTCGAAGGCCATCTCGGCCATCTCCTTCAAAAGGGAGGGATTCATGGAACCGTTGGTCTCCCAGCAGATCCTCAGAATTCGTTCCCGGCACCGCTCGAGGGCGATTCGGGACGTCATCAAGGAGTGGGGAAGCTCAGGGGTAGGATCTCCCCCGAAGTAACAGATGCAGCTGGTCTGATCATCGGCGAATTGGGCCAATTTCTCCGCGCTGATCCTCTCCGGTTGGTGAATCCGCTGCCTGAAACTCCAGTTCTGGCAGAAGAGACAATCGAAGGAACAGGCTTGATAGAAGACGGCCAAATTCTTGTAACCGTACTCGGGGCCCTTGGCGTAGGAAAATCGTGGATAACCCGAACGAGATCCCCCGGGACAGACCCAATCAGCCACACAGTTGGTCGGAAGGCTATCGTAGTACCATCCCAGGTTTCCCTCCTCGGGGGTAACCCCCTCCAAGACCCCTCCGTGGTTCCTCCTGACCCCGCAGTATCCCTCTTCCCCATTGGGAATCCTACATCCGTTGGAACAGAGCCCGCAGGGAATCCCCTCCGGGCTTTGAGGCGGCCTCGAGGGGAGACCAAAGGGGCTCCTGGCGATGCCGTGCGCCTCCTCGATGTGGCGGGACACCTCATCGAAGTGGTCCCGAATACACTGGAGGCAGAGCCGCAGGGCCTCGGATATATCCCCTGACTCCCTCCCGCAGCGAAGACACGTCTGCTTGGCGGTTCTCAGGCTGGGAATAATTCGCATTACGCCTTACTCAATCACCTTGTAGACCACATCGTGTTCACGGACGCGGTCCTCGACCTTGATTCCGATATCCGCACCGGGGTCCGCCTTGTCCACATTCTGGTTTTCGATCTGCATCGACTCCACTTGCTGGGTGAAATCGGTTGTGTGGCCTTGGATGTGGATGGTGTCTCCTACCTGCAAGGTGCCGTCGGTAAGATTAATCGCCGCTACGCTGATTTTTCCAAAAAACTTGATAACCACACCCACCTTCTTCTCTTCCATCGATCTTCCCCCTTTCTTTCGCCCCTAATCCAAATCCCTGGGCCACTATACCACACATAATAAGCAAAGAAAAGCGCTCAACCCTTCCATCCCAGGGCCTCCGACATGCCCTCCCCGGCCACGATCACCAGCACCAAGGGCCGGTCGGTCACCTATGGCCCATCAACTTCTTCACCCTCTCAATCACCCCTTCCACCTCAATTGCCGCAAGACACCTCCGATGAGTGCACCGTTCCAGCTCCTCCTCGGTGCAGGGAGAGCAGCCCGGGTTCTTCCTCAACATAGTCACCTGTTCCCCCCGGGGTCCCCAGATCTCCGGATCCGTCGGGCCAAAGAGCGCAAAGGTCGGAATCCCAACGGCGGCGGCCAAATGGGTTATCCCTGAGTCATTTCCGATGTAGCACCGACACCTGTCCAGCAGCGAGGCAACGTGAATCAAGGGGAGGTTCTCGGCCCAAATGGGGGTTATGGACTCCATCGGTTCCAGTCCTTCTCCCACGTATTCCTTTTCCACAGGGCCCACGAAGAGGACCGTATTGAGCCCCAAATCACGGGTAATCCTTTGGGCCAGATCCAAGAAATTCCCCATGGGCCAGAGGTTCTTCCGGCTCCCACTGCCCGGATGCAGCGCAACCAGGCCCTTTTTCCTCCCCTCGGAGGCACCCCTCCTTCTCAACCACGTCTCGGCAAACCGCCTATCCTCATCTCGGAGGAAAATCCTGGGAATTCTCCCTCCCGGGGGAATCCCCATCGATGAGAGCGATGAGAGCACGTGGTCGATGACGTGGACCCTCCTCCCTTTATCGGGAAAGGGGGCAATGGAGAGAACCCTCTTCACCCCGGCCCTCCTCATATTGTCGGAGAAAACCCCATGACGATCTTGGGTAAAGAGAAAGGCCAGATCGAAGCCCCCGAAGAATCGCACTACCTCGCTGCCGAGGTCTCCGCCTTCCCGGTACAGGGATCCCAGCTTCAACCCGTCAACGGATGTTCCCTTATCCACATAGTACCGCCCCTCCACCAGCTGAAGGACCCTGGAATAGCCCAACAATTCGATTCGTGCCTTGGGATAGTGGCGCCTAATGGCCCCGAGTGCGGGGAGGCAGAGGATGAAATCGCCCACGCCCCCCTGATGAACCTGCAAGATGTGTGTGGGCTTCAACCCTTTCATGGCCCGAGTCTTCCACAAAATTGTGGAAAAGTCTGTTGATAGCTGCTCCCTGTATCAGTGTAAGTATCTTAAAATTGGTAAAATTTAGCAGATTGCCTATATATTAGGCAAGCAAAAAAGTCTGTAATATCAAGTGGTTAAGTCCTCCCGCGCGTTTGCCCCTCCCGATCGCTGAGCTACCGCACCCCTTGGCGCTACCGGCAAGAGGACGGGAGGAACCGTGGATGTCGATACCCGAAGGGATCCCGGCAACACCCCTCAAAACCTCCCGTGGACGGTTCCCGCGGTTGAAGCCACATCCCCCCGTCTGCTCATCCCCAGCGGAGGCGAACCTCCAACGTGGATGGCGTACCCCGAAGCCGGAAAAATCCCCCTCCTGCTTTTTGAGCCGCCAGGGTGTGATACATTCGGGCCAAAAGGCTAAAACCCCACAACCCCTTACCGGGGTGCAGGAGTCGTTATTCCGCTATGGTGTTAACAAGGCGCTCCCCTCAAGAAGTTCCTGCGTTGAGATCCCCGAACAGCTTTTCGATGTATAGCTTACATATGATCTTGTTCCGATTGAGACAGTCCCGGGTTCTTTCCTCCGGCTCATACCAGATACAACCGTTACATTCGGGCATCAATGGTCTCTCAAAGCTTATGACTTTCTTCTCCTTCGGTTTCTCCATTCAATACCCCCTTACGGTTGTTAACGATCTATAGGCGAACTGCCTTCCCCCCTCCTTTGAGACCTGCTCCGATCTCCAGATCAATCGCTTCTTGTAGAGGTTGAGCAATCTCGGCCCCCCCGTGTTCAATGGGATACCCCCCTCCTGGGCCAATTCCCTTAACGTGATACTCCCTCTCTCCATCACGGAGAGGAGCGTCTTTCTCAAGTAGTTGTTCAGAAATCCAAGGACGCGCCAGCCCGCAGCCTCCTGGAAGGAGAGGACGGCCAACTTCTTCCTCTCCAACGCCACCTCGATATTCTCCATCTGATTCGGGGAGAGCCCCTTCAAGACGATGAACTTCTCCCCATATTCCCCGCCCAGGAGCCTTGAGATCAGTTTGGCGATCACCTCATCCGCACAGGAAAAATCTATTACCCCAACGCCCGAAAAATCCAAAAAGCCAATCACTGGATCCCGTTCACCACCCAACTCCCGCTCGAGCCGTGCGCGAATAAGGGCTCCCGTTTCCCTGGTCACCAAATTGGTTGATCCGTTGAGTAGCTCCTCCTTCATGAACACCTTCAGATCATAAACCTTCCCCTTCATTCCCCCGCCCATGTTGGGTTATTTCAACTGCTTCAATTGAAGCTATTGTATGAAAAAAAGAGACCTCTGTCAAGGAAAAAAATCCCGGAGTTTCCTCGGTTGTGGGAGAACACCGTGGGAGCATGATGGTAATCTCCTAGAGGTGGGGTACCCATCGAGGGTGATATCATTACCGGCTTAGCCCATCCCCACTGGAATGATGGAATAGTGGAAAAGTGGAATAATGGGTATCGAAAGCGAAACTAACGGATTTGGGGTTTTTCCTCCTCCCAAACCATCATTCCAGTATTCCATTATTCCAATCTTTTGGTGGGAGGGAGAATCCCTGAGTTCCCATGCGATCAACAAATTACCAAAATATTCCCCCATTTTTCACCTATCCATTTCGGGCAGGACCAGGCTTATCTGGGTCCCGGGGAAAAGGGGAATTTCGGTATGCATCCCTGATTCCCTTTCCCAGGATGGGAGCAGGGAGAACTTGGCGGTACCCGATCGTATCGAAATCTTCCCGTTCCATTTCCCTACGAATTTCCGTACCTCTGTGAGACCATGACCACGACCGACATCTTCATATCTCGATGCCCCGTGCACCAGGGCCCTTTCGATGGCAAGGAGATCAGACCACTTTTCACCGTAGACCGATGAGAATCGAGGGGAGAGGGAATTCTTAATCCCGATCCCCAGATCCATTACCGCGATTTTCACCACGTTCTTGCCAAGGCTCTTGGCGTAGAAATACTTCTGGATCCCCACATACCCGATGTTCTGGCTGTGCTCCAATATGTTCTGACATACCTCCGATAGTGCGACGATAAAATGGTGAATGGCCCTCTCGTCGTAGTGAAGATGAGCCTCCAAAATAGATCCTGCTCGATCCCTCACCCGATCAACGATGAAATGGATGTCATCCGACTTCTCTATCCTCGTGATCTCCAAGAGCACATCCGAGGCGGTACTCCTGTGATACCTCTCCGCAAGGTCGAGCAAGGGAGGCTCCAGGACGAAGAGCCCCGACCGGAAGCGAAAGAAATCCATTCTCTCCAGATACTTGGGAACCTCCTCCGATTTGGGAACGCGCAGGATAACCTCTTTACCCAGTGACTTGAGGTAGTAGCCAAGTTCCAGAATTCCCACCATCCCATAGGGATCGATGAAGGTAACATCCCCTAAATCGATACATATCCGTGGGAATTCGGCCCATGTCCTCCGCCCGAATTGACTGAGGAACAGCTCGAACCCCCTTTCATCGACCGTTGGGGGTGCAACCAGAACGAAATCCACCTCCTCGTGCCTCATGAATCGAAAGTCCCCCAAATGCTGAACCCGCAGCGAATACATCTACCATCGGCAATATCATTTCTCAGGACGGTAAACCCGCCTCTCTGGATGAGGAGATTCCCACAACGGGGACAGTAGGTATCCTCGGCGGGATGTCCGTGAACATTCCCCAAATAGACGTATTCCAGGCCCTCCCTCAAACCGATCTCCCTTGCCGTCTCCAGTACCTTAAGGGGCGTTGGAGGCACATGCGAGAGCTCTAAATGGGGAACAAACCTGGTGACATGCCACGGAGTCGATTTTCCGAGGGAGCTGCGGATCCACCCGGCGATGTTTTTCAGCTGCTCGATGTCGTCGTTGTATCCGGGAATGAGGTTGGAAATGACCTCGACGTGCATGCCCCATTTCATCCGGGCCATCACGGTCGCCTCCAGAATTCCCTCAAAGCCCTCCACATGTGCGATTCTTCGGTAGCTCCCTGAGGAGAACCCCTTCACATCGACCCGGAAGGAATCCAGGTACGGCCCTATCAAATCCAACGCCTCAACGGTGATGAACCCGTTGGTGACATAGTTGGTCTTCACCCCCTCTTCCTTGGCCAATTTGGCGCAGTCCAGGGTATATTCAAACCAGAGGGTCGGCTCGTTGTAGGTCCAGGAAATTCCCGTACACCCATTGTCCTTCGCCAACTGGAGGAGTCTTCCCGGTGGGATGTACTGGGTGCGTCTATCCGCTTTGCCCGGCTTTGCGTGGGCGATATCCCAGTTCTGGCACCCGGGGCATTTGAAATTACAGCCAAGGCTCCCCAGGGAAAGCCATTGGCTGCCTGGGTGGTAGTGGAAAAGGGGCTTTTTCTCGATGGGGGAGACCATGATCGTCGATACGCGCCCGTAGATCAACGAGTAGAGGCGGCCTCATCGATTCACCCTGGTCTCGCAATACCCCTTCTG
>SMTZ1_10017916_pt1 | contig 12950 bp, 10 predicted proteins | sample DeeMarSWOR136_30_FD_25667 | JGI IMG/M metagenome (IMG submission 25667) | reverse complement strand
ATGTTGGAGAAAAAATATAGTATCAAGAAATTGCTAACCCTTGGCTTTTCCATAGAAAATATTGAGAAAGTTAAGAATTTTATTAAGAGGTCAGAGCACAAAAGGAGGCTACCCCCGGTTGCTAAGATAAGATAAGGTAAGGATTATGGGTATACTTTATGTTGTGGCCACTCCCATCGGGAATCTGGAAGATATAACCTTGAGAGCACTGCGTATTCTCAAGGAAGTAGATTTAATAGCCGCTGAAGATACAAGAAAGACCAGAAAATTATTGAGCCATTATGGTATTCACACTCCCCTCACCAGCTATTACGGCAGAGAAAGTAAAGCAGATTATCTAATTGACGTGCTGAGCAGAGGCAAGAATGTTGCTATAGTCTCAGAAGCAGGAACTCCTGGAATTTCTGATCCTGGTTATCCTCTCATAAAGAGGGCAATAGAGAAGGGAATTATTATCCAGTCAATTCCCGGCCCCTGTGCTGCTATATCCGCACTCGTAGTCTCAGGCCTGCCCACTGATGGATTCATCTTTACGGGCTTCTTACCTCGTAAGAAAGGAAAGTTAACAAAACAACTGGGAGAACTATTTAATTTTGAAAAGACAGTTATTTTTTATGAATCGCCAAACAGGATAGTTGCCACTCTGGAGATGGTCAAGGAAAATTTTGGTGAGGTGAATGTAGTTATCGCACGGGAATTAACCAAGAAGTTTGAAGAAGTCATCAGGGGAAGTATTAGCCGGGTATTGACTCTACTTAAAGGGAAGGAAATAAGAGGCGAGGTAATAATTCTCCTTCATAAAGGAGAAGACTAAAATTTCTTTCTCGGGTTGATATTCAGAGAAATTTCAGGTATAATTACTGGTGAAATGGCAATAAAAATTAGACTATTCCATAAATTTATATTTATTATGGTCGTTCTCGCTGTCCTTCCGCTGTCCATCGTGGGACTGAGGATGATTAATATCAACAGAGTGGCTCTTCAGGATTCTATCTTAGAACTCCATACTCATCTCGCTCAGTCGCTGGCAGAGAAGATAGACGATTATATAGATAATCTGAGCGGGAAACTGTCATTTATAATCACTTCGCAGAAGATTGCAAGAATGTCCTGGTCAGAAAAGAGAGTTGTGCTGAAATCTCTTCTGGAGACAAGCGAGGATTTCGTTACTATTTCTATCGTGGATAGTAAAGGAGCAGAGATAGTAAAAGTTTATAACCCCCAGCTGGAGAAAAAACCAAGGCTACTTGACCTGAGAGAAGATAGGTTATTTCTTAAAGCGCTTCGCGGCAGTCATGATATCAGTTCTCTATACTACGAAGGAGACGATCCCAGGTTGAACGTCGCCTATCCTCTGGTGGAAGGGCAGGTAATCTACATTGTGGTCACACTGAACAAACTGTGGCACAAGATTTACAGTACAATGATCGGAAGGACTGGTTTTGCTTTTCTGGTAAATAAGGAAGGAAAAATCATAGCTCATCCCCAGAAAAAGAGGGCTATGAACTTTGAGGATGCCACTCAGTTGGCTATTGTCCAGGAAGTACTTTCTGGCAAGACCCTGGGAAGCAAGGAGTTCACTGACGAGAGGGGAGTGGAGATGGTTGGTGCCTATGCTCCGGTGAAGAGGTTAGGATGGGGGATGATTGTCCAGCAGGCAAAAGATGATGCCTACATCTCGGCGATCAAAATGAAGCAGAACGCAATTCTCTGGATAATTGTGTCCATATTCGGAGCAGCCCTGGTGGGACTCCTTACTGCCCGGGGATTGAGCCGTCCCATCCTCAACTTAATTGTAGGTGCGGGAAAGGTAGCCCAGGGCGATTTTACCCATAAGGTTGTGGTGAAGACTCGCGATGAACTGTTAACACTGGCCGATACTTTCAATTTTATGACGCAGAAATTAAAAGAATATAATGACTTGCAGATTGACAGGATAATTGCCGAGAAGACGAAAACAGAAGCAGTCATCTATAGCATTGCTGATGGAATTGTGATGACAGATTTTTCTGGCAGGATAGCACTTATGAACAGGCAGGCCCGGGGAATGCTGCGAGTTAGTGGAGAAGAAGTGCTGGGCAAAAATTTGATAGATTACATTGGAGACCAGAGGATTGCCCAGAGCCTTCGTGAAATAATGCAGCAGAAAGAGAAGACTGTAGTGAGGGAGATCGACCTATCTCAGGGTCCTTACCGCAAGTTCATAAAGACAGGCACCAATATCGTAACCACTGAGAAAGGAAAGAATTTGGGCGTGGTTACAGTGCTACACGACATTACTCTGGAGAAAGAGATAGAAAAGATGAAGGAAGATTTTATTCATTCCATAACTCATGACCTCAGAAGTCCTATGACTTCCATTCGTGGGTTCATTGAGGTTCTGCTCGATGGCTCGGCTGGCGAAATAAATGAAGAACAGCGGGAATTCTTGAAAATAATAGATGGTTCCAGCCGGAAACTTCTGGAGATGATTAATAATATACTGGATGCGGCAAAGTTGGAAACGGGAAGGATGAAACTTGCTCTTACAAAGTTTGATCCCAGGGAGACAGTGGAAAGGGTCATCAAGATAATGGAACCACAGGCAGCTAAATCAGGGGTGAAGTTATCCAGTCAGGGATTTGATAGCTTTCCCGCAATTCGGGCTGACAGTGACCTGATGGAGCGGGTAATTATGAATCTGGTCTCCAATGCCATAAAGTTTACTCCTTCTGCAGGGAGTGTGGATATAATTGGACAGGACTTCCCGGAGAAGATTCAAATTACAGTCGCTGATACCGGGCCGGGCATTCCTTCAGATTATTTAGACAAGGTATTTGACAAATTTCAGCAGGTGGGAATTGGTAAGGATGAGAAGAGGAGGGGGTCTGGTTTAGGACTAACTATTGCCAAATACGGAGTAGAGGCCCATTTAGGAAAAATCTGGGTAGAGTCGAAAATGGGAAAGGGAAGCAGGTTCTCTTTCTGGCTTCCCAAGAAGTTGACAAAGAATAAAAAAGGAGAAATCGTATGTGGTTGATGAGGAAGAGAGGGTTCATTTTTATCATTGCTTCTTTGTTTATTATATGTATCTTTTCCTTATCTCAAGCTCAGGAAGAGCGGGTCGAGCTCATTGAAGTAACTGTAAAAAAAGGAGATACACTATACAAGTTTGCTGACATATATCTGCGAGACCCGGCGTTGTGGCCAGAGATTTACAAATATAATAAAGACCTGGTGGAAAATCCTGATATCATCCTTCCCGCGATGAAAATTAAAGTCCCCGTCGGCTTACTGAAAGATGAGATTGCCGATATAATCCGTATAAAGAACAATGTGCGTACCAGGAAAAGAGGAGAATCGGAATGGGAGAGGGGGGTTCTGCATACGAGACTATTCTCTGAAGATGGAGTCAGAACTCTTTCTGACTCTCTCGCTCATATAAAATTTATAAAGGGCGAGATCGTCAGGTTAGGAGAGAACTCACTGGTTATCCTTAAACCGGAAGAGAAAGAGGAGACAGTGGAGTTACTTTCCGGAGAGTTAAGAGCATCAGAGGCAAAGGTTCTCACTGCTTCTGCAGTGGTTGAGCCCCAAATCTCACCTGCGCTGGTCAAACCCGATTTCAAGACGAAGATAAAGGAAGACAAGACAACCCTGGTATCGGTCTACAAGGGTAAAGTGGACCTCATAGCCCAGGGAGAGAGAGTGACAATTCCTGAAGGATTTATGTCTCAGGCAAAATTAGATTACGCTCCGGAAAAACCTATTGCCCTGCCGCCCCCACCTGAGCTGAGCAAGGCTAAGGAGGAGCTGGCAAAGGCACCGGCTGGTCCTGAGTTACGTGAACAGGAGGTGGCACAAGGAGAGATTAATCTGGAGGAGGTTCTTACCGGCCTCGATTTTTATGAAAAGAAGAGGGAGTTGAGGATAAAATATCTACATCTTCAGGTTGCTTCTGATCCTGAATTTACGAATATCCTGGAGGATAAGAGATTGGAAAGTATCGAACAGTACCAGAGGAGCAGGCTTCCCGATGGTGAATATTTCTGGAGGGTCTCTTACGTTTATGAAGACGAGTTTGAGAGTGAATATTCTCTATCCAGAAGTTTTACAGTGGTCACTACTCCTCCCGGTTTAGAGGTCTCTTCTCCCCAGGAGGGAGAAAAAATCCCGGATGAGTTTATTAAAGTGAAGGGGAAGACGGATGAAGGTTGCACAGTCGGAGTGAATGATAAACGCGTATACGTTAATGACAAGGGATATTTTTTCGATGTAGTATATTTGACCCTGGGAAAGAACATAATCACTGTTCAATCTGAAGACAAAAAGGGCAATGTAGCTATAGTAAAGAGAGAGGTAGAAAGAGTACCTCCGAAGAAGAGAGGTTTCTGGGGTGGAACAGGGATTGCGATCACGATAGGCATAATGGCAATTATTTTGGTGAGTGTCCTTTAGAGGTTAAAAAGATGGCTAAGAAAGTGCTTATTGTAGATAGTGACATTGATGCAAGGTTTTTGGTGAAGGTCCATTTGAGAAGATTCAATGTTGAATTTATTGAAGCCAGAGATGGAGAGTCGGGGCTGGAACTCGCCCAATCAGAGAAGCCCGATTTAATTGTCATGGATTATGTTCTGGCCAGGTTGAGTGGCTACGAGATGATAAGAAGAATCCAGAAGGATAAGGCTACCAGAAATATCCCTATAATTATAGCCACAATAGCCGGGTTCGACCTGCAGATGAAAGAATTGAATGTTGTAGAGTATCTTCCCAAACCTTTCTCTCGAGAACAATTTTTGAAAGCAGTAGAGAAAGCGTTAGGAAAGATACCCCTTAAAAGGAAGGAACCCGGAGTAGCCCCTCCAGGTAGTCAGACTGCAAGTGTAACTCCTATAAAAGACGAAGAGAAGACTACAGCCACAATGAAAAAGATTGTTGTAGCAGATGATGAGGAAGATGTGAGAGAGTTCCTGAAAACTTTGCTCAAAGATAAATATCGGGTAATCCTGGCTAAGGATGGGTTGGATTTGATAGAAAAAGTCAAGAAAGAGAGCCCAGACTTAATCATTTGTGATGTGATTATGCCCGGGCAGAGTGGTTATAAGAGTATCAAAAGGTTAAGGGAGAAGCCAGAATTTCTCAATCTGCCAGTAATTTTCGCTTCGGGCTTAGTTAAGGATAAAGAATTATACGAGACCTTAAAGCCAGAAGGTCCGAGCTATTTTATGTCCAAACCGTTCCCGAAAAAGGTCCTTTTAGATAAAATAGAAGAAATGTTAGAATAAAAAATAAAAAAGGGGTCAGAGTCATTTTTTGACTAAAGTTATGGGCTCATAGCTCAACGGATAGAGCACAGGGTTGCGGACCCTGGTGTGAGGGTTCGATTCCCTCTGAGCCCTTTAAATTTATAGGGATCAGGCGTGAGGATTTTTTTAATTTTTTCAAACGGGATATGTGCTGGATGGGCAGGGTTTATATTCCTTTTTTTTCTTAAATACAATTTCATCTCCTGGGTTATGGCGGATGTCTCTTCTCTCATCCAGCTGTTTGCAGTATTTGCTCTAACTTTCGGGAAGAAAATATTAATGAATATTTCCATCCCTTTCCTTCTATTCTATGGAGCAGGGGGATTTTTTATTTTCGATTGGTCTTCCCGGACGATGCCTGCCCAGATAAGCCACTCGATAATGGTTCTGACGGCTCTCTATATTATTTATATTATGATTACACGCTGGCAGATAGGGAAGTTGGCAATCGGGATTATGCTCGGAGTCATACTCTTTGTGCCGTTTAGAGTGTGTGAGACTTACTATTTGAAAGCTCATCCTGAAATTAAGAGTCATTTCGAATTTTTCAAAGGCAGATAATTTTATGGAGAGATGCCGGAGTGGTTGAACGGGGCGGTCTCGAAAACCGCTATCCCGATTTCGGGATCGGAGGTTCGAATCCTCCTCTCTCCGTCTGATTCACAGGAGGGGTCGCTGGAGCGACGAATAAGGAGCTCCGGGTAGCGACGGGCGCGAGACGGTGAGCGCCCCGGGGTCCGAAGGTATGATGAAGAAAAACCATATTTCTGTCATAATACTAATAGTTGTGGCGGCAGCCCTGGTAGCTTTAATTAGTGGTCATTTCAAAAAAGCTGTTTGCGAAAGTGACCCTGATAGCGAAATATTCGGCATCTATACTGCTACATTAGACGGCAAAAATATGAAGCCGCTGATTACAAGCTCCTGGCAGCAGATGACCCATGCCCGAGTATCGCCGGATAAGAAGTGGGTTACCTTTAGCCGTTATACAAGAAGAGGAAAAGATGGTTTCGCTACCGAGGGTCAGAATAACTACGAACATAAAGGCGAACAATATTTAGGAACAGAGATTTTAATTATGCGTATAGATGGAACTGGCTTGAGAGTAGTTGTGCCTGCCCGTAAATTCGCCGCTGCTGTTAATAGTTACTGGACTCCGGACGGAAAAGGACTTGTCTTTGCTGCCAATGACCTTAAGGAAGGACCTCGGATTAGCCATTTGGTCTTTGATGATAAGATGAATGTTAAAAAAATAACTAGATTGCCTACCCCTGAATATCTTAAACCGGTAGTTGACCCTCAATGGTTGGGTGATTGGCTTGTCTTTCCAGCGGTTGACAACAGAAAGAACACCCAGGGAATATGGCGAATGCGCCCCGACGGAAGCATGTTAGAGCAGCTTACTGCCCGCGAGCCTCTTTTGCATGATAACGACCCAAAGATTTCTCCTGACGGTTCTAAAGTAGTTTACAGCCATAAATTGAATCCTGAGGGAACCCATTATCATTTTATGATGATGGATATGCAGACAAAAGAGGAAGTTGACTTCTCCAAGGGTTCTCACAGAGAAAATTCGTTAAAGGATAAGAGACTCAAAAGCGTATTACATACAATCAAACCGGACGGAACAGGAAGGAAAGAAATTGCTCTTCCCCAAGGATATAATTACCAGTCGCCGGTATTCTTCCCGGGCGAGGGTTCAGGAAAAGAGGCAAGAATAATGTTTTCAGCCCGGAAGATAGACACTTCGGGCAGAAGGCAACCAGATTTAGAGGCGGCAGTTGGCGGTCATTATGAAAAAATCAAAATTATTGGCGAGGTTAACACTAACGGCATATTTGACCCTTCTATGGAATACAATGAAGATGGTTCTGTTGGCTGGATGACCTACTCAAGCATAGACGCGCCGAAATATATCCGCACCAACCTGGCAAGAACTCTTGATCACGGCAAAACCTGGGCTTTCATAAAAACAATTAATTCTTCAGTTGATGGTACGGTCAGGCTTGGTAATAAAACAATAAATGGTTCCTGGTGGAACGAGGTTTCCACATTGGTTCATGACCCAGATGACCCCGGCAGAGAATGGAAACTATTTTGGCATAAATATTTTGCAAAACACGATCCAGGTGCCGGAGCAGGCAATAGAGTACTTCAGTATGGCTGGATTGCATATAAGTATGCCAGTGATCCCGCAGGAAAATGGTCTGAAGAGATTCCCCTATTCGGTGCAAGACAGTTTCCGCTCAAACCGCACAAGACAAGGATAAATTTGAGCCAGGTGAACCCGGACTTAAAAGATCTTTTCGTATATACTGAGCCCGGCTCGATTTATAAAGACGGAGTTCTATATCTAAGCCTGCAAGGCCATAAGTTTGTTAATAAACAGAATATAGCCAGGATAATCTTGATTGCTTCTTATGACCATGGCAAAACCTGGAGATATATGGGCACTCTTCTGAAGAATGAGGATGCCCAAAGATTTGGAGCGTACTATTTTAGTGGCTCAAGCCTGGTTGAGGAGAATGGCCGGATTTTTTTGTTTGCCAGCCCCCAGGATCCCGGCCGGACTATGGCCGAATCATCCACTAAAGGTGTGGTCGTATTCGAGTTTGAGGATATCAGGAAAGGGAAACTTAAGAAAGATAATAACGGGAATCTTGTTAGTGTTAAATGGATTAAAACAACGACTAATCTAAAGGGCGGGCAAAGCGACTATGACGAGCAAAACAGTTATGGGGGAATTATAATGCCTCAACTGAATTTCACAGCTTTTCCCGAAGTCTTTCAGATTTTCAATACCAAAGAGAAAATTATTCCGTAGTTAGGGGATAAATGCTTCATTCACAGGGAAGTAGTATGGCAAAGAAAATCCTATTTATGGTTTTGATTTCTTTAACTTTGGGAATTCTAAGTTTCCTTGCTGGTTTTTCTCTGAGACAGTCGTTCATCATCTCTATTTTTTTAGTATCAATTCTGGGGACACTATTTTTCTGGGATTTCAGATTAAGTTTCGTTTTCATAGGCAGTAGTCTTCTTCTTCTGATTCACGCAATCGACTTAGAAAATTTTATGAAGTTCGCCTCCCTGGATGTTATTATTTTTCTGATTGGAATGATGATAGTGGTGGGTATGATGAAGGATGCTGGGTTTTTTCATTGGCTGGTAACAATGTTTTTAAGAGTGAAGAAGCTCAGTGGGAAAAAATTTTTTATTCTTTTGCTGCTTGTTTCGGCGTTGTTATCAGGACTCATGGGGGAAATTTCCTCGATAATTGTAATGATGGCCGTCATCCTTGAAATCTGTAGTTTTCTTGAAGTCGACCCTCTTCCCATGGTTATTTCCTCAGTGTTAGCAACGAACATAGGCTCAGCTTCTACCGTATTGGGTAATCCCATAGGGATTCTGATTGCAGCGCGTAGCAAATTCTCTTTTGAAAACTTCATAACTTTTGCTCTACCTGTGTCGATTGTTGCCCTTGGTCTCACCATCTTTATTCTGTGTATAATATATAAGAGTTATTTAAAAGAGATTTCTTTGAAACTGGAAGCGCATCAAGAAAATAAGAGTTTTTTGTACCTGATTTCTATTCCTCCGGATGTTCGCACGAAAATCAGTATGTTAATCTTCGGTGTTATGGTATTGCTTATTGCGTTACACAGGAGAATAGAAATCCTGTTTCAGCTGGGGGAAAATTCAATGCTGATAATGATACCAGTCATTTTTGCAGGAATAGTTATGATATATCGGCATGATAAGGCAAGATACTACGTGGAGCGCGAAGTCGAATGGAATTCGCTATTATTTTTTATGTTCTTATTTGCCCAGGCAGGCGTTGTCCAGGCATCCGGTGTGGGCAATATTTTGGCAAAGAAAATTTTGGGTATTATAGGAAATCATCCCAAGATTCTATTGGGTTCAATTCTATTTTCTAGCGGACTATTGTCGAGTATTCTTGATAATGTTGTCGTTGTAGCTTCTTACGTCCCGATAGTTAAGGGTCTACATATGTTTAGTTCTAATTCAGCACCTGTATGGTGGGCAATACTGTTTGGCGCCTGTTTTGGAGGAAATATCACGATGATAGGCTCGACTGCAAACATTGTTGCATTGGGTGTTCTGGAGAAAAAACTTAATGTCAAAATTGCTTTCTCTCAATGGTTAAAGGTGGGACTACTCGTTGGTTTTCTCAGTATGTTAGTTTCATACTTTATGATAATTGCTTTCTTCAGATCCATCTAGCAATTTTCGAGAAAGAGAGGTGAAAGAATGCGAAATTTGCCCAGGTTTATTCTGATTAATCTATTCATAATTGGTCTTTTCTCTTTTCCCTCAGTGGCAGAAGATATCTTTTCACAACCGGTAGAAGAAGCATTAATTGAAGTCCGCTCCGAGGGACAACTTAGTTCTCCCGGTGGAATTGTCTTAAGAATTAAATGGAATAACCCCTTTAATCCGGAATCCTCAGACCCTGATGATCGGTATACCGAGATATACTACGAAGTAAAAGAAGAAGGAGCAACTATTAAAATCTATTCAATCAATGGAGAACTTGTAAGGACATTGGAAGAAGATAGTACAAAAGAGAAAGATACTGTAAGATGGAATGGGAAAAACGATAAGGGCAGGGTTGTGGGAAGCGGAGTATATCTGGTCAATCTCAAAATTGGTAAATCGTCAAAGACCATAAAAGTTGTCGTTTTAAAATAGGAGGTGTTATGAAGAAGTTGTCCCGTTCTGTCCTTATCCTTTTGACTGTTTTTCTTGTGGCATATCTTCCCCAGGCAGTTTTCGCCTCAACAGCAGTAGGCACTACCACGGGGAATTTCCTGAAAATGAATATTGGCACAAGGGCTACCGGAATGGGAGAAGCATTCTGCGCTTTGGCCGATGATGTGAGCGCAATGCGCTGGAATCCGGCAGGATTGGCTTTCGCTTTTACCCCGGAATTGGAGACAATGCACACTTTCTGGCTGGGCAATATAGGCCACGAATTTTTGGGTTACCTGCATCCTCTACCTTTTGGGACTCTGGGGGTAAACGTCTCTTATCTCTATACGGGCAGAATGGACAAAATAAGCCAGGGAGTAGCGCAAGGCAAGTTCAATGTGTATGATGTTTACGGAGGCCTGGCTTATGGTATACCCTTATCGAAATCCTTCTGTTTTGGCTTTAACTTGATGGGATTAGAGAGTAGAATCGACCGCAATAGAGCTTCTGCTTTTTCTTCCGACGTGGGAATTATGCTTTCCACTGTTAACCGCACATTTTCCTTTGGTTTGGTGGGGCAGAACCTGGGAACAAAACTTAGGGGTGAGCAGCTACCTATAAATATCAAAGCTGGTTTAGCCTGGAAGATTAAATTTTCCCAGGAGAGAGTCGACCTGTCAATTGCCCTCGATGCAAATAAACCTATAGAGGGGGATTTTAATTTTTCATTAGGAATTGAGCATGTTTTGCTGGAGACTTTTGCAGTCAGAGCGGGATATAAGTATGATTTACAAAAAACAGGCTTGAGCAATTTAGCCGGACTGAGAGTGGGCGCAGGCTTACGCTGGATGGGACTTCTAACGAATTATGCATGGGCGCCATACGATTCTCTGGGAACAACTCATAAGATCTCTCTGGGATATAGATTCGGCAAGGCAGGAAGACTCCCCAGTATAAAGCTTGTATTACAGGCCGATCCCGGAGTCTTCTCGCCTAATAATGATGGAATAGACGATATTACTGACCTGGTAATAGCGGGTGAAAATTTAGAGAAAGTAGAAAAGTGGAAATTTCAAATCAAAGATAAAGAAGGTGCCGTTATATTAAGAAAGTCCGGGGAGATTCTACCCATCTCTGTCGCCTGGGACGGGACCGATCAAGAAGGCAAGCTGGTCCCTGACGGACTATATACCTGTCAGATAGAGACAAAGGAGTGGGGAAGATTACCTGCAAGGTCTGAATGGACGCCGACTTTAGTTGATACTATTCGCCCCACGGCTGAGATTATTATTACTACGGGTCCATTTTCTCCCAATGGCGACGGCATAGATGATAAAGTAACTATCCAGCTTAAGGCGCAAGATGCCAATGAAATAAGGAGCTGGATGGTTGAGATATACAATAAAGAAGGGAAGCTAGCGAAAACTTTTAAGGCCGAAGAGCCACTTCCCCAATCTGTTGTCTGGGATGGTAAAGATGATTACTATAAGGCAACCGTCCCCGGCGGGGAATATAGGGCAAAATTGGTCGTCTATGACATTGCCGGGAATAGTGGGACTTCTCCTTCTAAAAAATTGAACGTGGAAATACCGTTACCCCAACTTGGAGAGGGGATAAAAATAGAAGAAGAGGAGCGAGGGTTAAAGATTACTTTCTCGGTAAAGGTCCTTTTCGGCATAGGAAAGGCTGTTCTTCGTAAAGACGGTTACGCTACTGTAGAACAGGCGATAAAGGTGCTCCAGGCGTATTCTCTCAATAAGGTCTCTATTGAGGGGCACACCGATAGCGTGGGAAGTAGCGCCCAGAATCAGAAATTATCGGAGATGCGGGCGAAAGCAGTCTATGACTATCTGATAGAAGAAGGAAAAATCGACCCCGGTCGGCTCAGTGTAAAAGGCTGGGGTGAGGATAGACCAATTGCCTCAAATAGGACTGTGAGCGGAAGGGATTTGAATAGAAGAGTAGAGATAATTGTCCTCAAGGGAAAGGAGGAATAGAATGAGAGGCGGCGCAAAAATTTTCTTCGTACCATTTTTTACTTCTCTTATTGTCTCCGCAGTGGTCTGTTATCTTTTCTTTGTTTATGGGATTCCATTTCTGGAGAAGGTGGAAGTGCCGGATGTGAGAACGGCAACCCTTGACCAGGCCAGGCTTATCCTGGAAAACAGAAGTCTCTTCTTGCTTGTGGAGTCGGAAAGAGAAGACTCTGTTATTCCTGAAGGCGCAATTATCAATCAGAGTCCTCTCCCGGGTTCTCTGGTCAAAAAAGGCACACACATAAGCGTTGTGCTCAGTAAGGCTAAGAGGGGAATAGCCGTTCCCAATCTCTCTTCGGTTCCCCTGGAGGAGGCGCGCCAGATATTAGCGGAGATGGGGCTTAAAGTGGGTAGCATAACCGATGAGTCTTCCGATTCTATTGCCAAGGGTTCCGTAATTTCCACCTTTCCTTCTGCCAATTCCATAGTGAAAGAAGAGGCAATAATAGACCTCATTCTCAGTAAAGGCAAGGAGGAAGTCATCGTCCCCAATGTTCTTGGCAGAAGGTTGGGAGAAGCAAAGGGAATTTTAGAGAGAGCAGGCTTGAAAGTAGGTCGCATAAATTATATATGTGATATAGAGAAATTGTTCGATATCATTTTGAGCCAGAATCCCAGGCCGGGAAAGAGTGTTCCTAAAGAGACAGCTGTGAACCTTACCATAAATGCCGAAGAAGAGGAATAACAGGATAGTCTGCTGGAGAGGTGTCCGAGTGGACGAAGGAGTACGCCTGGAGAGCGTATGAACGGGAAACCGTTCCGTGGGTTCGAATCCCACCCTCTCCGCTCTGATACACAGGAGGGATTCGAAGCGAACGAGCGCCGAGGTCACCCGAGGAAAAGCGCAGAGCGCAACAGCGCATAATTCCGGGGACACAATACCTAATTATTTGATAAAATGAAAGAAAGGCATCTAACA
>SMTZ1_10006790_pt1 | contig 12950 bp, 6 predicted proteins | sample DeeMarSWOR136_30_FD_25667 | JGI IMG/M metagenome (IMG submission 25667) | reverse complement strand
TCACCGGATACCTCATAGATAAAGAGTTTGTCGTAAGGTGCCATACCGGGTGAATAGCATAGACTTCAAAGTGATGCAACATGCACACTGATAGCGGATGTACTCATGATTCCCGGAAAGGGAGAAAGGGGTTTGATGAACTGAATGAAGCAGTTCTGAACACCGAAGGCTGTGTTTCGTCGCCCACGAGAGGTCAATATGTCCCGGGCCTTTTTTTGACTTGCTGGGGTGCTTCGAAGGCTTGGTTTAAGGCATCCAGGGCGGCTTTCGTATCTCCCGCATCCACGACACAGGAGCCGCTGGAGATGGAGGTGCTGGTGGCGATGGAATTGACGCCCACCGATGCCAGGGAGGAGGGCCTTATCTATCGATTCATTGACCAATGCAGTTTCGGGCACAAGGCTGACAGTGCCTTCCCTGGGTACATGGCTCCATTTTATACGGGGGAGACATTCAAATCATTTACATCACGCTCATGGGGTCAACGTCGACTGTCAGGCTGATTCCCCTTCCAGGCCATCGCTTCTTGGTTTCCCCAACCAACTCCTCCACGAATCGATGGAGGATATTCGCCCGGGTTCCCTTTATGAGCATCTGGTATCGGTGTCTCCCCTTGATCTTCACCAGGGGGGCTGGAGATGGCCCCAGTATTTCTATCCCTCTTCCATAAGACCTTTTCTTCAAGAGCCTTCTTCCCCATTCACCCATTTGTTCAGCGGCCTTTACCGATCTCTTCTGACTAGTCGCCTCGATCCTGACATTGATCAGCCGTGAGAAAGGGGGATAGTCGAGCTCCTTCCTGAACCGCAGTTCCTCCTGATAGAATCTGGTAAAATCCTGATCCCTTGCCATCTGAATGCTGTAGTGGTCCGGGTTGAAGGTCTGAATGATCACTTTGCCCGGACTCATACCCCGCCCTGCCCTCCCAGCCACCTGGGTCAATAGTTGAAACGTCCTTTCCGAGGACCGAAAATCGGGAAAGTTCAGCGAAAGATCAGCACAGATAACGCCTACCAAAGTGACGTTTGGGAAATCGTGCCCCTTGGCGATCATCTGGGTTCCAACGAGGATATCGGTTTCCCTGGATCTTACCTTCTTCAATATCCTCTGGTGAGACCGTCTCTTCCTGGTCGTGTCCCTATCCATCCTGTCCACGGTTGCCTGGGGAAACATTGTGCGAATCTCCTCCTCCACCCTCTCGGTCCCGATGCCGAAGGAGCGAATCCTGTAACACTGGCAGTCGGGACAGAGGTCCGGGACCACGATGGCATAGTTGCAATAGTGACAAATGAGTTTTTTGCCGCGAAAATGGTGGGTCAACGATACGCTACAATTGGGACATTTAAATACAAATCCACAATCCGGACATTGGATGAAACTGGCGAACCCACGCCTGTTCAAAAAGAGGAGGGATTGCCTTCCAATGGCCAGGTTCTCCGTGAGAGCATTTCGAAGTTTCTCCGAGAGGATTATACCTTTTCCTTCCTCCCTCCTCATATCGACGATCTCGACGGAGGGCAGGGATCTCCCCTCAATACGCTCGTCCAGTTTCAGGAGTTGGAACTTCTTCTCCACGGCGTTGTGATACGCTTCCAGAGAGGGGGTGGCCGAACCGAGTATCAGCACCGCATCACAAGATTTTGCCCTGACCGCCGCCAGGTCCCGGGCATTATACCTCAGCTTTTCCTCCTGTTTATAGGAGGTTTCATGCTCTTCGTCGACGATAATCATTCCCAGGTGCTCGAAGGGGGCGAAGATGGCCGAACGAGCCCCTATGGCGATGTCCACTTTTCCCTCTCGGATCCTCCTCCACTCATCATACCTCTCACCCCTGGAGAGCCCGCTGTGCAGCGTGGCTACCCGCCCACTGAACCGCTCGAGAAACTGCCCGATGAGCTGAGGGGTCAGGGAGATCTCGGGGACCAAAACGATAGCCTGTCTTCCCCCCTTCACCACCCTTTCAATAGCCCTCAGGTAAATCTCCGTCTTACCGCTTCCCGTAATCCCGTATAGGAGAAAGGGGGAAAATCGAAAAGAATCGATTCCCTTCACAATTGTCTCCAAGGCCTTGACCTGTTTCGGGGTCAATTCCGGCCTCCAATCCTCCCCGGTGATTAGGTTAGAAAGAGGGTCTCGATAAATTCCCCGGGTTTCAACGGAGATAAACTCCTTCTCCTCCAGCCTCTTCACGATGCGAGGGGCCCCTTTAAATTTCGCACAAAGAGAGGCATGGGAAATCTCTCCCATCTCTCGAATAAAGGCCAGCACCTCTTTCCCCTTCGGAGAGAGATATTCAGCTTCCGATCCCCTTTCCCCTTGGTACTTTACCATCTTCTCCCCCTTGGGCTTCACACGGATATCCTTCAATCCCAGCTTGATCTGGATGAGGCCTGCCTTCCTTAAGGAGTACACCCGCCAATGGGGAAATCGTTTCGTCCCTTTTTCCAATGGCATCTCGCCATGATCGGCAATGGTCCTCAAAATCGTGAGCTCCTCTTGGGTTAGTTTGCCCGACTCCAGAAGGGCCCTTCCCTTCGGCGTGGTGCTTAATAGTTGCTGGCTTTCCAGGTTGATCCCAGGCGGCAACCCCCCCTTGATAACCTGTCCCAAGGGATAGAGGTAATAGTTTGAAATCCAGCGGTAGAAGGTTAGCATCCGGTTGTCAAACAGAGGCCTTTCATCGAGGATATCCAAAATGGGTTTAGGTCCATCGGATTTTGGATAATCCGTAAGATCCACCGGGAAGGAAATGGCATATCCAGTCACCTTGCGTCCCTTGAAGGGAACGAGGACCCGGCTTCCAAGCCTCAAGCCTTCCCCCAAACCCGATGGAATTTCATAATAGAAGGTCTTTGCAACGGGAAGCCCGACGGCAACTTCGACGAATCTTTTCTGTCCATATTCGATATCTTCCATTCTAAAAGGAAAATTAACATCAACCCTTTCCTTTGTCAAAGACGAAAAGGATTTGACAAGGCGGCCAAAAAAGTACATTTTACGAACAGTCATTCTCTTTCTGAAGAGGATTGGTAGCCATGTCATCCATTTCATCCAGGGGAACTGAGGAGTTCCTCTGGCCATCGAGTTCTCTATGAAGTGGCTTCTGCTATCCATTTTCTGGGGACTCTGGTTCTTGAACTTCTCGGCAAGGGTCATCCCCTCGCCCGTTCTCCCGCTGATAGAGAATGAACTGATGCTTAGTCACGCAAAAGCGGGGGCGCTGTTTACCTTGCTCCACGCGGGTTATGCCTTTTCCCTCTTTATAGGAGGATCACTGGCGCCAAGGGTGGGATACAAGAGGATTATCATTGGCGGATTTATCTGTTCCTCCGCGACCCTCTTTACCATTCAGTATGCCCACTCCTATGGGCAGCTTGCCCTGCTCTTTTTATTCATCGGTTTGGGGTGTGGGGCCTATCTCCCCTCGATAGTGCCCATGATTACCGAAACTTTCCCCAGAAAACACTGGGGAAAAGCCATCGGTATCCACGACTCGGGGGCGTCGTTGAGCATTTTCTCCATTCCCATATATGCGGCCATTGGCCTTCGTATGTTTTCATGGAGAACGCTCTTTCTCTTCCTCGGTTTCGTATCCGTGGTGGGTGTAGTCCTCTTCTGGATTGTATCGGAGGAACCTCACCGCGAAGGGGCTGCAGGGAAGGTCGCGCCCATGGAAATTCTGAAGAAAAGGGCGCTCTGGCCCATGATGCTCTTATGGGCCTTTGCAGGAGCCTGTTGCCTGGGAATCTATTCCATCATCCCCCTTTTTCTGGTACATGAGAGGGCGTTATCCTTGGACTTGGCCAACACCATCTTTGGAATCTCTCGATTGGGGGGTATCGTCATATCGGTCGTGGCGGGCTATTTCGTCGATCGCCTCGGCATCAGGCCGATGCTCTTCTGGACCTTGCTCTTAACGGGTTTTTCCACAATGGGGGTTGCAACGGCACGGCTATTCCATCTTCTCGTAGGAATCCTGTTCTTTCAGGCAACAGTGATCCTGGGGTTTTTTCCCGTCGGCCTTGCTGCAATTTCAAAGCTCACCTCGCCGAGCGAGAGGAGTATGGCAACCGGCATCACTATCGGTGTGGGCATTATCATCGGCGTTGGGGTAACCCCGTATCTCCTGGGGGCCATTGCCGATCGAGCCGATTTCCAAACGGGGATTCTGCTGTTGGGGATTTTGACCACCGTATCTTCCTTTTCCGTGAAATACTTGGGGAATGTGCGATAAGGAGAATCGGCAAGAAGGTACAATGGGTATCAAGACAAAAAATGGTCACAAAAAATTCCTCAGGTACCGCTGGTTCATCTTCATTGTCCTTGCCGTCGGCTATGTCTTGGTATATTTCCATCGCGTCTCATCAGCGGTAGTTGCACCTGACCTAACCGAAGCATTTCATGTTAGTGGTGCCCTCCTGGGGGTCTTAGCCTCTGCATACTTCTATCCCTATGCCATCATGCAACTTCCCGCGGGGTTGCTGTCGGATTCCCTTGGACCCAGGAAAGCAGTGGCGCTGTTCACCTTGGTCGCCTCCCTCGGAGCGGTGCTCTTCGGCCTTTCATCCACCCTGTCGCTAGCCATTTTTGCGCGGATATTGGTGGGCCTTGGGGTTGCCGTTATCTTTATCCCAGCGATGAAAATCTTCGCCGAATGGTTTTTCGCAGGGGAGTTCGCTATGATGACAGCCATCCTGATGCTCATTGGGGGACTTGGCTGGCTCTCCGCCTCAACACCCCTTGCACTGCTAACCCTCTGGGTGGGCTGGAGAATGGCATTCATAATCATAGGATTGGGGACGTTGTTTCTGGCCATCCTTTCCTGGCTCATCATCCGTGACCGCCCTCAGGATATGGGGTTGCCTTCTCTAACGGAAATGGATTGCGCGAAATCCAAAGCCGTTGCGGGGGAGAACCAGGTCGGGCTTTTGGAGGGAATGAGGATCGTCCTGTGCCAACGGTACTTCTGGCCCCTCGCCCTCTGGTTCTTCTTCAACTCTGGGACCATGTTCGGCTTCGGAGGTCTGTGGGGCGGTCCCTTCATAATGGAGGTTTACGGTTTGAACAAGGCCGAAACGGCCAATATCCTCATGATGATCGCCGTAGGATTGATCGTCGGGAGCCCCCTCCTGAGCTTTATATCCGATCGAGTCCTTCAGGGGCGAAAACCCGTTCTCATTGGCAGTGCGATGCTCCTCATCTTGGTCTGGATCCCTCTGGCATTCTTTACGGCCCGACTGAACACCACGATTCTTGCCTTCATCTGCTTTCTCATCGGAGTTTTTTCCGGCAGTATCGTCGTCATCGCCTTCACGGCGACCAAAGAGCTTTTCCCGACTTCCATCGCCGGGACATCTACTGGTACCGTCAACCTTTTCCCCTTCTTTGGCGGGGCGGTTTTTCAACCCTTGATGGGAGCGATTCTGGACAAGGTAGGGAAAGTAGGTGGTGTTTACCCGACTTCCGCCTATAGTTGGGCATTTTTCGCATGCTTAATCGCCACAATCATCGCCTTCATTGCCATTTTGTTCATGAAAGAGACTTTCCCCAGATCCAATCGGCAATACAAAGGCATCCCTTCCTCGGTTTAACGATTTTCTGCACAGAGGACTGATACCAAAAACCGAGGGGAGGGCGGAAGCTGCAAATTGTTGACTCAATGAGTTCAATACGATAGATTGGGATACCGAATGCGAAAGCCCTCGCAGGGGTTATCTCCCTAGTGTCGCTCAACGGGAAGGAGGAATGGGATATGGTGTCTGACCTTTACCCCAACTATTACAATCCCCTTATTGCGAAACCCGAAAGACCGATGCCGAAGGTGGTGGCCATGGTTGGGGCTGGCACCATTGGACCTGACATCGGGTATTACCTTAAAAGTTCGTTACCCGATATGAGGCTCTACCTGGTTGATATCGTCGAAAAACCCCTGGAACATGCCCAAAAGAGCATAGAAGGATACATTCAAAAGGCCATCGAAAAAAAGAAGATGACCGAGGAGAGATCAAGGGCCGTAGCGGCCAACATCCATTACACCATGGACTATGGGGAAATCAAGGGAGCGGACCTGGTTATCGAGGCCGCGACCGAGAACCTGGAAATCAAGAGGAAGATCTTTGCCCAGGTTGAGGAAATCGTGAGCCCAGATGCTATAATTACTTCCAATACCAGCTCCATTCCGGCGGAACGAATCTTTTCAGGGGTAAAGCGCCCCGAAAGGACCACTATCACCCATTTCTTTGCCCCCGCATGGCGGAATCCCGCAGTGGAGGTGATAACCTGGGGGAAGGTTGACCGGAAGGTTGTTGACTATCTGGTTTGGATGTTCTGTTCGACGGGAAAGACCCCCATTATCTCCAAGAGCGAGATCTGTTTCATCCTGGACAGGGTTTTCGATAACTGGTGTAACGATGCGGCGATGCTCCTGGATACCGCCACCGCATCGCAAATCGATAAGGTTGCCGAGGAGTTCGTCTTCGCCGGTCCCTTCTACGTTTTGAATCTGGCCAGGGGAAATCCCATCACCGTCGAAGCCAACACCCTGCAGATGGAAGAGGGGCAGCACTATAGGCCGGCCGAGATCTTTCGTTCTGTGGAGAGTTGGGCAGTCCCCTCGCCTGGGAGCGAGGTGACAGTCCCCGATGACATGAGGGGGCGGGTAAGGGAAAGGCTCCTTGGGGTCCTCTTCTCCCAATGCCTCGATATCATCAACCGTGGGATTGGGACGCTCGAAGATCTTAACCTGGGCTGCCAGATCGCCCTGGGCTTTCGAAAGGGCCCCTTCGATATAATGCGTGATCTGGGGGAAGGGAAGACCAAACGGATCATCGGCCAATTCCAGAAAGATCGCCCGGGAATGCCCGGGCCAAAAGGGGAGATATCAACATATCAGGACTTCAGGAGGCATGTCCTGGTTGATCAAATCAACGGGGTAAGGATTATTACCATCCGCAGACCCCAATATATGAACGCCCTCAACGACGAGGTCAACGACGAGATCTTGGCGGTCTTAGCAGGCGGTGAGAATGATCCCACGCTAAAGGGATTCGTCATCACGGGCTATGGGGAAAGGGCCTTCTGTGCAGGGGCAGAGATCGGGAAGTTTCCCCACCTACTGGGCGATGCAGAGGCGTCGGTTCAGTATTCGAAGGATTGTTCCAAGCTGCTGCGTTTTATGGATGGCACGCAAAAACCGGTCGTGGCAGCCGTTAATGGCATGGCCCTGGGGGGGGGAACGGAGCTGGCTATGCGCTGTCACCGACTTGTGGCTACCCGAAACGCCTATTTTCAATTTCCCGAGGTTACCCTGGGGATTTTGCCCGGAATCGGTGGTGTGGTCGTCCCCTATAGGAGATGGCCCGCTTCTTCCAAGGTCTTTCACGACATGATACGGTTCGGGAAGCGATTATCCGCGGAAGAGGCGTTGGAGATAGGCATTATTAGCCACCTTGCTAACGACTATGCCGAACTCATCACCTCCGCTGTCCAGGAAGTGAAGAACCTCGTGGGGAAGGTGGAACACATTCCCGATGGCCCCGTAGAGATCGCCGAGGTGGAGTTTGTGGAGGGGCCCATTGCCGGGAAACTTCCCCTCAGCACGGCAGTAGTCGAAATCATTTCCAAGGCCATCCAGGACGCCGCCCGTACCCCCACATTTGCAGAGGCCCTGGAGGTGGGTTACAAGGCTTTTGGCCAGGTTGCGTGCACCGAAGCGGCCAGGGAGGGCATTTCGGCCTTTCTGGAAAAGAGGAGGCCGGCGTTTAGGAAGTAGTGGGGCAGGGGGGGGTCCGGTTCCCCTTCTCCCGGTGAGGATGCCGGCGATTCCGAGGGGCGAAGGGCAATGGAGGTCTTGCGGGATACGCCGGGAGGCGTGAGAAAATTTGAGCCTTTCATTCGGTACCACACCTTCGATGACTTCAGCATCAACTTCACCGTAATCCTGCGAGTGCGGGAGTGCGTAGATAGGTACCTGGTGACTCACGAGTTCATCAAGAGGCTCCACAAGCGGTATAACCAGGAGGCATTGAGATTCCCTTCCCCATCCGAACGCTCCAGCTCAAGGGGCAGCCGCAGCGCCTAACTGAGTCGGATAAAAAAGCTTGAGAAACTCACCCTCAATGGGTATCCTACTTCTCCAGCACATTACGCTGACGGGAAACGGTGATTACCAGTTTCCCACTGGTGCCTAATAAACCTAAGGGTTGTCCGGCCTTTAATGGGCTCTGAGACGGAGGTCATTATATTTATTTGCGATTCTATACGTATTGATTTGAATGAGTTAGATGTCAATAATACAGTTGAGACTGTCGAAAAACCCTAGAACCCATGATTTTGCGGCTTCGCATGAATTGTAAATATTTGATTTTACAGAGGATTCAAATAAGCAAAATGACACATTTGGATTTTTTCGACAGTCTCGTTAGTACTAAATGCTTCACCACTATTTCTAAGAGGGAAGAAAGCGAGGATTGACTTGGCAAATTGATCTGTTAATATGGGTTTAAACCTCCTGCTGACCTGAAGTTAGGGGAAATCGGACAGGGCGAAAGCTGAGCGGAAGTGGAGCCCGTTCTGTAGGAATAGAGGGAACGGGTTTTTGCACATTTAGGCTGAGGGCTATCAGAAATGAAATGCCCAAGATGTAACTTTGGAAATCCTGAGGGCATAAAGTTCTGTGGTGGATGTGGAGCCAAGTTAGAAAGGATTTGCCCAAAATGCAATTCCCCAAACCCGCCCGAATTTAGCTTTTGTGGCGAATGTGGCCACAACCTAAGCCTTCCCTCAGAGGCACCCCCCAGAGACCTCTCCATAGATGAACAAATGGCGAAAATTCAACGCTACCTCCCCAAAGGCGTTACTGACAAAATCCTGGCCCAGAGGGGAAAGATTGAGGGCGAGCGTAAGCAGGTCACGGTAACCTTCTGTGACATGGAGGGGTTTACCGCACTTTCGGAAAGGCTTGGCCCTGAGGAAGCATACTCCATCATGGATCAGGTATACGAAATCCTCATTCACAAGGTCCACGACTATGAGGGCACGGTCAACGAGATGACCGGCGATGGGATTATGGCCCTTTTTGGAGCCCCCATTGCGCTAGAGGATGCCCCTCAGAGGGCGATCCGGTCAAGCCTTGCGATTCACCGGGAGATGGCCAGGGTTAGCGACAGAATAAGGCAAGAAGGAAAAGGCATACCCTCACTCAAAATGCGGATCGGCATCCATACGGGTCCCGTGGTTGTCGGTACTCTTGGCAATGATCTCCGGGTTGAGTTCAAGGCAGTGGGGGACACGGTGAATCTGGCCTCAAGGATGGAGGAGTTGGCAGAGCCGGGGACAACCTATGTGACTGGGGAGACCTTCAAGTTGAGCGAAGGGTTCTTTCGGTTTGAGGCCCTTGGGGAAAGGGGGGTTAAGGGCAGGGAAGAGGCGGTCACTGTCTACCGTGCCATCGCCCCTAGTACAAGAAGGACGAGGTTTGACGTCAGTGCGGAGGTGGGGCTTACCCCATTTGTTGGGAGGGAGCGGGAGCTTGAGCTTTTGCTTGATGGTTTTGAGCGGTCGAAGTCAGGCAGGGGCCAGGCCTTTTCCATCATCTCTGAGGCCGGCGTGGGAAAATCCAGGCTTCTGTATGAGTTCAGAAAGGCCGTGGCAACCGAAGATGCGACCTTTTTGGAGGGGAGGTGCCTTTCTTACAGTAGGGGCGTAGCCTATCACTTACACCTAGACACCCTGAGGGGAAACTTCGATATTCGGGAGGGCGATGAGGATCTCAAAATAAAGGAAAAGGTCAAAAAGGGCTTGGAAATATTGGGGGCCGATGAGGCTTCCACCCTTCCCTATCTTCTGGAACTCTTGGCAGTAAAAGACAGTGGTATCGACAAGATCCCCATGGGCCCTGAGGTGAGGAAAGATCGAATTATTGAAGCATTAAAGCGAATCGTCCTTAAGGGTTCAGAGATTCGGCCCCTGATTCTGGCCTATGAGGACCTCCACTGGGTGGATAAGAGCTCAGAGGATGTATTGAAATATATTTTAGAGAGCATACCGGGGGCACGGGTCTTATTGATATTCACCTACCGGCCTGAGTTTGTTCACACCTGGGGCGCCAAATCCTTTCACAGCCAGCTAACTTTGAATCGGCTTTCCAACCGGGAGAGCCTCATGATGGTCTCTCATCTCCTGGGAACGGAGGATCTTGATAGGGAACTTGAGGAGTTCATTCTCGAGAAGACAGAAGGGGTCCCCCTCTTCATAGAGGAGTTAATAAGGTCTCTTAAGGATCTCAAGATCATAGAGAGAAAGGACGACAGGTACCATTTAGCAAAAGATATCAAGGAGGTGACCATCCCCGCCACGGTTCAGGATGTGATTATGGCCAGGGTTGACTCCCTCCCAGAGGGGATAAAGAGCCTCCTTCAAACGGTTTCAGTAGTTGGGAGGGAGTCCAGCTACGATTTAATCAAGAGGTTAACAGACCTTGCGGAACAGGAATTACTGTCACACCTGTCGGTTTTAAAGGACTCAGAGCTTCTCTATGAGAGGGGGATATATCCCGAATCTACCTATATCTTCAAACACGCGTTCACCCAGGAGGTCACCTATAACAGCCTGCTCCTCAAGAGGAGAAAGGAGATTCATGAGGGGATAGGAGAAGCCATAGAAGACCTTTACCCAGATCGCCTCGAAGAACACTACGAACTGCTCGCCTACCACTATGGGCGCAGTGCCAACACGAACAAGGCGATACAGTATCTGGATTTGGCCAATCAGAAGGCGGCGAGGCTCAGTGCCATGGAGGAGGCTAAGACCTATTTTGAAGAGGCCATGGCGCTCCTTGATACCCTGCCTGAGACCGATGAGAACCGACAGCGGCGAATCTCCCTGTTGGTAAACCAGGAGTTCGTGGTTGAGCTGCTCTTTAAGTTCGAAGAGTATTACGACCTTTTGATCCGCTACGAGCCCATGGCGAAGGAGTTAGGGAATCCAGAACTACTGGGGGCGTTCTATGGCCGCTTGGGACATTGTCATTTTGCGTTCGGCCACTATGATCAGGCCATCCAACCCCTGACCAAAGCGGCCGAACTCTGTGAGGCTGCGGGAAATGCTAAAGATGCCGGGCACGCATATGCGTATTTAATATTGAACCATTCGGACAGGGGGGACTACGACCGAGTCCTGGCCTTGAAAGAAGACCTCCTTCGAACCATGGAGCAGAGTTTTAACCTTCGCTGGTATGTGAGAGGGTTGTCTGCGGCCCAAAGGGCCTGTTCATATCTCGGTCGCTGGGATGAGGCGGTTGAAGCAGGGCAAAAGGCACTAGCCGTTGCCCAGAAATTTTCGGACAACAGCATGATCTCTATTGGGGAGCTAGCGGTCCAGAAAGCTCCAACACCTGGGGACAAAGCGCGGTCGCAGAGAAGTCTTGGATGGGCTTTGTGCCGAGCCGGAGAACCAAAAAGAGGAATCGAGCTTCTGACTGCTGCTATCTTGCCGATTTTTCGAGCTGGGGGTTTCATGGCGTTTGAAACTCCCCTCAGGTGTTACCTCGGCGAAGGGTATTGGCTGGCCGGGGAGGAAGAAAAAGCGAGACAAACGCTCGAAGAAGGCCTGGAAATGGCAAAGCGCTGTGGGGCGCGGTATTATGTCGGGTTCGCTCACCGCCTCTTAGGCGAGATCGCCCTGAAAACCAATTCGGCCCAGGGGGCAGCCCACTTCGAGAAAAGCATCGCCGTGCTTGAAGAGATCAAGGCCGAAAACGAGTTGGCGCTGGCCTATGCAGACTATGGCCGGTTCCACAAGAAGCAAGGTCAAGTCGCGCAGGCTCGGCAGTATCTAACGAAGGCCCTGGAGATCTTCGAGCGCCTGGGCACGCTGATCGAACCGGACAAGGTCAGAAAGGAGCTAACCAAGTTGCCCAAAGAAAACTAAGCGCTCATCCGAGTGGACACATCGTTTTTCACCAGGACCATTGAGATTACTTTTTCTTCTGATTCAATCCATTTAATACAACATCGAATCGATCATCGAGGGGCGAGCCAAAATTATCGATATGCGAAAGAAATCTTGCCCTTATGGGGACCTGCGGAAAATCAAGGATACAGTTGAGACTGTCAAAAAAGCCCCACTTACCAAAATGGGTGGAGAAATAGACCAAAATAATTACAAATTTAAGACATAAATGGAACAAACTTTAGTTTTTACTTTTGGTTTTTTCATCTAAGTGCGGCGAAATACGCAATTTTCATTTTGGCTCCCACTTTTTCGACAGTCTCGTTAGAATCATCGACTTCCTGGCTCGGCTTTTAGAGATTTCTTCATCCTGTTTTATTAATCAAACCGGACTTCATATGTCTGGAGTTTCCTGGGTTTTAATGGAAATATATTTATAAGTATCTGATTTTATTGGAAAACGGAATTTGAGCACATGACTCCGTTGTTCCTTCGCTTCAATGCCTCCGAAGTGACCCTCTCGGGGTTCGCAGGTGGGGAATACTTGCCCCTTCCGGCCTCTAAAGGGCCGGCTTTCCCCTTCCTGCTCACCCTCGATGGGCACCCCACTTCTCCAGCAGATTGCGCTCAGAAACAACGGAGTCCCTCTGAAAAAGGCAGGAAACTCCGGTCATATGTCCTTTGACAAGACACCGCAAGTTTGATAGAGAGGTTTTATTCTTTCGTTCTATGCTGTCGGAATCTGTTCTACCTTACCCGGGCCCCCTTCCCGAAAGGTCCGATATGTCCAAAGACGAGGTGATCAATGAGAGTTCTTGCGATTAACTGCGGAAGCTCTACGCTGAAGTTTCAACTTTTTGAGTTTGACCGGGAGGACAACCAGGAGCGGCGATTGGCCAATGGCCTTGTGGATGAGATCGGTACACGCGGTACTATTTATTTAAACAAGGAGAAGGGTGAATCGTTTCGAGAGACAGCGGAGATCACTGACCACGGCCAGG
>SMTZ1_10005304_pt1 | contig 12950 bp, 14 predicted proteins | sample DeeMarSWOR136_30_FD_25667 | JGI IMG/M metagenome (IMG submission 25667) | reverse complement strand
CGAAGATGCCAAAAAGCGGGCTGAGCAAGCCACTACAGAAGCGGCTAAAGCAGCAGCACTGGCTGAAGAGCACCTGTCCAGACTACAGGCCGCGATTGAAAGGGAGGCAGACAGGAACGACTTATCAGAGATAAGGGCAGCGGCTAACAACGCAACGAAAATCGCTCAACACGCCGCCCGAAACGCCGAGAAGGCATGGGCTGAGGCTGACAAAGCAGCCCGGCAGGTGGAAGCTCTCTTGGGAAGGCCACCCTAGTTCAAATTCACTCAGACTGACTGGGATCAGGCATTTCTCGCCTGGGTGGAGGTAGATCCTTCTTATAAACCACGGTGCGGTACGGGAAGGGGATCTCGACACCCTCAAGGTCGAAGCGCTTCTTTATGTGCTCAAGAAGCCAGAATTTCGCTTGCCAGGCTGCGTCCATATCCGGCACCCAAACATAGAGCCTCAATCCGATAGAGAAATCCCTATGGGCAATCACCCGCATCCAGGGCTTCTCAGCCTCCTTTAGACGGTAGGGGCACCTGTCGGACTCTTCCAGCACCAGACGCCGGGCTAGATCGATGTCCGTATCGTAGCTCACACCTAGTTCCACCGTGCACACAATCTTGGGGTCGACGATATTGTAGTTCAATAACGTCATGCTGTCAATCTTCTCATTGGGGATAACGAGTCTCTTGTATTCCCACGTTCTCACAACCGTATGCCGCAACGTGATATCTTCCACTGTCCCATATTCACCCTCGATAGTGACCTTGTCCCCTATACGAAATGGTCGGTAAATGGCCAACGAGAGGCCCGAAATCAAGTTGGCGAGCGTCGATTTTGCTGCAAAGCCGACCACCAACGCCGTGATGCCAGCACCGGCCAAAATAGTTCCCACCACCACGCGCAGGGCTGGTACCAGGCTGGCGTATACCAAGGCAATCGCAACGAAGATGACCACGGTTTTGATCCGCAAGACATATCGCAATACCGTTTCGTCGACGCCGCGTCCGAATCGATCCATGATCCATTGAATTCGCATCAGAACCCGCGTAAGGAGTGCAGAAATCACCAATCCAACGATGGTCATGACCACTGCTAGGGCCAACGCCCCCTGGGCTGTGCCAAAATCCATGAGCTTCTGCATCGAGAACCAACCCTCGTTCACCATTCCCTCCTCGGTCAAAATTACCGTCTGTCGCAGGCGTACTTGGAGAACCACCAAAGACAGTCTGTTCCCCAAATTATCGCTTTATCACAAAAACAGGCCTCTTCGCCTTGCGCACGACTTTCTCAGAGACAGATCCCAGCAACATTTCTTCGACATTGCTAACACCATGTGATCCTATCACAATAACCGACACATCCTCTTCCTCCTCAATCCTCAAAATCTCGCTGAGAGGGTGGCCCTCCTCAATCCTGACCTTCACGTCGAAACCCTGCTTCTTAAGTTCCTGCACGATCGGTTCTATTTCCTGTTCCACTTCGCCTTGTAACCTTCGCACGATCCCTGGGTAGTCATCTGGAGAAACCCGGGCAACGGCCTCAACACCTCTTGAGTCGATGACGTGCAGGACGACAACTTCGTTCGCCCCCGCCTCTCGCAATTGCCTGAGAAAATCTAACGCCTTCTTCGACACATCTGAAAAGTCCGTTGGATACAGAATTTTCTCTAACATTTTCTAGCTCCTTTGCATTGTCGTGACGCGGTGCACCGAACACTCTGTAAAATGCACTCTGTTTTCCGTGTGTGAATGAATTTGATCAAGCGAAGTTATCACGGAGTGGCAACTCTATTCGGTACCACAGCATCCGTCATTTCTGGACAAGATCCTGATACGTCTACGGCCTATTCATTGATTGTGGATGCCAATTGACACAGATTTGCTCAGTGTCTTCTTACCTTTCTTTCAATGTACAGAACTGCTTCCGGGCAAAGGCGACACGCTCTTCAACAGAGACTAATTCCTTGTGATGCTGTTCAACTAAATAAAGACGCGGCAAAAGACCTGCACGATTGGCGATCTGGATATTGAGTCCTGGACGTGCATTCAGCTCCAGTACCAACGGGCCCTTATCTCTATCCAGTACAATGTCCACTCCTTGATATCCCAGGTCGGTCAGTTCATGGCAGCGAGCGGCGAGTTCTAACAGAACCTCCCAGTTTGGGATCTTCACACCAACGACACTGTTGCCAGTGTCTGGATGTTCTGAGACAACATCATTACGCCACACTGCTGTCAGTGTGGTACCGGTGGCCATGTCAACGCCGACGCCAAGTGCCCCCTGGTGAAGATTGGCCTTACCATCGGACATGCGTGTGGGTAGGCGCACCATGGCCATGACGGGGACACCGAGAAAGACAATGATTCGAATGTCGGGTACTCCCTGATAGCTAATCGAATCGAGCAAGGGATCAAATTTGACCCGGTACTCAATCAGTGCCTTGTCGGGGTGACCGCCCAGGCTGTATATTCCACTGAGGATCTGAGAAACATGATATCTGAGCTCTTCTCGGGTCATGAGTTGGCCATTCGATCTTCGGTACATGTCCCGTAACCGCCCGGTTATAACCAGGATCCCATCTCCACCGCTGCCATGAGACGGCTTTATGACAAAATCGGTATACGCTCCAAGGAGAGCGGGCAGATCACGTGTCTGCCGCTCTATCTCGATGACACCATATAATTCCGGAACAGCAATACCTGCGCTAAGTGCAAGCTCTTTGGTGCGCAGCTTGTCATCGACCAGGGGATATCGAGACCGAGGATTCCACGCCAGTGTATACTCGGCATTGCGACGATTCAGTCCCAAGACCCCTGTGCTCACAAGTCGCTCGGCCAGTCGAAACATCACGGTTTCCTCTCAGCCAATGCCTTAAAACGGGGCAACTCCAACAGACGGAACCCAGAGTAACGCCCCAGCAGCAGAATGCCAGCTAGCAGCACCAACAGCATCTCGGGAAATACAAATACAAGATATTCGATATAGTCGACAGTCATGATGACGTAAGCTACACAAGCCACCATGAGACTGCCGATCCCTTGCTGCACAGCTTCGCTCGGGCCACGTTCCTCCCATACAATCGACATCCTTTCAATGGTCATGGTCAGGATAACCATGGGGAACAACGCCACGGACAGTCCACGCTGAAGCCCCAGCTTATTCGTCAGCACACTCAGTGCTGCCATCAACAAAACCACCACGAACAGTACAGCAGCCAGGCGCGGAACCAGCAAGAGTTTTAGACGTTCAAGGTAAAGGCGAATGCTCAGACCAATGCTAACAACGACACCGAATAAGAAGATTCCCCATGCCAGCTGAGTCTCACGGAATGCCAGACCAATCAGCACGGGCATGAACGTGCCGAAAGTCTTAAGCCCTACGACATTTCGACATATGACCAGCAGAAAAGCACCCAGTGGCACGAGAAGTAGTATACGGTACACTCCTTGCGTCTGTATCGGCAGACTGAATAAAGAGAACTCCAACAAGCCGGGGCTGGCGATCTTTGCACGATCCATCGCGGCACGAATCGCCTCTTCCTCGTTCAAACTGACAGACATGCTCACCTGCAGTCTATTGGCACCCGTCAACTCCACGAAGGGCTTGTCCCCTCGCCACCACGGAAGGTAATCCTCGGGTACGCCGGCCGCTCCTGTGGAGGGATCATAGCCTCGCCACCGAGCACCATCATGCGCCTCCACCCACTGTATCAGTGGGACATCACGATCGTACTCCCGCACGCGAATACCATGTACAACGCGGGCTGGTATGCGCCCGTGCCTGAGCACTCTCACCCCGATGTCCACCTTTTTGGACATACTGGATTCCCCGCCGAGCAGTAACGCAACATTCTCATCAGGTTGTGGCCTATTAAGACGCTTGAACAGTTCCCCTACCAGACCATCCAAATCCGCGGACTGAGCTTGTATCTCAGCTATCAGAGACTCCGCAGCTGCGAGGTACGCCCCCTCGAATCCGGCCGGTGCTGCTTTGGGGGGTGCCGACCTAACGGGTGGCTCCTTGGTGTCTACTCGGCGGATTACAGCTCGGTAATACAACGTTTGGCTGCCCTTGGCCTTGCGGATGGACCATACTCCCTGCTGATTGTCGTTCTCCGGGACACTGTTGACCCCATAGCCCTGAGAAATAAAGTTCTCACTAACGACGATAAAGCGCTGCGAGCCGCGCAGGATATACATTGACACCCTGACAGGCTCAGCGCGCGCCACAAAGGCAACGCGTGTCTCCACGGTCCATATGTCAGATATTGTCCCAGGGGTTAGCGGAAACCCTAGTAACACCACCTTGTACAGAAATAGGCCTAGACCGATGGCGGTGAGACTTACTGCCCAGACATAGGGATGTCTTCTACTCAACGCTTAGGAGCCCCCTCACAAGTTAGTTTTCTAGTGTATTCGAGAGACGGATCGACAATGAAATCCTTTGCCAAAAAACTACGCCCAATGAGCATTTGATATTTGAACCCACTGCGGTCCGCGAGGTTAACTTCCACCTCCTTGAAAATGTTCCCCAGACAGATTCCGAGACGAATGACTAACCGTCTCTCCACCCCTCCTGCGTCACATCGAATCCTCGCTACGCGCTGCACCTTTTGTTCGATAATTACCTTTTGGCGATCACGATTGATTACCTCAAATCGCACCCAGCGCTTACCGTCACGTCTGAACTCTGTGACATGAGAAGTGTTCAGTGACGAGTTCCTTGCACCTGTATCCAGTTTTGCATGGATAACAAGGTTTCCCGGATGAATTCTCACCTTCTCTATCCAGCCCACGATTTGCTTCTCGGGTGCGGCGATCGATGCAGCCAGTACGAGGATGCAGAGTGCAATGGTAACAGGGTAGCAAAATGTTTTTGCAAGAGTTTTGTTACTTATAAACATAGCAGAACCTCTTCTTGGAATATGACGCTCAGCCGGTCGTGCACCTTCGGTTCCCTGACGCGTGGCCACACCCTTCAATCCCCTGATGCGCTCCTCAATAGGAGGACGTGTACTGAATAGACTCAGAACCACGCTGCGCCTTAGAGGGTTGACTATGAGCATTGTGCAGTGGACGGGTTGAGCTCCGTGAGAACTTGTTTTGCCCCAGAGTCCAGTTTGGCCAAGGCTCCAAGCATTAAGAAATGGTTGCCTCTAAGCTCGGCTACTCCCGCATCACTATTTCTAGACCGTAGAATAAGATTCTCCATTCCCATTGCGAACATCAGGCTCCGTCGAGAGAATCGGGAAAGGCAGGTCTAATAACTGTCCGTTCATTCTACCTTGATTTTGATCTCTTTCTTTTTGGCCTCTTCTGACTTCGGAAGGGTGAGCTTCAGGATACCGTTCTTGTACTTGGCCTCAATCTTGTCGCTTTGGACCTCGCCAGGAAGCCGGATGGATCGAGAAAAAGATCCGTATCTTCTCTCGATCCGGTGGTAGTTCTCATCTTTTTCTTCCTGCTCTTGTTTCTTCTCGCCTTTGACGGTTAAAACGTCACCGCTCAGGGAAATGTCGATATCCTTGGCATCCATTCCAGGTACCTCAGCCTTCACCACATAATTGTTCTTCGTTTCGGATATGTCGAGTGAAGGCGCCCACGCCCCGCGAAACAGCTCCCTATTTGGCCACTCCCCGAAGAAGCGGTCCCACATCTTGTCCATTTCATCCCGAAGGGTGGCCAATTCTCTGAAAGGTCTCCAAGGTGTTAATTCAAAAGCCATAGCAATCACCTCCTGCGTGTTAAAGTTTCTCCTTCCCCAATCCTCTTAAAAGCTCTATCTGGCATCATACATCCGCAATCCCGCAATGCATCCAGAAAATGCACAAGATGCCATTGTATGAGGTACCTTTGCAGCTAACAGATGAGCAACAACCGTGCCCAAATCGTAACTTATTGACATTTAAAGGAAATTCGATCGAGGACCGATGCCAATCGGAACCGATTGTTCCTATTGCTCGGAAAGCACGATTTGAACGTCCCTCCTGACAGCGTTTGAATCACTTCAACGCACTGAAATCACGAACAAATTAAACATGGGAATTACTGGTTCCGATACTCCGCCTATAGGAATTTGGAGTTCCGATGTCATCTGGGGTACCATTCCCACTGGCGATTTCATATTCGTCTTGGCTGGTCTAGTTGATCCGTGGCACTCTCCGTAGCCCGAAGTTCTCGTTCCAAGACAATACCTCGGCCAAGCGCCATAGTCTGTTGTGCTCAACTGGCCTGTGTTCTCTTTATGCCTCCCACAGAGCCATCTGCCGAACATTTCCCTCTGTGACTTCCCAACAACCAAAGTGGCGTTCTTTGCGGCAGTCCTAGATTGTCCTCTCCGGTTTTTCCTTACGCGAACTGTCCAGAATCACAGGATAAAACATAACCAAAAGAAAAAACAGCAAAAGTATCAAAGATATGGCCCGTGTGAAAAAGACGGTGAGATCGCCGTCAGAAACGATCAGCGACCGTCTGAAGTGCTCCTCAAACTTTCTGCGCAAGACCAAAGCCAGAATCGTCGGAGCAAGAGGGAAGTCTAATTTCTTCAAAAAATAGCCGACCACCCCCATAGAGAAACATCAAATAGAGATCAAAAATAGTGTTATTGAGTGCGTATACTTCTATCAATGAACTCAGTATTTCTCCTCTCCACCCGGCAGTGCCTTCGTGTGCTCCTATTCAAGCCAGAGTGAACCCCTCAATCAGTATGGACTTATCTTCTCACGACCAGTACAGGCCTTGTGGATTTCCGTATCACCTTTTCTGAGACAGATCCAAGAAGCATCTCTTTGACCAGACTCTTTCCATGAGATCCAATCACGACGGCAGAGACTTCCTCTTCTTCTTCAGCCTTCAATATTTCTGTGAATGGAATGCCTCTTTTAATCCTTATCTTGACGTCAAAGCCGCTCTTCTTCAATTCAGTTTCTATCGTTGCCGTTTCCTTCTTGGCACTTGTTTCCATGACCTCTTCTATCTCTCCTATCGCAGCCATAACGCCCCCACCGTGCCGTAGAACACTGCTGAGTTCCCTCTCGTCTATGACATGCAGAACTACCACCTCTTTAGTTCCAGCTTTTTGCAACTGTTTGATATAGTCCAGAGCCTTCCTCGAGACATCTGAAAAATCCGTTGGATATAAGATCTTCTCAAACATCGCCATCTCTCCCTTCAAAGGTTCGGAAGCCCTAAAGCTCAGACTTACCGTCTCGTTTCTTCCAGAGTTTTATTCCGCTACTCCACACCAACCGCGCAATTATATGTGCCGAACGGATTGGGGACCATCTCATCAGCCGAGCCCTCCTCAACCCAACAGCCGTCCGCGAAAAACTTGTATTCGTAGCGACCAGGAGGCAGTTTGACCCTGGCTTTCCACACCCCATGTTTGTGTTGCTTCATGGGGAGCGCCTGGGTGTCCCAGGAGTTGAAATCTCCTGCGACATAAACTTCCCTAGCATCTGGCGCATAGAGGTCGAACTCCACTTTCTGCGGGTGTGATGTTCCCTTGATCTCGTGTTGCGTTTCTTTTCTTTTTCTCTTCTCCTTTTGACTCATCGTCCTCCTCCTCTATTTGCCACGCCACCCGGGCCATCCCAACCGAATGGCGATGGCGCGCTTGCGGATTATTAAGGCCATACATACTCATGTCCTGAATGTCCAATGAGTTCTGCACGAACTTGGCGTGGCTCGTGTCGAGCGTGTCTAACACAACCTCATTTACTAACCAGTCTTCGCCGTGTCCCACTTCCTGGCTGATCGCATCAATCAATTCATAAAGTGTGGTTCTGATAGTGCTGTATTGTCTCTGATATAGCTGCGGTTTTACGTTCGCCTGTAAAACTCCGTGCATGGTTTTACTCTCCTGCGCTTTGTGTTGACGTTATTGCACATTTCAGTGCGCACACCTATATTCAGCAACAACTGTGCCCAAATCGTAAGTTATTGAAATTTAATGGGAAGTCGCTCGCAGGTCGACGCTAATCGGAACCAATGGTTCCGGCTACGAGAAAACCAGGAGTCGAACGCCCCTCCTGACGGCCTTTGAATCACTTCAACGCATCGAAATCACGAACAAATTAAACATAGGAATTGTTGGTTCCGATGTTCATCACATAGGAAATCGCAGTTCCGGTCTGATCCCAATCTGCGGCAGTCCAACACATATAAGTTTGCAATAGTGAACAACTTGAGGCCGCTCGGCCAGACCATACTAAACCAACCGCAGCATGACAACATCATCTTAGAGATACCAAAAAGTGCGCGGTTCGGCCACTAAAAGGTTGATGGGACAACTCGTCAACACCATTTTCCATTTTGCCGCTCCGGATGCCTTTGGAGCGATCGTAAACTGGTCAGGGACCTTAGAAAGATTTTACACATAGTTGTCTGCGTTGTACGGCTGTCTTTGAAGACGACCGCCCGCAGAGTTCATACCCAAGGATTCTTGTGGACATCTTCTGCGGCAAAGTGAGAAAATAGGGTCGCAGAAAACCGGATGGACCTAAGCCTGACGAATACCTCCTCGATCACGACGTGGCTTACGCTCATCGATTCGACGGAAGTGACACCAGTTTTGTACCTGATGACTATCTGTGCAAGTTGAGCGAGGAACGGGAAAGAAAAGTTACCATAGGTGAAGCCGCAAACTGGCCCGTCGAGTCGGGAACAAAGGGTAGCCCCAGGGTTGCAGGCTTCACTAGACATCTGCCAAGTGCCATAGGGTATGTGGGGCTCGCACGCGCCAACCAAAACAGGGGATGGTCACATCTAGAATGAGCAATAACCCCGTGGAGGCGGCCAGTCTGGCATTGTCGAGGAAGATTGGATAGTAATCTTCGTGAATTGCGGTTGGTAATGGTCTGGTTGGTACTAATGGCAAGCGTTTGTGTTGCCGCATTTCTTCTGGGGAGGTGGTACCTACGTCGTTTGCGCCGGAGGCGCCTCATGGCCGAGCCTTTTCCTGCCAGGTGGAAGAAGATCCTCGAAAAGAACGTCCCTTTATACAGGCGCCTGCCTTCTCTACTTAAACCTGAGCTACATGGCCATATTCAGGTGTTGCTGGCAGAAAAGAATTTCGAGGGGTGTGGGGGACTGAAAATGACGGACGAGATAAGGGTTACCGTAGCAGCCCATGCCTGTTTGCTACTCTTGAATCGAAAGACCAATTACTATTCGAACCTTGACTCTATTGTCGTGTACCCCAGCACGTTTGTCACCAGGGAGATTACGCATCTTGGCAACCAAGCCTATGTTGAGGGACGAGGAGCCGACACTGGGGAATCCTGGCAACAAGGTGTTGTTGTTCTGGCGTGGGACGACGTAAAGGACGGCGCCATGGGCGTGGCAGATGGTCAGAACGTCGTGCTTCATGAGTTCGCGCATCAGTTGGATCAGGAGAATGGGATAGCGGATGGTGCACCAGTGCTTGACCGGGGCTCAGCGTACGTAAACTGGGCCCGCGTCTTCACCAGAGAATATAAGAAGCTACAAAGAGCCGTCAAGCGAGGTGCACGGACTGTTGTGGATGAATACGGAGCAAGTAATCCCGCAGAATTTTTTGCAGTTGCTACTGAGACTTTTTTTGAGAAGCCGTGGGACATGAAAAGAAAACACCCGGAACTATACGAAGCGCTGAAGATTTACTACAAGCTGGATCCTGCGGAGTGGGTGGATGATCCCGAAAAGGAGGAATAAATACGCTGCCAACGAGTACCCCCGGTTGACTTTTCAAAGCAAAAATCCTTAAATGGGTTAGACAGCTTGCAACAGTACACGCAGGAGATGTCCGTCTGCTCAGATACACAACGAAATTTGGACGCGCAAGCAGCACATTGTATTCCCTCTGACCCTAAACATTTTGAAATATCGAGGCTCAACTGGTGGGAAAGATGAAAAGAAGGTGCTCTTGGTTATTGGTTGGGGCCTGCATTATCCAGGGACTCCTCGCAGATGGTCACACCCCACGCCGAGCCATTGCCCAATCTCAAAGTGGTTTGATCACTCTCCGAGTGGAACGGATCGCAGTAGTGCCTTTCTTTAAAGGCAGATGTGGCGCTGATATAGCAGAGGCTCTGGATTGTCCTCTATCTCGCCTTTATTTCAATCCGGAAACCCTAGCCAGTGATTGTGATCGTATCTTGACTCGCTATGTGCAAGAGGCTCTCAAAAAGCGACTCGAAGATAAGGTGATCCCACTTGCGCAGGTGACGGAAAAGTATCAACAGATTCCCAAAGACAAGACTACTGATACTCTGAGGATCCTGGCCCAAAAACTAGGTGAGGTCTTAGGCGCTAATCTCATAATCGTAGGGACTGTCTGGAGATGCAAAGACAGGGACACAGCTGATGTGGAATCCCCTGGCTCATCTGTGGCTTTTGCCATTTGTCTGATTGATGTGGCCGATGCAAAGATGACATGGAAGGGAAAATTCGACAAAACCCAACAGTCCTTAGCTGATGATGTCTTAAAGGCTCGTAATGCCTTCAAAAAGGGGGTTAAGTGGCTTTCCGCCAATGAACTTGCTCAGTATGGAGTCAGGGAGATCTTCAAGAAATTTCCCCTTTGAGAGGCAATCACAAAACCACAAACAACAAGTCCGAACAGAGACCACGTGATGGCTTGATGGAGGTTCTCACTTCGAAACTATAATACGAAGCCATTTGGACTTTTTTGTGACCATCACGAATAGGAGGTGTCGCTGCCTTACCCCAGTCTGCCATTGGCGTATGTAATGAGTCAATGACGCTATGTCGAACATTTACCGTGGCGATGCAGTGCGTGTACGTGGGGAAAATGGCTTTTCCTATAACAGCACAAAGTGCATTCTCTTGTCGAGGGGACAGATAGGTCTTCCAGGTATGGGTGTGTGGTGGCGTTGGCGTGATTTACCGGGGAGACAACAATTCACACGAGTCCTGAGCAAAAAATGTGCGGCCTTGGTCTCGGCTATGGGAGTATTCTGCATAGCCGTGACAATTCTCCTTTCCTTGTCACCTCTTGAAGACTCATCGGCTGTTGAAAAGATTACCACCGTAGAGGCTTTGGTCCAATCTGAGAATTCCCTTCAGACCTCAGCCCCCCTGAGAAAGCAAGAAGGCGCCGTAGACAAGATCCACGGCAAGATAGAGTTAATCAACAATTAGGGGCGACTCAATTGCGAGATCATATGCGCAAGCATAGGGAAAGACGAGGACAGGGGCTTACGAGAAGACATGTCTTGAAGAAGGTAGCGCTGAGCGTTCAAGTGCTCTTGGCGGCGTTTTGGATACCGTACTACGCTACCGCCTTTGCACGGGATTATTCTCGCCTGGTGGAATTTATTCAACTGAAGGACAAAGAGAAGCCGCTTTACGTTTTTCATGATTTTGAGGAAGAATTTGATCAGTATAGTAACAACGCAAGCCTCGAATATCTGAATAGTCATCGAGATTTGGTAAGAAAAATCCAAGCAGACCTTGGCGGCGGAAAGCTTCGATGGAAACTCAGTGGTCTTACGTCCAGGTTGCTGTTTGTTCCGGAAAAGAGAGAAGATTACGCTGCGCTATTCGAGGATTACTGCAATCACGCGATACAGTACGTCTTGGTGAGAACACAGCTCATTAATCCATATCATCAGATAGAGACTCTGGATCAGCCGAGGCCAGAAATCTCGGACAGCGGTGTCACAGCGTTCGTGGTGCACAATCTGGTAAAAGAATATGTCGCTACATATACCTTTTTCAACATGAAACGAAAAAAAGTCATGCTCGAACTAAACGGCACAGTTTTCCTGGGAACAGTGGGTTCTTACACGACCGAGATATGTTTCGGGAATAGCGACAACATTGCTTTCCTGAGAAACCATTACACTATTTGGCAAAACAGCGCAAAGAATCCGTATACGGCACTCACCGTTCCTGTTGAAGAGACACTGCACATTGCATTGAGGCAGCACTCCGAGAGGGCGATCAGAGAACAACTGGCACTCAATTCTGTGAAGAACCCGGGAAGGGCGGCACGGAAAATCGTGAAAGAATGGATGGCGGTGGAGGAGGCGATCGTGGGAGGTTTGGTTCATGTATTGTTACCATCTTTCCTAATGAAGCACATGGACAATGTACCATCTTCATGGATTAAAGCCGATATGAAAGCAAAGCGTGAATTCAAGCGATACCGGTACTTGGGGCGAGGCATTGAGGTAGTGGAAGGCCTTGGATACAAAAAGACCATAGAGATGTACTCAGAGGACCCGTCAGAGTTTAGAAGCCTGTTGTTCGACCCACGCGGTAACTCCGATTTCAACTCACAGACGATCACACAGAGATGAAAACTGCTTTGATCTCTGCACGTGCGACTTCGTCTAACATGAAGGACTTGGCCGGCTAACCGCAAGCAACGATGTCTGTTCCAACGGTTACCGTATCGCGCTTTCCGGAAAATACCCTTTTGGCTCTTCCCCTTGTCCGCAATGACGTGCTCTCGGCAAGGGACCGGTAAGGAAAGGGCCAGCTTCCATCATGGGAAGACTGGCCCTCGTGCCCCCTGCGCCGTGCTTCAGTACATATCCATGTTGCCGCCACCGGGTGGCATCGGTAACGGACGCTCTTTCTTGGGTTTTTCGGCCACCATCGCCTCCGTAGTGATTAACAACGCAGCAACACTGGCAGCGTTCTGCAGGGCAAACCTGACCACCTTGGTGGGATCAATGATCCCCGCCTGCATCATGTCAGTGAACTCCTCCTTTTGTGCATCGAAGCCGTAAGCGCCAGTTCCATCTTTCAGCTTCTCCACTACTATGGAGCCTTCTTTCCCGGCGTTCACAGCGATTTGTCGCGCTGGCTCCTCCAGGGCCCTTTTGACAATGTTTACCCCAATCTGCTGATCGCCCTCAAGCTTCAACTTGTCCAAAGCAGACAAACATCGCAAGTACGCCACACCACCACCAGGAACAATCCCCTCCTCAACAGCAGCCCTGGTGGCA
>SMTZ1_10017694_pt1 | contig 12951 bp, 13 predicted proteins | sample DeeMarSWOR136_30_FD_25667 | JGI IMG/M metagenome (IMG submission 25667) | reverse complement strand
TGGAAACGAAAACTAATGTTTCAATATATTGTGCAGGTCAAAACAGAACTGTACCAACTTGCAGAACTTGTACGAAGTAACAGGTTACGAATAATGGCCCCGACCTGGCCTGTCGACACGAGGATTCGAGAGGCAGAAATGACAGAGGTGATTGAACTTCAGAAAATCAGAAGAATAGTTGAGAGTGAAATAGAACGCCAGATTGAGGTATTCAGCAACGATTATCTTATAGCAAATCCAGAGCTTAAGGATATGATGAGAGGGACGATTCGATATATGGATTTTGAAGGCGGGTTTTATGGAATTGTTGCAGACGGCGGGAAACGCTATGACCCTATAAATCTGCCGGCGGGATATAGAAAAGACGGCTTGCGTGTGAGGTTCAAAGTCAAAGAGAAAAAAGGTATGGTAGGTATTCATATGTGGGGGAAGATTGTGGAAATTGTGAGAATCGAAAAAGAATAAGTTATATCTTAAGGCAAGGCTATTATGGTAGGTGTTCTCGTTTCCTCAAAATTACCACGATTTTCAAAGGACGGTATAAGGTATAGATGGCAAGTTCACTTTAGCTTATCGGCCAAAGCTGAGCCAAATTCACTTGCAAGCCTGCCGACACTGTGCCGGTCCTTGTTGTCGTAAGAAGCCGATAACAAGACTTGCCCTCTGCTGTCTTTAGCCACTACAGATATACGCAAGATTGGTGGTCATAACCTGCCGACTTATAGGAAGGTCGACATTTGGTTGGGGTGATAATCGAAATAGATTGTCGGGGAGGGGGAATGACAATCTCCGGTAGAGCCGAAAGTTCAAGATAAAGACAAGCGTAGTGGAGGAGGCCGTGGTTTACCTGCCGGTTTTGTCTTTCAAATCAGATTCTTTTGCTTCAACAGTTTCAGTGATTTTGAAAAGTTTTTTGACCTTTTCATCCAGCCATTTTAGAACCCTGTGAGAACCATAGCCGGAGAGCGCGCCAATGGCAAACGCCGCAAGTGCCTGATTGGCGAAGTTATCTTCCGGCGCGAAGTTTCCACCAAAGGCAACAAGACCACTTCGAAAGAATGCGTATATCATTGTCGCTAAGGCGGCACCGAGCAAAGGGAGGGAGATGTATTTCCACACATACCGTCTACCAAATGCCTGTCTGTCGGCATGCCAACTAATAAAACTGCGGATTCCATTTACAATGGCCCCTAATCCTCCGCCGATAGCGGTGTACGCCATCAGCATGTATATCGGATTATCTTCGTGAGAAGAATGGTTAGCCAAGACGGCAAACAGCAGGACGGAAAAGACAACAAGCATAACAACTAAATACAGGATGCTAAATGTTGCTGCAATAATATCCCAGGTCTTCTCCGGCACCAATTCGACAATTCTGTCCGTTATTCTATCGTATACTGTTTTACTTTCCATTATTTACCTCCTTTAAGTTCCGGATTTTCATAAAAATACTTTAACTTTAATGTATTTATAATACAATCTGTTGCCAGTCATTTCATGTTTTATTTTTCTTCTCCTTATTTCAACAACAGATTGACATATCCTCCGGGCTCCTTCCCGCTCAATCAAAAGCAACGTAATTTTATACTATTACCGTCGACGGTCAAGGATAAAAGAGCAAAAAAATCTTGCCTTTTAATGTCCTATAAGATAGACTTACTTAATTGTGCGGAATTTATAGAGACAAGTAGTTTTTGAAATATTGCTGTGCAGGGAATGTTCAAATAAGGCAACCAACAGGACTCATAAGCAAGGGCAAATTGAGAGGACATAGAAAATGAAAGAGATACCTTTAGGGAACGGACTAAACGCAAAAGTCGATGACGAGGATTACGAATATTTATCCCGCTATAGCTGGTATGCCTACTATGATGCAGAAAGGGGAATGACTTATGCAGCTCACGACACGCCAAGCGGAAGACGTGTACTTATGCATGATGTCATTATGGGCCTCGACACGCTGGAAGATGATCCCAGCTTAAATTAAAGTCCATTAATATTCAGAAGTGATTCATAGATGCGGGGTATCCTGCCCCATGCCTTAGAATTACAGGGGCAAGGCTACAACATGCAGGTACAGGTGCGTGGATGCGGAGAGCGAGCGGAGTCAGAAAAGCCATACTTACCCGAAGAAAATCGCGTGAGGTTTAGTAATTACGGTAAGTTATTTCAGGCTGACGATTTTTATGGGGCGGGTAGATTATACGATCTACAAACTCAGCGCCTCTCTGCCCAGCCCAGGTAATATCCCGGCCTACGCCCTGAACAGTCCGGCAGCCGGTTAAAGAGAACGCTGCGAAAACTAATGCCACTATGAGAAGAATTTTTTTAAGCATCTTTTGAGACTCCACAAAAACGATGCAAAGCCTTAAAAAAAGACTATTTATATATCGGCAAACAACGGCCTGAGGCAATAGATGAAAAGTGTAGTGCTTTATTTACTCTTTCGATATGGCCGGTTCTGGCGGTTGTATTTGTCTGATTAATTATAACCGAATTGGCTGTGTTGATGCAGGGTATTTGCGGGAAATTTCCTTTTCATATCGTGGTTTTCAGGGGAATACGATGTTCCCCGGACAACGCAAAAACCAAGTTTTTTTATTGACATGGAAATGTATTCATTGTAAGAAAGACTGATACCCAAATGGGTTCTTTGAGCCTTCGGCCAGACTCAAAGCAGGCCTCGCTCTTTCCGACAGGCTCAGGGCAGAGAAGATGGGTTTGGGTGCTAAGGAAGCCGATGTCTGGCGAGGAGCAATGATTATGCGGAGAAGAAAAGGCTTTACGCTGATAGAGGTTTTGGTGGCGATATCCATCATCTCTTTATTGATGGCGATTCTTCTGCCGGCACTTGATAAAGCCAAAGACCTTGCACGCGGGACGGTGTGTAAATCAAATTTGCGGAACTATTCCATTGCAGTGATGCTTTACCTTGAGGACAACGACGACATGTTCTGTGATCCGGACATGTGTTACTTCGGCCAGATTGGGCCATTTCCCGTGGAGGCGGGACAGACCAATCACCTGCATCTTCGCTGGTGCAACGGGGACGTTTATCTTAGAGAACATCCGGAATATGGCGGGACACTCTTTCCCTATATCAAGGAGGCGCGGGCTTTTATCTGTCCGACGTTTAAAAGAATGGCTACGGGCGCTTCCCAGGACCATTTCTACACGGACTATGGGCATCAGATTGGTAATTATCTACCGTGGTATAATTACACGATGAATGCATATCTGGGCAGTACAAACTCAAGCGTCCAAAACTCAGTTGTAAGAAGGTCGTACGAAGTCTTACAGCCGTCGGAGACCTATTCTTTTACAGAAGAAAGCCCGTTAGTCGATACTCGGTACAGCGTTTCGGGACTGAATGATACGTTTATGGTGCCGGGCAGTGACAGCATGATTGCGGAGTGGCTCAATCATCCGACAGTGAACGGCAGCCATCATTCGATCAAGCCGGGGCCTACAGGGGTCGGTGCTTTTTGGGATGTGATTGCGGGATTCCATCATGCACCGACGTCTGACTGGCTGGCCGGTAAAGGCAGCTGCTCTTTCCTGGACGGCCATGTCGGGGCCCATACACGTCTGGAGACATTTCCATTAGCCTGGCCGAAATAAAACGGCGACGCTTATGGAGAGAATGGGATTGCGCGTGCAGCACAGTGAGGTTTACGTATTTAACTGGTCACATACCTTTTGATAGACCTGAGCAACCGTTATGTTATTAATATCATGCTTCGGATCCGAGCTGTCGGGGCCAAGTCCCCTCCCAGCCGGCTCGACTGCCACGACACACTGCGGCCTTGCATATGGAGCAACCCTTGCAGGATTGGAGCGGCCGAATATCATTACCAGAGGGACGCCCAAAGCAGCGGCGATGTGGCCGGGGCCGGTGTCGTTGGTAACAACGAGTTTGGCTGTTTTTAACAAGGCGACGAGTTCGTTCAGAGACGTTTGGCCGGTCAGGTCTGCTATTGGGACGTCGGCCAAGTTTTTGATATTTTCAACGATATCCTTTTCGGATTCAGTCCCGGTAGCCACTATGGAAAGATTAAACTGCGGGGAAATCTTATCGGCCAAGGCGGCAAATCGCTGTGTGGGCCAACATTTATCGGCATGGACAGAGCCGGGTACAAAGACGGCGTAATTATCAGGTTTTACATCGTGTCTTTCTAATAAGCTAGACACCGAATCGGCGGTGGAAGGATCCTGTGGAAAAGTAAAGCGTGCCTGCGTTTCAGAGCCAGTAATGGTTTGTATTATCTTTAGATAGTAATCGACCAGATGAACGCAATCGACGTCCTGTTCGACCTTATTTGTGTAAAAGAAGTGAGCAAGCTCTCTGGCTCTTGCTATACCGAAGCGTTTTTTGCATCGGGTGAGCCAAGCCAATGAAGCAGTCCTGAAAAGGCCCTGCAGGTCTATAACGGCGTCGAAGTTTTTTTGTCGAAGGAGGCGAATTAAGGACAGAAGAGAGGCAGATGCGCGCGGATGGAACCAGGCTTTGCCGAGGAGTCTGCGGTCAAAGATAATCAGGCAGGTCAAGTCGGGATGTTTTTCGAGCAGAGGTGCGAACTCCGGGCGAACGAGCCAGCTAATCTTTGCATCGGGAAAACTTTTGCGTAAAGCAGCGAGGGCTGGTAAAGCAAGGACTATGTCACCGAGTGAACTTGGTTTTATTATCAAGAGGTTTTCAAAATGTCGGGGCATAGTCACTAATTATTGGTGTCGACTTGCAGCCATTTTTCTCATGCGTTTTTTCTGGGCGCGCCTTGCGAGCAGCCGGTAAAGCGGGCGGCGCAGGGAATGGTCAAGACCTGTAAGGTCGCAATAGGCATAAAAGGTGCGCAAGTAGTCTGTTCTGTTTAGAGCGGAGCCGGCGGCTTCTGCTCGGGAGTACATACCGCTTTATGCCGTCCATATCCGCAAGCAGGATCTTGTATTTATCGTGACTGTCCTTATAAACGACAAAATTACTGGCCTTCGAATCCCTGTGCCATAGTCCCCTGTTGTGCAGCGATGCCAGGACAGATGCGAGTTGATGTGAAACCTGGTTTTTAATTTCATACTGCTCTGTAAAACCTGTCGAAGGCAACCGTCCGGACGCAAAGGCATGCAGGTTAGAACTGTTGCTTAGAAATTCCGTAATGTAAATGCTTTGCCTGGTTCGGAGGCTGCGTCTGTGCTGCAAGGCAGCAAAAGGACTCGCAACCTCTATGCCCCAGCTTTTTAACCTGAGAGCTGTCTTGAAGTTTCGCAGGGCCTTTCCGGGCCTGAGTGAACGGAAGAACTGACGGAAACCGGCAGGGACGTACTGGCGTTTGATAACGACCTGGAGGCTGGTATCGCGAATGGGCAGATTTTTGACAGCGACTAAATTCCGGCTGCCCATTTTGATGATTTTTTCAATTTCATCAAAAAGCGAATTTGGCTGCGATAGGCAGTCGTTCCAGTCGTGCTGGGAGAAGTTTTTGCCGCGGACCCTATATAATGCCGCCTTGCCGCTCCAGCCATTATTGAGGTCCAGCCAGGCGGTTTTGATGTTATTATCGGAAGTGTTCCCGACAGATATCATAGCAAAGCTATTGTACGCCAAAGACAGGTTTTTAGCAATCGGCATAAGAAAATCCAAAATAAAAATGCAAAGTGCGAGATTAGATATTAGAATGCACAATCTTTCAAGTATTTTCTTATTTAATTTTTGTCCTGTAATTTACTTTGGATTTGTTGTTTATGGCTGAAAAAGGGAAATACATTTATGAATGGCCGAGGCCGATGGTGGCGGTTGATACAGCCATTTTCGGTTTTTTTTCCGGGAAGGCGAAACTTCTGCTGGTCAATCGTCGAAATGAGCCTTTCAAAGGCAAGTGGTGTCTGCCCGGTGGATTTCTGGATATTGATGAGGAGATGGAGGACGGGGCAGCCAGAGAATTGGCGGAGGAGACGGGGCTTACAGGGATTGGTCTGGAACAGGTCCATAGTTTTGGCAAGTGCGGAAGAGATCCAAGAGGTCGAGTCATTACCGTAACATATATGGGAATTGTTCCAGAAGGAAAGAGCAAGGTAAAGGCCGGCGACGACGCGGCCAAGGCGCGATGGTTCGATATAGACAAACTGCCTACAGAGCTGGCATTTGACCACAACGACGTTACAAAGTACGTGATAAGCAGACTAAAAAGAAGAAAAGTTTACCGGTTCAACATGAAAGGGTCGGGAAAAAGAACCGTCAAGAAACGGTGAGTGATTTTTTGAGCTGTTTGTTGAAAGTCCGCAACTGCATATCAATGGTGTTTAAGGCCCAATCGATATAGTGCAATTTGTGGGCGGGCCGGCGGTGTGCCTCGTTCATTAAACCATCCTTAACGGTATTTAAGAATTTGCCTATTGTTTTGTGGCCGATTGGAGAAGGCTCAGCGGCCCATTTTTTCAACTCGCTGTACTGCTGCCTTAATTTTCTGCTGTTTTTTAACTGGTCTGCACTTAAATAATCGGCAGGGTTATATGCCAACTGGAGCCCTTTGAGGCACAAGATCAAGGGCTCGTAATTTGTATCTTTCTTTAGACGAATAAATTTATACTGCTGGACATAAGTGGTTGCCTGAGCGGGGGGCTTGTCTGCGATATCGTCTCCACTGAGATACCATTTTCTTTTGCTGGTCCTTGCGAAGACGAGCTCTTCGCCGTAGCCGTACTGTGTTATTTCATCATAGCCCATTCTTGAAACCCAGAGTTTGCCGGCACCTTTGATTTCGGGGCCTCCGCCGAGCACAAGGAGGCACTTTACAAAACCCAAAGGCAGAAGCTGTTGATTACCGACCTGGTTTTTACGAAGCTGAAAGGAAAGATGCAAGCTGTGCGGCCGGACGTCATAGAAATTGACTATTTCCTGTATCAGGTGATTGAGGAGCCATGGGTCTGCGGTTGCGGGTCTGGAGAGCTCACCGGCGATGTTTAATCTTCCCGGGGCAAGCTCGAGAAAACCATCGCGACGCGCGCGGTCGGTAGAGCCGGAGTGGTCATCGATGTACCCGCCGAGTTTCCACGACAAGACATCGAGGTGAAAATCATAGAAATACTTAAAGCCGTCATATACGGGGTCAGTCCTTTTTTGTATGCTTTTCTGGGGCTCAACAGCTGCGGGGCCGAGGTTGCTCAACTCAATCTCAATGCCGAGTGGCACAACGCCGGGGTGTAAATTTGCGCGAATGCGTTCCAGGTGAGCATAGGCGATACGATAATGAAACATACTCTTTGCGGCCTGCACGGCGTATTTGACATAGTCAATGAGGTCGAATTCGTCAGGTGACATTGTCTGAAGACATTTTTGAACGATCAAGTCAACGGTCCCGCTGTTTGCATTTATCATTTGTAAGGCGGCGAGAAGACTAATGGAGCGTTTGAAATATCTTTCCGAAGTGCGCATATGCTCGAGCTCAAAACGGTATTTTTCCTGGATTCTTTCGTCAAGCTGATTCAACAGGACCTGTTTTACAACCAAAGGCAGATAATTTATGATAAGCGGCCTTGCCTGGGGGTCGTCGTACAAGTGTTTTATACTGGGACGCGGCCGGTCAAGCTCGTGCTCAAGATAATAGTCGCTAACGGCATCGGTGTGATAATGGCTCATGACCAGGTCACGCTCAGTGGTTGCGAGCAGCTCTCTCTCAGCACGTCGTTCCAACTCGGCGTCCACCGTTCGTTCGCCGGGCCGAGTGTGCTTTTTAATAAATTTTTCAATTCGTTTTCTGAGCCAGAGCTCGTGTATTAGATTGACGTGGAACCTGTCACCGAAGTGTTTTTTCATCGACTCATGAGTGACGAGGTAAGCCTGAGCTTCGACAATACCCTTAGCGGTGTTTACACGGACGGTTTCCCTGTCGTATCTTCTGCCTTCGTAACTATCGATCTCATCCATTGCGGAGTGGGGCACATCGTAAATCACGAAACCATCAATTTTAGAAGAGGAATCTTCGACGGCGTAATAGTAGACATTGTCCGGGCTGACTTTCCGATGGTGCGGCAGCATGGCAGCCTCTGCGAAGAGGGTCTGGCCGTCAACTTTAGATGATTTTCTTGTAAAACTGTAGCCGCTTACAGACTGAAAGATTCTTCGGTCGCGCAGCGAGCCATAAATGAACAGATTGACTTTTTCTTCGTTCATATCCTGTGTCTGGATACTCTTTATACGATTTTTTTCTTATCCTGTCAAAACCATCCTCAAGCTGCGTTTGAGGCCGGCACGGGCCGGTTTTTCGGAGACGGCTATATAAGCTCCGAATAAAACCGCGGTTTAAACAACAAGTCACGAATGACGTATTTTTCGGCGCAGTTTAAACAGTTCTTTGAAGGCGCGCAGAATTACCTTTAGGTTTGCACCCGTTTGCTCACCGGCCGTTCGAGGAAAATGATGCACGCCTTTCTGCGTAACAGTATAGCCCTTTCTGACAGCCCGTGCCAGGATTTCGGCGTCGATGAGCGCACCATCGCTGGACATTTCAATATTGTCGAAGATTTGGGTTTTGTATAATTTGAAGGCACAATCAATGTCACGGATTTTCACACCAAACAACAGGCAGACGAGTTTTGTCCAGGCCCAGCCGTTGAGTTTGCGTATAAGAGAGTCCTGACGGTCCAGACGGTAACAGCTAACAATATCGAACTGGTCCATGAGGGGAATCAAGGGGGGCATTTCACTGATATCGAACTGGCCATCGCCATCGGTATAAAAGACGAGGTCTTTTGTCACCGCTTTAAAGCCGGACTTCAAAGCGGCCCCATAGCCGAGATTAGTTTTGTGGTGCACTGTTTTGACCCTGTCGTTGTGGGCGGCAATATCATCGGCAATCCGGGCGGTAGCATCGCGGCTTCCATCGTTGACGATAATAACCTCAAAGTCGGCTTTGAGATTTTTTAGGACGTCAAGGGCTTTGGTGACTGTGCGTTCGACGTTGTCCTGTTCGTTATAACATGGGAAAAAAACGCTGATAGAAACGGGTTTATCGGGATTCGTTCGGGAAAAAGAATTGTTGCCGTCTGAATCAATCCTTTTTTGCGACGATATATTTTCAGTCACAGGTTACCACCTTTTCTTTCTGAGCAATTCCTGCCGCTCTTCGTGGTATTGGCTCATTTTTGCATCGTAAGACTGCACACTTTTCATGTCTTTTTGTCTATGGGCAACCTCCCGGAAATAACTGCCAACATTTAATGCGGCTGCGATTCTATGGTGATAACCGTCCTGTGTGGACCAGAGTTCTCTACTTTCCCCGAACTGTGCGAAATAATTTCTGCAAATACCTTCGGCTTCGACTCTTAGCTCCGGGAATCTTATTGCGTACATTATCTGTCGTATGGGTGCCTGGGACTGACTCAAGTTGAATGCGGCTTTAGCAAATTCAAAGGCCTGCCTTCTTGTATTTGTGTCCTGTGCAACAGAGAACCAATGCTGCGCCTTTACAAGGTTCCTCATGAAGTCATTGGGGTATTTAGTTGTACCGTTAAATATCCCCTCAAACAGGCGCTTTCCCTGAGGAGTTGTTCTATCTACGAACATTTTCTGCTTGTCATTAAAGAAAACAATGGTCCAATTGACATGATTTTCAAGCCCCATTACAAAAGGAGTTTCAAACTGGCCTGTCGGCATTAATACAACCCAGACCTTTTGACTTGTCAGCTGTTGATTAATCCATTTTCCAATTTTGATGTAATCGTCACGGTTTAAACTACGTTTACTGAGTTTTGCCTCGTAGGCAACCTGGTTACGAACGGGGCCACCAGACATAATATTAGACCACATCTGGTAAGCAGCGGGTTCATAAGCAGCCTGTGCCCTTCCGTCCATAAATAACTGCAGAGGAGTACGGCCGGTGTTGGGGTCCGGATTCTGGCCATAGGCGATGAAGCCCCCTTCGGTCCAGTAATTGAATAGTTTTCCTTCCAGCTTATTGTCTCTCATAAACTTGCAGGCATAAAAAGGTTTGGCATCGGAGGCGGTCATTCTCATGAAGACGGAATTTAATTTCGTATCAGTGGGCCAAGCGTCGAGATAAACACGCTTAAACTTCATTCCCCATCCAATTCCGGAGAATAAAACCACTGCAGCGGCGGCGACTATGAGACATAATTTCACGGCCTGGTGCATTGGCGAGACGATGAGGCGATTTCGATTGTGGAAGTTTCTTGAAGCTAAGAATGTGCGAATCATCTGGTTGATGAACAAAGCGGCAACGGGGCAGGCCGCGAAGGCAGCTATCGGTATGAATCTTCGGGACTGATAAGCCATGTAGGTGGTGAGGACAGCAATGGCTATGATGGCCAAATCGGTTTTCGGTGACTCGTACATATCCGCGGGTTGTTGTTCATTAGTCTTTTCCTTTAGCTGCGTAAACACGGTCCGCAGATAAGGGGCCAACAGCCAGATAATAATTGAAATAATGTTCAGGAAATAAAGGTAGGAAAACAAATACCTGTAGTTTACTTCCACGTTACGCTCATAGACGGGACGCAACAGCCGCTGAATGTTCATGAATTGCACGACGTGCCAAACCGGCATTTTGAAACCGAAAGGATTAATCAACACTACCATTAAGATGATAGTAACGATTGCGGCCAGTACGACAAAGGCGATGCTGTGCTGTTTGATTTTGATTTTCTTTGAAAGCAGGGAGGCTGCGATGTGCAGGGTGACATAAGCCGGGATGAGGATGAAAGGATAAATATATCTTCCAGCATAGGGCCGAGGTTTTGCAACCCACACGGTGAGCAGTGTCAGGGGGATTATCAGAGAAATGAAGTGTACATTCTTGTAGATACTAAGCAGGATGATACCGACAAAAGCCGCGCAGATAACAAAGTCGACAGGGGAGAGATTTAGAAGTGAGAAGCTAATCAATGTGGTCCAACAAACAAGGACAGCGGCTGCGCAGCCGAGGATTGTCGAGAGAACAGTGAAGAGGTTTTTCTGCGCTTCCATCTCATTTTTAGGCGCTGATAGGAATCTTGGTTTGAGTATGTGAGAGAGCAGCCAAAGTAAAGACAAGCCTATACTTAGAACAACCAAGACCAAAAACGGGAAACTTGTTCCGACAGGATTACTCCATTCAAATGCGGGGTGCCATTCGTTAACGGTCCGCCACATTTCGGCGTGTTTGCTGACGCTGATGACGAAGGTATGGGTGAGATTGGTGAAATGGAACGGATTGAAAATAATCGTTGCAATAAAAGTCACGAAGCCGGCTCCGATAGTGTGGTAAATGCCTTTGGCGCCGATTGAAACGAACCTTTTTTTGGAGAATATAGTCAGGAAATTGAGGCCGACAAAGGGTACGAGCATTATGAAGGCGTAGATGTACCCGCCGTGGACATTACACCAGAAAGTTGTGACGGGGACGAGGAGCCAGATATATAATATGTTTTTGTACGTAGCAAGAACAAGTATAAGCAAGTAGAGGGCAACGAGCATATTCGAGAATCCGGCCGGTCTGACGTCAAAGAACGAGCGGCCCACAAACATTGCAAAACAGGCGAAGACAGCAGAGAGAGCCGGATTGGCACCGAGGATTCTGCCGGTGTAATATATGCAAATGACAGAAATTATGTAAATGGCGATCTTCCAGTAAACGAGCTGGTTGAATGCGGGGGGAAAGGTTTCGGGGTCCGCAATGGGCGATTCGTGTGTGAGCCAGTAGAAGATTACATGAGTGAGCCAGTTCTGGTTTACCCATCCTGTGGGATGCCAGTATTTTAGTTCCGGCAATCCACTTTGCCCACGGCGGCCATTTTGTGGTTTCAGCCGCTGTTGGACCCGGTTTGTGAGAGTTTGCGCTGAACGGCTCGACGGTATCTACACCGTGGTTTAAAAAGTGTCTTCCACAGGCCATTGCGACCCAGGTATCTCCGGCACCTACCATGTGTGTGCTGGAGTGGAACGCGAAGATTAGCATTGCGAGCCAGGCAAGGATCATAGGCCAGCCGGACAATGCATGACGTCTTTGGATTTTTGGCTCGCTGGAAATGTTGGGGTTTTCCCGCACATTCTTGATTTTGTTAGAATTTGTGGCTGACTTTACCGACTTAGCCATTTTTTATTTCTCTTCCAATCCTAATAATAATATTGTTGAACGAGCAGGCACAACAGAGAACCTGTCATCTAACTGTTCACATAAAACAACGCGGGCAGCAGAAAACGCGCTATCAACACAACCATCCACACGGCGGATATTGCAATACCCACAAAAGCATACGCCTTTCCCACCAGGTGTTGTTCGCTATTTCGTATTTTTTCGAGCGATTTCAAACCCAATGCAAGGCCCAATATCCATGCAACAGAATAAGAAAAGGCAATCATAATATATCGGCCCGCTATGATTAGGTCATGAGATGATAAACAAGAAGATAAGTAAGATAATAATAATGACACAATCCACACAACGCCAAAGCAAACAGGGGCAAGTAATCCAAATATCATAGACATAACCGCCAATTTGGACGTGTGTATTTCGTGGTTCAGTATGTCACTGAATATATCATTTATGGATTCTTCGGTTACCATCAGGTTTTTTCCTGTAAAAGCGCCCTATATTATATATCGTCAGAACAGGGCCTGATAATTGCAGTTTCTCCAATATACGGAGAATATGTTACCGGTCAAGACCGTCATCAGCAGCTTCAATTCAATCCCATGTTCGTTTGGTTTTATAATCGGTCATTTTAACTTATATTGTAAAGACTTTTCAAGATATGTATTGTTCTGGTCATACATAAAGTTGTTCTGATCCCATGCTGCGTAACAAAGCGACGTATCAAATTCAAATATTGCGGTCTTCGATGGGGTGGAGAGGCCGTAATTGACGAGAAACATCAAGGCAAAAATCAATACGGCAGCAGCGGCGGTCACGCCGAAATCCCAGGCCCGATACCACAGGCGCTGATGCGCGGGCGCAGGTTTCG
>SMTZ1_10005302_pt1 | contig 12951 bp, 10 predicted proteins | sample DeeMarSWOR136_30_FD_25667 | JGI IMG/M metagenome (IMG submission 25667) | reverse complement strand
ATTTTTCCTTTCGTTTGAGGACTGCACTCCGACTTGGTCTTACCTTCTCAGCCCCACGTCCCCTGCGACGAAGTCCCCGAACCTCCTTTCCAGCACTAGTCAAACCTCGAAAAACTCGACCATGATGAGCATTCTCGCAAATCCAGCCTACATCCCTGTCAGACTCAATGACTGGGTGGCTAGGGTCCACCATTATAACCTCAAACCACTTGTAACGACCGTCCTCCCAAACCCAATAAGAATTCAAGACTTCCAGGTTTGGAAACCTCCTCGCGGCCCTCTCCTCAGCAATAAGTCTCAAGCTCTTTGCGAGTTTGTATTTCTTGACGCCCATCCGTTTCTGTCGACGACCTGCCTTAGGTCGAGTTCTCTTCAGGCCTCCACGCTTGACTCGAACCCGACCGATGACAAAGCCTTGTTTGGCTTTGTATCCAAGTTTCCTAGCTCTATCCAGACGAGTCGGCTTTTCCACCCTGATTATTGTAGGCTGCCTGCGCCACACCATTACCCTTTGCCACATCAACTCTTTCACGAAGGAGGCTTCTGGTTTCTTCCAGGCCTTAGCGACATATTTGTAAGCCATTTCTTAACGTTCCTCTTTTCTTAACGTTCAACTGAAGGTCACATTTGCAATGCTTCTATCCGTGGTTAGTTTGAAGCTATGAGCGGCAAGACTGTTAATAAACCTTATGAGAGGCACTTAACGAACTTAAGATAATAAATTCAACGGTTAGGTCGAGCTTTATCTCAAAAAAAGGGAGTTAGCGGGCGAGCGCTACCTACCTCTTGTATCCGCAACGGTAGCATTTTCTCCAATCCCTAAACATGACTGGATGGAAATGCCCGCAGCGTGGACACCTGAAAGGTGATATCGGGTTGCCTCTTGCCATGGGCTACGCTTTCCTTACGATGAACCCGTTTTCAATCAGCTCAATCGTCACGGGCGACCTTTTTCCCACGTTCCTTACCGAATGTGGCGCCTAAATGCTCCGCGGTGCTCTTGTCAAGGTGAAGGAAACCGTATTTGTTGGTGAATTGCTTTTTGGATCTAGAATCCTCCTTTTATGTCCTCGTTTGGTTTCTCAGGTTTAACTGGCTCGATTTTCGCATCTTGCGCGCTCAAGTGTCAGATCGATGTTTTCTCGACCAAAAGCCGACAAACAGCAATTCTTGTGTTGTATCGCTCTTAGCGCGCAACTCGAATTTCGCTATCTCCGTGATTGGATCTTGCCTAATCAGAGTGCTTTTCAAGTCGCGCTTCAACTTGATCGATAGCGATCTCAGCGATTTCCTTGGCATATCGCTGTATCTGTTTTAGGTTATGTACGAGCAGATAAGCATTGGAGAGAGTGAGGCTAGAGATTTCCGATTTGTCATCAGCTTCCATGCAGAGCTCCCACAAATCTTCGAGAGCTAACTTGCTATCTAGAGCAAGGTTGGCTAGTTGTACATCCTTAGATAACAAGGCGCGAATGGAATGGTCATATAAGTCTCGTAAGTGGACGCATTTTCCACACAAAGGATTCAAGATATACTCCGGAAACGGGTGTTCGCTCAGCGTACGGATGGTTTCGGATATCTTGTTGACGTTTACAGCAATTTCAGTAATTAGGTGAAGAATCTGTAGATAGTCGGCACAATCCATTGAATTCATTCTACTTTGCTCTGTCGGCTTCGGAAACAGAATCATGCTTCGTAGTAAGCGGTGGGTAACTAGCGAAAGCCTCTTAATGTCATGCATTCTTCTCGTTAGGCCTGTAATTAGGTCAAAGTCTCGTTCTTCTAAAGCGGATATAGCTTCAGTGAATACTGACAGTACCATACTGTGAATCCTTTGTATAGTCTTCTCTACGGGCAACGTTTGTTTTAGCAAACACTGGATTGTTATGTTGTTTCTTGTCACCTCGATCACTTCTAAACCGAACAAATTTTCAATTGCTTCTCTGATGATCTCCTGTTGTTCCTCGCTAAGTCCGTCCTTTGTCTTCAACATGATCAGATCGAAACCGTCTACATACGCGGCTGTTATCCCTCGCTCAATGGACTGTTTTGAATCTTCAGCTTTGACCTCAAGAACTATTTCTCTCTGACTTTCCTGTCTAGCTGTAGAGTAAACGGATATCGAGCCATCTAGTTGAGGAAACAACGTGACTTTGTCACCCTGCTTTAACCCGATTTTACTTGTCCAGCGCTTAGGAAGAGATACGTATAGAGTGTTGCCTCCGATTCGTTGAAGTTTTCTAGTCTCCGACATAACATCACGGCAAGTTTAAACATCTACTAGTTGATTTAATCAACTAGGTCTATTATATAAGTTTATAGCGAAAATTTAAGTTTCTGCATTAGTTCCTCACCAAAACTGGAGGAGCTGTACTTTGGAACTGGAAGGTTTACCCCTTCTAATGTCTGCAAGCGGATTTCTTCTGTTCGTTTTGATTCTAGTAGTTTGTAACCTTCCAATTCTATTTGTAGCGACTTCCATTGTGTCTGTCATCGTTTGGGTGTCTATTGTTCGTAAAAGCATACGAGCACGTATTCAAGGAGAGAAAACATGTTGAAGAAGAGAATAGATTTTGTGGCTGCTCTAGCAGTGGTCGTAATGGTTCTTCTTGTGCTGGCTTTGCCTTATGCTCTGGCGGAAGCTGGACTAGGAGCAAAGAAAATCGTGTTGCTTATGTATCTTGTTTTTTTGACCGTTTTCTGTGCATATCTGATGATTTTCTGGATAGGCCGTTATAGACACACAAGTCATCGCATAGACGTAATTCGGGAAGAAATTGACCTGAACAGACGTTCATTTGAGTTTGTGCGTAACCGTATGAGTGAAGCAAAACAGAAAGAGCGAAGGAAGCAAAGATGAACCTAGCAATATTTCCTCTTCTCATTGGATTTGTAGGATTGTTTCTTATTCTCTACTTGTATTGGACAATTCGGAAGGAAAGTGCTGGAACGCCGCGTATGAAGGAAATAGCTGGTTACATCCAAGAAGGAGCACAAGCCTTCCTGAAGAGAGAGTTTAGGACAATTTCGTATTTTGTCATCGGCCTTGCGATGCTTTTGTTCGTCATCTTGGGGTGGCAAATAGCAGTAGGGTTCGTCGTTGGAGCCTTTCTCTCGATGATGGCGATCTTGATAGGTATGAGCGCTGCTGTGAGAGCGAATGTAAGAACAGCGCAAGCTGCGAGAACTTCATCTGGAAAAGCCCTCGTACTGGCGTTCCGAGGAGGCGGAATAATGGGACTCTCAATCACAAGCTTTGTACTTATAGGTATATCCCTTCTCTACTTTTTGTTTGGAGCAGGCCCGAATAACACAGAAGCCGTAAGCCTTCTCGTGGGATTTGGATTCGGCGCTAGTCTCTCAGCTCTGTTTGCCCAGCTAGGAGGAGGAATATTTACAAAGGCAGCAGACATGGGAGCTGACTTGGTTGGTAAAGTCGAAGTACACATACCAGAAGATGACCCCAGAAATCCTGCTGTCATAGCTGACCTAGTGGGAGATAATGTCGGTGACTGTGCAGGAAGAGGAGCTGACCTATTTGAAGCTAGTGCTGATAATCTTGTATGCGCAATGATAATTGGTCTGGCTTTTGTGGGTCCGCCCTTTAACTACGGATGGAATGCGGTGTTATTCCCTCTTCTGATAAGATCCATAGGAAAAATCGCAACCATAATTGGAATATTTACAGTGAGGAAATGGGAAAACAGAAGTCCGTTGACATCATTGAACATTGGTCTGTTCTCTACAGGAGCAGTGGCTCTTGTACTCTTTTTCGTAGTCTCAACATGGTTTATGAGCGACATACGTCTCTTCTATTGCCTTTCAACCGGGTTGTTATCAATCATTATCGTTTCGCTAATCATAGAGTACTACACTGGAATCGATAGGCGTCCCGTGAAAAACATAGCTGAAGCCTCACACACTGGAAGCGCAATCAATATTCTTACAGGATTTTCCTACGGCTTAGAAAGCGCAGTCTTTCCCATGATCTTAATCGCAGCTATTATGCTTTTTACATACAATGTATTTGGGGGTGGGGTATACGGTATATTCGGTGTTGTTGCGGCTACCTTAGGTATTACTGAGATGAAAGGAATGATCATGTCAATAGATACATTTGGTCCAATCGTTGACAACGCGGCTGGAATAGCTGATATGTCAGGTTTATCAGAAGATGTAGAGGAATCTACCGATGCGCTTGATGCAGCTGGAAACGTTACGAAAGCAGTAACAAAAGGCTATGCTTTGACGAAAGTCGTCTTGACTAGCGTGGTCATACTCTTCGCGTATCTCTTTGAGCTTGCTCGACATCGCCCCGATATCTCTCTGGATAACCTTTCTGGCATAGCTCAGTACCTCAACGTAGCAAATCCCACTATAATTGCTGGTTTTCTGATTGGAGCAACCATACCGTTTCTCTTTTCTGCTCTTACCATAAGAGCTGTAACTAACGCAGCTTACAGGATGATTGAAGAGGTAAGACGACAATTCAAAGAAATTCCAGGCTTACTCGAAGGAAAGGCAAAGCCCGATTATGCTGCGTGTGTGGACATAAGTACCAAGTACTCTCTGAGACAGATGGTTTTTCCCACACTTGTAGGACTAGTAGCACCCATAACGGTGGGGTTCACACTTGGAGTTTGGCCCCTCGTGTCCTTCTTGCTCGGAGTGAAGATTATGGGAGCACTGCTCGCAGTATTCATGTTCAACTCGGGGGCAGCATGGGATAATGCCAAGAAACTCATTGAAAACGAACACTCTCACAAAAGAACACCTGCAATATCTGGCTTAACAACTCACGCAGCAGCAGTTATCGGAGACACTGTAGGAGACGCCCTCAAAGACACCGCTGGACCCAGCCTCCACATACTAATCAAGCTTGAGAACATTCTCGCCATAACACTGCTTCCACTATTCATTAAGTTCGCTTTCTTTCACTGAGGGAAATGTCTTGAAAGTAGAATTGGATAGGGAATGTAAAAACTGTGGAATGAAACTCAAGCAACACGTTTCCCTTAGTGCGCATGCGCATGCATGCATGGATGGACCAAGAGTAGGTTTAGATAAAACCAGAAGGGAGGTGCCAGCTTGAAGACGATAAAATGTCCATCATGCAACAATACTTTCGACCCGAAAGACAATAAAATCGGAGAAAACATTTGGGGACCTGTAATTCGATGCCCAAAATGTGGTCACATAATCTCGAAGCGAACTTAAATATCGCCCCCTTCAGTCTCAACAACAACCAGCAAGCGCATACATGCATGCGTAGTTAGAAGAGGGAAGCATCTTGAGTGTAGAATTAGATAGAAAATGCAAAAATTGTGGAACTGAACTTAAGCAACACGTTTCGTTTAGTGAAAAACAATGGAAGAATAACAATGAAGGTTTATCGATATAAATGCCCTCTCTGTGATGTCCTCCTAAAGAAACCAACAGTAGAAGAGATTAAACGGGCCAGACTCTTTCGCATGCGTCAGCATGAGATCTGGCAAAGAAGTCGTCAAAAGCAATCGAAAAGGTAAGATCGCATGGAAGATATTTTGCTCTTGATAGTGGTCACTTATGGTGTTTCGTTAAGTTTCGGCTACTTGCTACAGAAATACCTCAGAATGCCTTGGATGTTCGCTTCTCTATTCTTCGGTCTCATTCTATCCACACTTGGTCTATTCACGACTACCATTGAAAGCAACCTTTTTCATATGTTAGAAACCTTTGGAATGTATTGCCTTCTATTTATAATAGGGTTTAGCCTCGACTTTAAAAAAATGGCCAGGCTAAGAAACTATGTTGTTTTAGGCACCATTATTATAGTCGCTTGTGAAGGCTTTTTCGGAAGCTTACTTCTTTATTTTGCTTTTCCAGCTGAAGTAAGCCACTCTTATTTGATTGCTTTAGTTACAGCCCTGTCCTTTGCAACAGTTGGAGAAGCAGTTCTACTGCCCATTCTTAAAGAATTCGGAGTTATAAAAACCACTTTTGGTCAACTCACACTGGGAATAGGGACTTTAGACGACATCATAGAAGTTTTGATGCTTGCAGTTGTTGCTATTTTGCCCGCATTTTTATCAGTGACGCAAACACAAAGTTTTCCAGATCCATCGTCAATTCTTTTAGGGTTAGGCTGTCTGCTCCTCCTCACCTTTGCAATGATAAAACTTGGGGGTAGAATCAAAATGGTTTTGGAGAAGAATCATCCTCCACCTTATGTTCCTTCCCTCCTTACGTTACTAGTATTCTTTTCTTTTGTTGCTCTTGGGGGGTTTGTCTTCGAAAGTTTGGCGACGGTTGGCGCGATTTTTGGCGGGATAGTCTTTAGAGGTTTATTACCTAAGGAAAGGCTACGTGAAAACGAGAAGAATGTAGAATTTCTGGGTTACATCTTTTTCTCTCCCCTCTTCTTTCTAAGCGTAGGAGCATCGGTTTCCGTAGCTTCTCTTCTCATCTACCCCTCAATGATTGCACTCATTTGGGCTGTTGCGAAGGGTTCAAAACTTTTCTCTTCTTTTCTGCTTTTCCGCAAATTGCTTGGAAACAAATACTCTTTGTTGTTAGGTTTGGGGCTTAGTGTAAGATTCAGTACAAGCCTGATTGTTCAGTTGATGTTGCTAAATTCAGGACTTATTTCCCTAGTTCTATATTCAACGCTCATTGCAACTGCCATGCTCATGAAGCCAGTAATAATAGGCGTTTACTCTTGGGGGTTATCTAAAGGGAAACCCGCGTAAATATTTATCCTACTTACTTGGATTCTTGAAGCGCACCGAAAAGAAGCTTAAACTTCACTAATCATATTTAACTATTTGAACAGTTTATATAATTCAATGGGTATAATTTAAATATCCTCTTCACCTAGAACGCGTGAGAAATTCACAAGGCAGCGCGAAGCAACAAGAAGTCAGCATTTGGGTGAAGTCAAGAAGTTGTTTGAGTCATGGATTGTAGCACCAATATCAGCTTCAATTTCAATTCTGGTGAGCCTTTATCTCTATCACTTTGTTAACAAGCAGGACAGTGGCACCAAAAGAATGCGAGAGATCTCCAATGCAATAAGAGAAGGCGCAAACGCCTTTCTAAGGCGAGAATACACAATTTTGGCGATCTTCGTTGCCATAATGGCTATGTTAATCTGTATTTTGCTCCCTGCCCCAATATGGGCAAGCCGAAATCCAGCTCAGAACTTAAGTCTGGCTACAGCGTACATATTTGGTGCTTTCTGTTCAGCCTTAGCCGGATTCTTTGGCATGGATGTAGCAACGAGAGCAAATGCAAAAGCAGCTAACGCAGCTAGAGAAGGGTTAAACAAGGCGTTTTCAGTTGGTTTCCGCGGCGGAGCGGTTATGGGCTTATCAGTTGTAGGTTTTTCACTTCTCGGGGTGAGTATAGTCTACGCTGTCACGAATGATCCTAAGATAGTGTTAGGCTTCAGTTTTGGTGCAAGTGCACTGGCACTCTTTGCAAAGGCAGGCGGAGGTATATACACCAAAACTGCAGATATAAGCGCTGACTTAGTCGGTAAAGTAGAACTCGGTATTCCTGAAGACGATCCGAGAAACCCAGCAGTTATAGCTGACAATGTTGGCGACAATGTGGGAGATGTTGCCGGAATGGGAGCGGACCTGGCCGACTCGTACATCGCAAGTATAGTGGCTGTGATGATACTTGGGCACGCGTTAGGACAGGTACTTCCTAGGGCGCATGAAATTCCTTTAGTTTTCGCTGGTTTGGGAATAATCTCAGCCCTCATTGGCGTAGCAACTGTGAGAGTTGGAGAAAGAGGCAACCCTGGAAAGGCTCTAAACGTGGGAACTTGCATAACCTGTATACTCTACGCAATCCTAACTTTGACAACATCGATATATCTCCAAGTTGACCTTCGGATATGGGGTGCTACGCTGGTTGGGTTGGTGGCTGGAATTGTAATAGGACTAACTTCGGACTATTTTACGTCTATCGATCGTATGCCCGCCAAGAAAACGGCTGAAACCTCCAAAAGTGGAGCAGCCTTGAACATAATAACGGGTTTTTCGTACGGGCTGCAAAGCGTTTTCCCACCGTTGATAGGGATAGGTATAGCATCTGCAATTGCGTACCTGCTGTGCAATTCCATAGGAGAAGGATACGCAGTCTTCGGCGTTGGAATGGCTGCTCTAGGAATGTTATCAATCGTTGGAATGGTAGTCGCTAGTGATGCATATGGACCTATAGTTGACAACGCCAAGGGTGTAGCTGAACAATCTGGGCTTGGAAAAGAAGTAGTCGCGATAACAGACAGGCTTGACGCCGCGGGCAACACAGCCAAAGCCATAACGAAAGGTTTCGCAATAGGTGCAGCGGGCTTAACGGTACTCGCTCTACTCGCAACATACAGAGAAATAGCGGGAGCTGTTGATTTCGATTTGATGAACCCACTAGTCTTGCTCGGAGCTTTCATCGGCATTGCCATACCACCAGTTTTCTCGGCAATGGTAATGCTTGGTGTAGGCAGGAACGCCCATAGAATGATTGAGGAAATTAGGAGGCAATTCAAAGAGATTCCCGGCTTGAAAGATGGGAAAGAAGGTGCGAAGCCTGATTACGCAAAGTGCATTGACATTGCAACAGTTGGAGCCTTAAAAGAACTTTTGCCAGCAAGTCTCATTGCAATAATCGTCACGTTGGGTGTAGGCTTCATCGGCGGTATAGAAGCTCTGGGGGGATACCTCGCAGGAAGTATTTTCTCTGGCTTGCTTTTCGCCTTGTTAATGTCTAACGCAGGAGGACTCTGGGACAACGCTAAAAAGTATATTGAAGCAGGGGCTTTTGGTGGTGAAGGTTCAGAAGCGCATAAAGCCGCAGTTGTTGGTGACACAGTTGGTGACCCATTTAAGGATACGGCAGGGCCTTCACTTAACACCTTGATTACAGTGATGTCTCTGGTTGCTTCAATGTTCGCTGCGTTAATTGTACAATACAACATACTAGGTTTGTTTGTCTGAATATTGGAGGCGTGATTGAGATCGATTTCAACAAGACCCTGATCAAAAAAGTTGAAGAAGACTTTCAAAAAGAGCGAAAATACGTTGTTGAACGCTCGGAAGATTTGAAGTCACTCTTGATTAAGATTGAAAAGGTTGGCACATTGAGTCTTCCTACAAGCGTGCGGGGAATGGAAACGCACCATCCGGAACTGGAAAGAGACCTGAATTTACTGGAAGGATGTGGTTTGATCAGTGGCAAGGTCAGATATACGAAGCATAACGCATATCACGAATACTTCATCACTGAAAAAGGAAAAACCATGGTTAGGCAGTTTGCTACTTGATGAGAAACGGGTCTTTTTGACTTTTTGGATTCAGGCGCCCGAAAAACTGAGTTAGTAGATCCTATCACCGGCGAGTGCCTAAAACCGCGCGCCTTCTGTGCTTAGATTAATGAATCCTTTCAGCCTTGTCGGAGAGCCTGGCCCTTTCTACTAGCATGTACCCACTATGGTCTTCCCAGACTCTTTTCACACTAACTAGCTCGATCCGTTTCTTAAAAAGCGGAGCGTCTACAACCAGTGTTTCGTATTCGCCCCCTTCGCCCACTACAGATATTTGATATCTCTTGCTCAATTTGACGAGATCATTTATGGTTCTGGAGTCGATCTTCCTTCCAAGCCAGTTGTCATCGAAGCCATACGCGTACACCCCTACTATTACCACGTCAAATCTTCGGGTGATAATCTCTTTCAACAACCGGATGGGATCCTCTTGCCATAGAGGCGCTATAGATTCTAGGTCTAACTCTCTACAGACTCCATCGATTCGTTCCTTCTGATATCGGGACGAAATTGCCCCGAAGACGACGCCGTCTACATCAAGAGTCGCGAGCAAATCTTTTAGGTCTTCAAGTTCCCTCTCCTTGATTCCCATAGTTTCAGCGCTTACCAACTCTATGCCGACAGCTTCCGCAAACAGTCTTGTCAAATGAATGTTAGGGAAATGAAACATCCAGCTGTCTTCTCGCTGAGGAAGCATCGTGACCAAGAATCTCACATCGTAATCCTCTGCAAGAACACGCTGAAGAGCCAATGCAGAGTCCTTTCCACCCGAGATCAAAGCCGCGACACGCATAGTTCTCTCTCAGGCATTATTCTTTCTTCACTGTAATAAGCTACTGCAGCCCTTGCGCTTCTGACAAGAGAAGCGCGCGCTGGGAAAAAGGGAAAGTGCAAGACACATCACCACTCCTTTGATGAATTAGGGCTTAGTATGAAAATCAAATGGGCCGTACTACTTTCACTTGACCCTGCGGGCGTTTCTTTGTCTTGTCCCGGAAAAAGACTGGGACAAGGACACAAAAGCAAGTTGGGAATGCACGCGCAAAGTCCAGGCGATGCACGGAAGATCAGAAATCTGCTTCAAAGCTGAAAAAAATCTCGCTGATGAGGCTGCGTTTAAGTGGATGTTACATCTACTTTTTTCCGCAACTTGTTTGCTTCTTCAACTAGCTCTTGCGCTCTGTTTTCCCACTCGGGAAATTTCTGAGGCGAAGTTGGATAGTTCCAATAGTGTTGACGAGCTCTCTTCAATAGGTTGGCGGCTTCGCGTAGCCTTTTGAGAAATGAGAGCTTTCCTAATCCTCTGAAGATTCGACGAGTTGCTTCGGTGATATTGATGCGGGCATCTTCGCCCATGCTTGCGTTCAGGAGGTCTTCTTCAGTGATCAACCGATGTTCCATTATGTAGTTTAGGCCCTCGTCGCCTAGTCCTTGGAGAAGAATGCGGAACACGTCTAGGCCAGCTTGTTTGGCACCGTAGGAGTGCATATACCTGATATTGTAAGGCCATAGACTTTCGCGGCTCACATCACCTTTTTCAATAGCCTCAACAATAGTCTCCCCAGCGGCTACTCCGCCCCTCATTGAAGGGCCCATTCCGCCACCATGGATCGGGTTCACTTGGCAGGCTGCATCTCCCACGATCACGGTGCCATTCCCTGTCATACAGTCTAGCGGTCTTCGGGTTGGATCATACCATGTTCCTCCGTTGAGAAGAGATGACTCCTTAAACATGGGCATAGACAAAAGATTCTCATAAAACTGCATTTTCGGGTTTGGAAAATTGTTGGACATAGCGACTCCTAGGCCGACATTGATCTTGTTCCCGCTTTCCGCAAAGAACCAGGAGTATCCTCCGGGGGCCCACTTCTGGCTTAGGTAAAGTTCACAATAATTTGGCTCAGCAATCTGATTTTTCACTTCTCGGATCTCTCGGTAGCAGACAACCACGTCTTTAGTGTTGATGGTTGCCTGGACACCGATTTCTGGGGGGAGTTTCTTTCGCAAAACTGCTGAATAGCCGCTGGCGTCAACTACGACTCGACCGAACAACTTGACTTTTTCTGCCGTTTTCAGATTCTTCGCAGAAACTCCAGTGACAAAACGGTTCTCTATTACTGGTTCCAAAGCGTGGGTTGATTCCATGAAAGTCGCGCCTGAGTTCATAGCGCTTCGTAACAATCTTTGGCCAAAGAGTTGACGATTAATTATGAATCCGTAGAGTTTCTCACCCTGAACGTCAAAAACGTTTTCTCTGTCAGGCGAATATATCCTGACCCCGATCATCGTGCGTTCTAGCTCATCTCCTGTTGGGTGATCCAACCCCAGATCGTCGAAATGATGCCTTCCTATGGCGTCTCCACAAACCTTCTGTCCTACGTCCTCTTCTTTTTTCCGATCGATTAAGCAGACATCGAGATCAGCGTCTGCTGCAGTCTTCGCGGCCATGCATCCGCCTGTTCCAGCACCCGCCACAATTACGTCATATTTCTTCAATGTGACTTTCTCCAGTCCCAACTTCATTATTTGCCATAGTGAAGATTCATAACATTTACCTTTTTCTGCAGAGACTAATCGAAGATTAGTTTATTAAGAGTAAACAGAAATAACGGTTGGCATGGTGTTTTCATGTCGCTGAGGCTTGAAGATGTTATGGTTAGTGAAGTAGTCACGGTGGAAGTAGATGATACTGTAGAAGAAGCGGTGAAGATTATGAATGAACAGGAGATTGGATGCTTGATTGTTTTGAATGCAGCGGAGAAGCCTGTTGGGATTGTGACTGAGAGAGATATGCTCAGAAGAGTGCTGGTTAAACTTAGAGACCCTAGAAAGACCAAGATCTCAGAGATAATGTCTAAACCACTTATCTTTGGCACTCCACACATGGACGTTGAAGTGGCTGCAAGGCTGATGTTTAAGAAGAAGATAAAGAAGTTTCCAGTTGTGGAGAATGGCAATCTTGTTGGTCTGGTGACTTTGACAGATCTTGCTCGTGTTCAGCCAGAAATGATTAGAATCTTGAAGAAGCTTTCCATGAAGCAGCTTGCTCCCAAACGAATCAAAAAAGTTATTGACTACTACGTATCTTAAAATTGCCACGTTTGACAAAAGGCATTCGCGATAATATCTTTAAATACGCGGTGACGCAAATCTCAGAAATCCGCATGTATGGCGACTTATTCAATGAAATGGTGGAGGTGAATAGATGACTGAAGTTGGAGAGGTTTACCTTTGCGAAATTTGTGGAAACAAGGTCAAAGTCTTGGAGGCTGGAAGAGGAACCCTTGTCTGTTGCGGTCAACCAATGGAACTAGTCGAGGCCTAAGGCTGCAAAATGTGGTTGTCGCTTCTTGGCGAGACTCCGAGAAGTTAGGAACTGAGAAGGCTTGATTCACTAATTTCATGTCTATTCGAGCAGCTCAATTCTTTCTACAGGCTCCATCGAAGCCCATCATCGAAGTTCGTAACGGCAAATGCAACAATACCGTGTGTAACATTGTTCTATATGTAGAATTGCTCCATCAATGTTTTCTAGTGTTCTAGCAAAGTAACATATGCTCGGCAAAGTCTTTCAGGAGTGAGCCGGGTCAGCAGGCGTTTGATCACTTCCTGCTCGATGAAACTACTCGATGAAAGACCAGTACGGT
>SMTZ1_10018259_pt1 | contig 12953 bp, 8 predicted proteins | sample DeeMarSWOR136_30_FD_25667 | JGI IMG/M metagenome (IMG submission 25667) | reverse complement strand
CAAAGGGTTGCTGATCGCTTCCATCCGTGATGACAACCCGGTGATCTTCGTCGAGCAGAAACTGCTCTATCGCAGCAAAGGCCCCGTGCCCGAAGAGCTGTACACCGTGCCCCTGAGTGTGGCTGATGTGAAGAGGGAGGGGCGTGACCTGACCATCGTCGCCACGGGCGTGATGGTGTCACGATCCCTCGCCGCCGCGGAGGTGCTGGCGGCGGAAGGCATCGAGGCCGAGGTCGTGGATCCACGCACTCTGAAGCCGTACGACGCCGCAACCATCAACGAATCTGTTATCAAGACCGGGCGTGTGCTAGTCGTGAACGAGGGATACAAGACGTGTGGCTTTGCAGCTGAAATCTCGGCCATGATCAGTGAGGGCCCGGCCTTTGTGTACCTGAACGCGCCGCTTCGGCGGCTGGCGGGGTTGGATATTCCCATTCCCTACAACCGCACCCTGGAGCATCACACCGTTCCTCAGGAAGAGAACATCGTCGCTGCCGCACGTGAGCTGATGGCCTACCACTAATGGCCTCGCTGATCGGCTGTATCGCTTGACTCGGGGGCAGGTTCACGAAGTGCCTCTTGGGTCTGGCGCTCATTTGAAACAGCAGTCCAAGGTTCGAATGCCCGCCCGGCAGGGTGGACAGGTACTGCAAGGAGGAAATCTTGGCCACACCGGTCATCATGCCCAAGACAGGCATGACCCAGGAAACGAGCACTATTGTTGAGTGGCTGGTGAAGGAAGGGGAGTACGTTGAGAAAGGCCAACCCCTTCTCGAAGTTATGACCGACAAGGTCAACATGGAGGTCGAAGCTCCCGCTTCGGGCATACTGACGAACATCAAGGCCGCGCCCAATGACGTCGTGCCTGTGACGCAGGTCATTGCCTATATCGCGAAACCGGGCGAGGAAATCATTGAGCAAGTGGCTGCAGAAGCAGTGCCTGTAAGAGAGGAGCCAGCCCCAACAGAAGAACCCGCAGCACCTGCTCCGATGCCAGCAGCGGCACCAAGGACGCCAGGCAGGGTGAGGGCCACGCCAATGGCACGGCGGCTGGCCAAAGAGCATATGCTGGACCTCGGCATCATAACAGGTACGGGTCCCGGGGGCGCAATCACCAAGGCGGACGTGCTGGAGGCTGCACAGCGCGGACCTGAGCCTACAGCGCCAGTGCCTCCGGCGACCAGAACAGTACCCCTTGTCGGACGGCGGCGGATCATCGCGGAACGAATGCAACAGAGCGCTCGGCAGGCACCTCACATCGCGCTGACGATAGAGGTAGACACGAGCGCTGCACAAGCGGCCCGTGGCGATGCGTCGTACACCGCTATGCTGATTCATGCTGTGGCCCGCGTGCTGCGCAAGCACCCGCTGCTTAATTCCACCCTGCGCGGCGACCAAATCGTGCTCCTCTCCGAGATCAACATTGGCGTCGCCGTAGCTGCCGAAGACGGGCTGATCGTGCCGGTCGTCAAACAGGCCGACAGCAAGTCTCTGCACGAGATCGATGCTGAGCTGAAGGAACTGACGCAACGTGCTCGCGCTGGGGATCTCACACTTGATGACGTGACCGGGGGCACCTTTACTATCTCCAACCTGGGCATGTTTGGCATACCGCATTTCAGAGCGATCATCAACCCACCCGAGGCCGCTATTCTGGCTGTGGGTTCGATCGTCGAAAAGCCCGTGGTTATCGAAGGCGGGATCTACGTCCGGCCAACCATGACCATCACCGCCTCGGCGGATCATCGCATCTTGGACGGCGTTCTTGTGGCCAAGTTCTTGCGCGACGTGAAGGGCATGCTGGAGAGCGGCGCGGAACAATAGGTGCACGACTCAAGTCGTGGCCCAGCAAGTGGCGCTGCGTCAGACATGCACACCTGGAGCTTCCGTGCATCTTGTCCCTTCTGGTGAACAGCTGGTCCGCCACTCAACACACGGCTTTGGAGCGTCTCGACCGCCAGGTGAAGGCGCTCCTTTGATCTGGAACCCTCATGGGCTGTGCATCGTCTCAGGATACAGAGCTTGCAGCACCTGTCCTGAGGAGGTGTCGGATGACAGTCCTATCAACCCTTCGCCCCAGAGGTACAGCCCGGCCGTTGTGCATTCTGCTCCTGGCCTGTGCCTTTGTGTGCCTTTCCGCAGTTGAGACAGCTTACGCGGATGGGTTTATCATTCCTCGACCGCCTCGGGACGTTGTCGAGATTGTGCCCGACCTCGCGGTTAAGTATCATCGTGTCCGCGTCACCATCAAAGATCAGGTAGCCCAGACCCACATTGACCAGGTCTTTCTGAATGACTCTCCTTATGACCTGGAAGGCACGTACATCTTCCCCCTCCCTGAGGAGGCAAGCATCTCCGATTTTGCGATGTTTGTGGATGGCGAGCGACTTGCGGGGCAGATGCTGGATAAGGATGAGGCGCGCCGCGTGTACGAGAGCATCGTGAATCGGCGACGCGACCCTGCGCTGCTGGAGTACGTGGGCCGCAACGCTTTTCAGGCCAGTGTCTATCCCATTCCGGCACATGGCGAAAAGCGCGTGCAGCTTTCCTACAGCCAGGTTCTCCTGGCCGAGACCGGCTTGGTTCACTATGTCTACCCATTGGACACCGAGCGATTCTCCAGCCGCCCGCTGGAAGAGGTGGTCATCACGATTGACCTAGAGTCTCGCGTTCCGATCAGGGCCCTCTACTCCCCCAGTCACAACATTGCCATAGAGCGCCGCAGCGAAACATCGGCCCGGGTCAGTTTCGAGGCCAGTGAAGTCAAGCCCGACAAGGACTTTGAGCTGTACTACAGCGTCTCGGAAGCCGACGTGGGCCTCAATCTGCTCTCGTTCAAAGAACCAGGCGGGGACGGGTACTTTCTCCTGCTGATCGCGCCAAAGATGCAAGTCGATCGCGAGGCGATTGTTGCCAAAGATGTGATCTTTGTGCTGGATACGTCTGGCAGCATGGAGGGCCAGAAGTTGCGCCAGGCTCAAGATGCGCTCGAGTTTGTGCTTGACCACCTGCATCAGGAGGATCGCTTCAACATCATCGCGTTCAACACCGGCGTGACCAAGTATGCGTCAGATCTGAGCTGGACCTCCGAGAGGCAGGAGGCGAACCGCTTCGTTCGCCGCCTGTCTGCTGGAGGGGGGACCAATATCGAGCGGGCTCTACTGGAAGCACTGAACATGGCCAGGGGTGAGCGGCCGCAGTTTGTCATCTTTCTGACTGATGGCTTGCCCACTGAGGGTGTGACCGACCTCGAGCGGATCATCGCCAGCGTCGACCAAGCGTCGTCGGCCAACGTGCGCCTATTCGCGTTCGGGGTAGGGTACGACGTGAACACCACTTTGCTGGACACCATCAGCCAAGAGCACCGCGGGGCAAGCGCATACGTGGAGCCTGGAGAGAGCATCGAGGAAGAGGTGGCGGCCTTTTACGCCAAAGTCAGCACGCCGCTTCTTTCGGACGTGCAACTGGAAGTGGACGGTGTCCTGGTGGAGGACATGTACCCCTATCCCCTGCCTGACTTGTTTGCTGGCGGTCAACTGCTCGTGACGGGGCGCTACCGAAGAGGTGGGGAGGCTAGTGTGACACTACGGGGCACAGTGAATGGCAGGGCGCGCCGTTTTACATACCCCCGTGTGCCTTTTGCCACCGAGGGTGGCCAGCACTTTGTCCCACGTCTGTGGGCGACGCGCAAGATCGGGCACATGCTCAAAGAGATTCGCCTGCATGGCGAGAACCGTGAGTTGGTCGACAGCATCGTCTCTCTGAGTGTGCGCTACGGCATCATGACGCCCTACACCTCTTTCCTGGTGGACGAGCGTGAGGAAATCCTCACCGATGCTGGCCGCAAGCGCGTCGCACAAAGCAGTCCGCTGGCGTTGCCCATGACGGCTCCCGCTGTCGGTGCTCGGGCCGTGGCCGACAGCCAGGCGCAAAGCGAGCTGGCGGAGGCCGAGCGGGGCGGTGGAAGCGAGGGGACTGACATCAAGGTGGTTGCGAACAAGGCCTTTGTCCTGCGCGATGGGGTCTGGACGGACACAACTTATGACCCACAAAGGATGCGCGTCACTCGGCTAGCGTTCGGGAGTGTGCCGTATTTCAAGCTCGTCGCGCAGCATCCGGATTGGGGCAGGTACTTTGCTGTGGGTGAGCGGGTCATCGTTGTGCTGGATGGAGCGGCGTACCAGGTCGCGCCGGCCGAGGAGAGCAGCGCCGAGACACCTTCTGCCGACTTTCATGGTGCCTGGGGAAAGTTCTGGTACTGGTTGCGGTCCCTTACCCCCTGAATCAGACCGGGCATCGTAGGCGCGGGCTGGGTAGCGCCGACTCCCTCCGTTGCCCAGCCCTGCGTCAAACAAGCACACCAAACGCTTCCTGCTCGTCGGCCTCGCATCGCCACATCCCCGTACCCCACTGTCCTGCTGATGTCTTGGCAAACACATTCCCCCGTCTACTCTTGCGCAGCTAAGGGTCTGTGCAGCTCGCACTGAGATTGACAGTACGTCTGCTATCTGCTATACTTCTTGTGAAAAAAATCACTCACCCCTGTCACTGCTTGATCGTGTTGCCACAGGTCAAGCAAGAAGGCATACGCCAACGGAGGATGGTATGGGTTCAGTGCCGAGTTTTCTCCTGAGGAAGTTGTACGTGAAGGGCAGTCTCAGGAACACCGACACCGGCTTTGAAGTGACCATTCAGAACACCCTCGCGCCAGGCACGATTGTGGCCCTGGATCCGCTGCAGGTAGATGGGATGGAATACCCGCTGCATAGCACCAGGGCGATTTTGCCCGATGGCCGCCAAGTCTCGGCCACGGACGTCTCTGTGCAGGCACCGGTCCGTTTCACCATTGGCGATAAGGTGGTGATCCACGTAGAGGGCCAGCCGCTGCCTCCCGGCCGCCACAGGCTGACGATAGCTCCCAAGACAAAGGAAGCGGGTACACTGGATATCTACGCCGAAGATGTGATTGCCTGAACTCTGTATGGATAGCTGGCAGGAAGCCTGGGCTGCTCGCGCACAGCATTTCAATCCTGAAATCGCCTTCTCCCGTCCTCACCGTACGCTGGCCGTAAGCTTGACGGGAAGTCACTGCGCGTTACAGTGTGCGCACTGTGCTGGGCACTATCTGAACGGTATGGTCCCAATCGAGATCGCAGATGGCACTGGCATGACAAGCTGCTTGGTATCGGGCGGCTTTGATCAGCGAGGCAGAGTGCCAGTAACCTCGCACCTCGCTCGCGTGGCGGCGCTGCGACCAGGTCGTGTGCTGAACTGGCACGTAGGGATGATTGATGAGGGCGAAATCCGCGCCATTGCTCCCTACGTGGACGTCATCTCTTTTGACTTTGCTGGGGACAATGACACGATACGTGACGTCTACGGTCTCGACTACACTGTGGATGATTACGTGCGCACATATGCCATGCTCCGGCGGCATGCCAGGGTGGTACCCCACGTCACTCTGGGACTGCGCGGCGGGAAGTTCAGCGGGGAGTATCGAGCCCTGGGAATCCTGACGGACCTTGGTGTTGATGCTCTCGTCGTGTTGGTTTTCATCCCAACGGCAGGAACGCGTTACGCAGGTTGTCAACCACCATCCCTAGCGGAGGTAGCCAACTTCCTGCTCGCAGCGCGTTGTGCGTTGGCGGGTACCCCCATCTATCTGGGCTGCATGAGGCCAGGGGGGCGCTATCGCCGTGACCTGGACGCGCTGGCAGTGTGGGCTGGAGTGAATAAAGTCGTTAATCCTGCGGCTTTCGCCGTTCGATTGGCAAAGGAGCGGGGACTTGACATCCAGTGGGAGAGTGAATGCTGCGTGATTCAGGGGCCGTAACCGTCCTGGGGACGCCCGCCCCGTCTGCAGGGGAGCAGACCGTTGGCGTATCTGCCGGCACAGCGGCCGTCTTGAACCTGCGCCGCGTCCGTCAAGCTGATGCTCCCACTACCGCGTATCTGATGCTGGGCGAGCACTGTTGCCGTGATTGCACCTTCTGTGCTCAGGCGCGTAGCAGCGCAGCGAGAGCCCATTTCCTTTCCCGCATTGCATGGCCACCATACCCAACAGAACAGGCACTGCACGCCGTGGCACGTGGCTATACACGGGGTGAGATCCTGCGTTGTTGCTTTCAGGTGATCATGTCCCCTGGCTACGTGTCTCACACGCTATCCCTGGTGCAGAGACTCCACTCGCTGTCACCTGTGCCGATCTGCGCATCCATTGCATTGTCAGGATTGGATGACATCCGAGCCTTGCTCCAATGTGGAGTGGAGCGCGTGACCCTCGCTATGGACGCGGCCTGCGAGAGGGTCTACCGGCAAACCAAGGGCAATGGCTGGCAGCAGCGGCTCGGCGTACTACGGACGGCAGCACGCCGTTTCCCCGGTCGCATCGGAACGCACTTGATCGCTGGTCTGGGCGAGACCGAGCGAGAGATGTCCATGATGCTGCAAGATATGTTTGATCGGCAGGTCAGCGTAGGGTTGTTCGCCTTCACGCCTGTTCCAGGCACGGAGTGGGACAAACGCCCCCCTCCACTGCTGTCATCGTACCGGCGAATTCAGGCAGCGCACTATCTGATGCTCAGCGAAGCATGTTGCGTGGAAGATTTCGAGTTCTCTCCACAAGGCCAGATTGTCTCCTATGGGCTGAACTTGGCGGAGGTGGGTGGACTGCTGGGCAATGGGCGCGCATTCCAGACCGCTGGGTGTCCCGGGTGTAACCGACCCTATTACAACGAGCGGCCAGGCCGTGTTATGTACAACTACCCTCGTTCGCTGGTAGGTGAACAGCGGGTACCACCCACGGTGCGCATCTACCACTGGGATGTGCCGTGCTACACTGTGGGCTACCTTCAGGACATCTCGCAGCTGACTCCTGGTGCTCAACCTGGCCAAGTCATGTGTGTACGCCGGCTGACCGGCGGAACCGCGTGTTGCCACGGAACCGATCTCTCCTATAGTCTCACTGTCTCAATGGCTGATACGCTGATCCCATCCAATGTCCTTGCATCCTATGAGCGCATCTCCGCTGGGGTCGTCGAGGGCCTGCGGTTGCTGGGCATTGACGCCCGCTATGCTCCACCCGCGGATGTGCGGGCCAACGGGCAGATCGTCGCTACGGCGGCGCAGGCCCGACGCCGGGGCGTGCTTTTGCACCAGGGAACCATTGCCTTGGGACACCAGAACTTGGAGAGAAACCCTGTGCTTAAGTGTTGCACGCTCACTCCGTTGAGCGATCTAGTGGGCGGCGAAATCGACATCGATGATGCTGCACAGGCTGTAGCCATGGGCTTTAGACGGGCACTTGGTGTGGACTTGAGCCGGAGTGTCCTCTTTGCCAAGGAGAAGCGACTGGCGCGCCAGCTTTTGCGCGGAAAGTACATGCAACCTGAGTGGACCTTTCGATCGCGGCTAGAAGGCGCTCCGCGGTCCGAGGAATCCTAGGCGCCTGTGAAGAAGGGAGCCCCAGTCATTACAATAAGGAGGAGGTAGATATGGTCAAGTATGCTAAGGATCGGCGTTACCTGCCCACCCATGAGTGGGTGAAACTCGAAGGAGACGAAGCGATCGCCGGGATCAGCGACTACGCACAGGATGAGTTGAGCGATGTCGTGTACGTTGAACTGCCGGAAGTGGGCGAGACGTTCGCCAAAGGCGAGATGTTTGCGGTTGTCGAGTCCGTAAAGGCGGCTTCGGATGTCTACATGCCCATGAGCGGTGAGATTCTGGCCGTCAACGAGGAGCTGGAGGACTCTCCTCAGTTAGTCAATGAAGACCCCTTCGGTAAGGGGTGGTTCGTGCGATTCCGACCCGCAGAACCGGAGCAGTACGAGGATCTCTTGGATGCCGAGGCTTATGAGAAGCACTGCCAGGAGGAAAAAGAAGAGGGAGGATAGATGTCCTACATCCCCACCACAGATGCTGACCGGGCAGCGATGCTGAGGGTCATCGGCGTCGAGAGCGTCGAGGAGCTTTTTGGCGATGTGCCCGAGGCTCTCCGCTATCCGCAGGTGAAGCTGCCCCGGCAGGTGTCAGAACCGGAGGCTCTCCGTGAACTGCGTGAGATCAGCGAGTACAATGTTGATCTCGATCATACGCCGTGTTTCCTGGGTGCAGGGGCCTACCGCCATTTTGTGCCCAGTGTGGTTGGGCACGTCATCGGGCGATCAGAGTTCTACACAGCCTATACCCCATACCAGCCTGAGATTAGTCAAGGTACGCTGCAGATCATATTTGAGTATCAAAGCATGATCTGCGCCCTCACGGGCATGGACGCGGCCAACGCGTCGCACTATGACGGCGCCACGGCACTGGCTGAGGCGGCGGTGATGGCCGTGGGCGCATCCCGTGGGAAACGTCGTAAGGTTGTGATGTCGGCGGGAGTGCATCCCGAGTACCGGGCCGTGGTGCGAACGTATACACAAGGTGCCGAGATGGCGGTGGCAGGCGATCAGGATGGGGTCTCCGAGGTCAGCACTCTGGCCGAGATGGTGGATGCGGACACAGCCTGCGTAGTCGTGCAGAACCCTGACTTTTTCGGGCATCTGGAAAGCCCCCCCGCTCTCCGTGCACTGGCCGATGCGGTGCACGCTGCAGGCGCGTTGCTCGTGGTGAGCGCTGATCCTATCGCCCTTGGCCTGTTCGCGCCCCCAGGGAACTATGGGGCAGATATCGTCTGCGGTGAGGGTCAGGCACTGGGAGGCGGCCTGAGCTTCGGTGGACCCTACCTGGGATACTTTGCGTGCGTGAGTAAGTACCTGCACAAGATGGCTGGTCGAATCGTCGGCCAAACCGTCGATCGACACGGTGATCGCGGTTTTGTGCTCACCCTATCGGCGCGCGAGCAGCACATCCGTCGAGAGAAGGCTTCTTCCAACATCTGCTCCAACGAGGCGCTCATGGCTTTGGCCGCGGCGGTATACATGACAGCCTTGGGCAAAAGCGGTTTGCGCAGAGTAGCTGAACTGTGCTACCACAAGGCCCACTACGCGGCAACCCAGCTGTCTGCACTGCCGGGATACGAACTGCTCAGCGAACGGCCCTTCTTCAAGGAGGTTTCCTTGAGGTGCCCACGGCCTGTGACCGAGATCAATGAGTACTTGCTCGATGAATGGGGCATCGTCGGCGGCTACGACCTCGAGCAAGACTATCCGCATATGGCCAACACCATGCTCGTCTGTGTCACCGAAATGAACAGCAAGGAAGAGATTGATCTGCTGGTCGAGGCGCTGAGCAACGTGGAGGAGGAAGCGTGAAAGAACCACTTATCTATGAGATCAGTTCTCCTGGCCGAATTGGCGTGAATCTGCCCGAGTGCGATGTGGAAGAGGCGCCGCTGCCCCAGGACTTGTTGCGACAGGATCTTGCGCTTCCTGAAGTAAGCGAAGTGGATCTCATTCGCCACTACACGCGTCTTTCACAGCTCAACCACGGGGTGGACAAGGGTTTCTACCCACTTGGCTCCTGCACGATGAAGTACAACCCCAAGGTCAACGAGGACGTAGCGAGGTTGCCCGGCTTTGTGCACACACATCCCTACCAAGCCCCTGGCACCGTGCAAGGCAATCTCTTCCTGATGTACCACCTGCAGGAGTTCCTAAAGGAGATCAGCGGCTTCAGTGCGGTGTCCCTGCAACCTGCGGCGGGGGCGCATGGTGAACTGGCTGGCGTGCTGATGATCCGCGCCTACCACGAGTCACGCGGCGATCACAAGCGAACACGAATGCTGATACCGGATTCGGCGCACGGCACCAACCCGGCATCCACAACGATGGCGGGCTACGAAACCATCAAGATTGTTTCTGATGCCCGTGGAAACGTCAGTCTGGATGACCTGCACGCACACTGCGACGACACCGTGGCTGGGCTGATGCTCACCAATCCGAACACGCTGGGGCTGTTTGAAGAGTATGTGCTGGACATCGCACGCATGATCCACGAGTGTGGCGGACTGCTGTACGGCGATGGTGCGAACCTGAATGCCATCATGGGTATCGTCAAGCCTGAGCACCTCGGATTCGATGTGATGCATTTCAATCTGCACAAGACCTTCTCCACGCCCCACGGTGGCGGTGGCCCGGGCGCCGGGCCTGTGGGCGCCAGTGACAGACTGGCACCCTTCTTGCCAGGCCCGATCGTGGCTATCGAACGAGTGGATGACATCTGTGAAGCGGATGAAGCGTGGGACGAAGAAGGCTACTGCTACCGGTTGCAGATGCCGGAATCCTCCATTGGCCGACTCAAGGCCTTTTACGGGAACTTTGGCGTGTGTCTCAAGGCCTACACCTACATACGCATGTTGGGAGCTACCGGCCTGCGCCAGGTCAGTGAGCATGCAGTACTCAATGCCAACTACCTATTGAGCCGTCTGAAGGATGTCTACCCATTGCCCTATGACCGGGCGTGTATGCATGAGTTCGTGTTGTCTGGATCATTGCCTGGTGCGCCAGGCGTGCACACGGTAGACATCGCCAAGAGGCTGATGGACTTTGGCTTTCACCCGCCGACGGTGTATTTCCCTCTGATCGTCCCCGAAGCACTGATGATCGAGCCGACCGAAACCGAGAGCAAGGGACGCTTTCGCCGATGCGCTCATTCAGATTTCACGCGAGGCGAGGGAGGATCCTGAGTTGCTGACCGCTGCCCCACATGTGACGCCTGTGGCCCGGCTGGACGAGGTAGGGGCGGCGCGAACGCCAGTGCTTCACTGTCTGAGGGACTAGAGACAGCGGGAGTGCGCACATTGGCTACCACAGACCGGGGCCGACATGATGTTGGCCCCGGTCGCGTGATCCATGAATCAGCAGTCAGAACTGGCGCGTCGCGTCCTACTCTGTGCCGAACTTCCAGATCGCTTTCTCCTCAACCTCAGGGAAGCGAGTCAACACCGTCGCCCAGATGTGGAGGGGGACCCTGTCGCCGCTGGACAGGTCTCTGATCAGCTTGGCGGGCTCCTCCTTGCCATGGGGCAGGGGGAAGATACCAATCTCGGCACCAGGCTCGTTGTAGCGCTCTTCCACATGGGCCATGCCGATCTGGCGGTCACCAACCAGCGTGCAGCTTGTGACCCGGCCGATGTATTGACCGCGCTTGTTGACCACCGGATCGCCGGTGCGCAGAGCGCGGACGCCCGCCTCATTGACTCGGAAGCGCACAACTTCCATCGTCTTGTTCAGCTCGTTGTCCAGGCAAGCCTTGCGCCCAATGAAGAAGGGTTTGTGGAGTTTCACAAAGGGTGCAAAGCCCGCTTCCGATGGCGATATGCCATAATCGCCAGCCAGCTCGTGACCATAGAGGGGTAGACCGGCCTCGATTCGAGTCGAGTCACGTGCTCCCAGCCCGCACGGTTTGATCCCGAACGGTTCTCCCCTCTGTAGCAGCAGGTACCACAACCTCACGGCTCGATCCGGGTGCACCAGCAGCTCGTAGCCCCACTCTTCGCCCGTGTAGCCAGTGCGCGCTATGATCAGGTCGATTCCAGCCAGTTCGACCCGCGTGTGATCCGTACGGCGGATGCGGGCCAGCCTGCGCTTGATCCCGGGATCGCTGGTCAGGCTCTGAAGGATAGCCAACGAGTTGGGCCCCTGCAGCGCCACGTCTACTCGCCGATCAATGCCGCTGCTGGGGTCCTTCAGATCGCGGATGATCACCTCACCCTCAATCTCCATCGCCGGGTTCCGACGGTCAATGATGTACTGCCGGGAGTTCACTGCGCGCAGCCACGCCAGATCCTTCTCAGCGTTCACCGCGTTCATCACCAGCAGATAGTGATCCCAGGCCAGGCGGTACATGATAAAGTCATCGATCACCTCACCATCTGGATCAACCAGGTAGGCGTAGCCAGACTGCCCAGGGTCAATCCAACGGGCATAGTTGCTGGCAACGACGTCTAAGAAGGCGGCCGCATGCTCCCCGGAGATGTCCAAGACGCCCATGTGCGCCACGTCAAACAACCCTGCGGCGTTGCGTACTGCGCTGTGCTCCTCGCCGACGCTCGTGTACCAGACCGGCATCTCCCATCCGGCAAAGGGAATGATCTTGGCGTCCAGGTTGCGGTGCTCTTCGTACAGCGGTGTGCGCTTCAGAGGGAGACTCTCCGGCGGATGCCAGGTATAGTCCTTCGCCTTTGCTGGCGGGAGGGCATCTCCCAGGGCTGCCTGCCCAACGAAGTACGGCTTTGTCAGGCAGAACCATGACTGGTGTACACCGTTGTACAACGCCGCTGCTGTGGGTCGCTCCGAAGCGTGGTCCGGCAACTCTGCTCTCTCTCGCAGAGAGTGGCGCAGTTCTGCCCCACGTGGCACGGCGCCGGCCTCCACCAGTGCGGAGGCCAGGCGGACTGCGTCGTCAGGGTGGATCAGGAGCTCGAGGCGAACGTCGCCTACTCCGTATCCGAGTCTCGCAACTAGCACCGGTATGCTGGCCAGCTCCCCATGCCATACCATGCCCTCGTCAAGGAGTGGCGCTCCCAACTTCTGCGTCACCTTCGGCCCATCTGGCCCGGCCACGGTGAGACTCACCAGGCGCTCGCTGGGGTCCGACTCTTGATCGTCGCCCAGATCCTCTACGACGGCCGGTCCCTCCACTTTGCGGAAGATGTCTTCGTTGTCAAACAGAATGTAGCCGTCACTCAGGCCACGGAGCCACGACTTCAGATGCGCGCAGTTGGGTGGATTGCAGAGCATCAAGTACACATCGCGATTGCGTTCGTCCTTGTCGAGGCGCAACACAGCGACGTCGTCCAGCACCTGGCCGTCTTTGTCCAGCAGGAATGTCCGCTGAGCTTGGTTCGGTGCCAGGCGAGCGATATCATTGGTGCAGGCCTGCTGCAGGAACGGTTTTGCTCTCCAGCCGCTGACGCGCAGAACGCCGATGTCGCTTGTGTCCAGCAGCAGAGCCCTGCTGGGAGTGGCTAGCTTGGCATCCAGTGACGGGAGCCCAATCCGCGGCCTGGA